>PDWI01004020.1_pt1 | contig 20171 bp, 15 predicted proteins | sample 1430891 | NCBI WGS metagenome assembly PDWI01 (sample SAMN01162508, study PRJNA174530) | Oral metagenome, whole genome shotgun sequencing project. | biome: Marine environment; feature: Marine mammal; material: Swab sample of the gingival sulcus; isolation source: swab sample of gingival sulcus... | reverse complement strand
TTCCGAGTTGCTCATATATTGTACTTTTTTGAAATTCAGCACAATATACTAATTTTTAGTTAAATGAGCAACTTTTTTTTATAATGCACTACGGGTATTTTATTATATTTGCTTAGCTCTTCTTTTAATCCTAATTATTATGAATAAATTATTCGCTTTTCTGTTGGTATGGATTGGGGTGGTAACTTTTAGCTTTTCACAAGAACAAACCCAATTGACCATACTTGATAAAGACGACCATACGCCTTTAATGTACTGCAATGTTGGGGTCAAAAACAAAAAGGTAGGAGGCATTACTAATTCAGACGGAAAAATACGAATAACAGTTCAGGAGAATGATACTCTTCTTGTTTCTTATATTGGCTATAATAAAAAGCAGGTACCTGTTTCTAATTGGGTTAAAAATAAAACGATTTATCTACAGAAAATTAATTATAAACTAAGTGAAGTTACTGTTTTGCCCGATAAAGATTATTTGTATGATATTATGCTTAAATGCCGTAAAAAGATGCGTTTGAATACCAAACAACAAACATCTAAAACCTATTATACCATAGAGACTAAAGCAAATGATACGATTATTGAATTTTTAGAAGCTTACTATAATGCTTATTTTAATGGGCTCAGTATTGATAATCTGAAATTTAAACAAGGACGTTTTGGGTTGGGTATTGTAGCTCGCAGGTATTTTGTAACGATGAGTACCTCACGAGCTATTTCATCCATCAATTTATTAAAAAACAACCAACATTTTCCTTTTATACCTACTCAATGCAATAAGCGAAAACTTAAAAAATATTTTGATTTTCATTTGATTGGTATGACAAAAGATTATTTTGAAATAGCTTTTGAAGCCCAAAAAAAGCGTGCTTTTAATGGGGTTATTTTTCTGAGTAAGAAGGATTTTGACGTTATGAAACTCTCTTTAAATATTGAAAATACTCATCAACATCCTTTTGTTTCTATATTTCAGTCCTCAGCAGATAAGTTAAGTCCTTTAAATCTATCCTTAAATTATCAATTCAATCTTATTAATAATCAAACTTATATCGATTTAATTCATTTTGATTATTCTTTTAAGTATTTTAGTAATAGAAAATCAAGTGTTTTGAATTATAAAGAAGCAGTTTTAAATATTAATTCCAAAAGTACTTTGTATTTTTATGATTATGAAAAAGAGTTTATACTGCCTTATTTTGAATTTGACCAGTCTTTTGGGGATTATTACAGTATGGCGGGTGTTCCCTATAATCCTGTGTTTTGGTATATTCAAACTCCTAAAATTCAATTTTCTGATAAGCAACAGAAAGGTTTGGACTATTTAGTTAAAAACGGACGTTTAGTTAATTACAAAAAGCTGAATTCTAAACAAATGAATGTAGGAGGTTTAACGGAGGAAGATCGTTTTTTTAATTATGAATATCATTTTTGGAGCAAAAGTAAACGTTTGATATTACCTGCTGTAGTTCGAAAAGAGAAGGACAGTAATAATCCCTTTAATTTTTTCAACTTTAAAGCCCAGCTACTTTTAGATATAACGGATTGTACAGATTCTTTACATTGTCAATCTTTTGCGGTATTTGACCCGCTCTCTTCCGATTATTATTTACCTAAAGATTCAGTAACTAATGCGTTTATGAATATTTATTTTGATATTTATGAGATAGAGCGAAGAAAAATGCAAACGGCGTTAAATCAATCTCATTTAAACTTATATCAAATAGATAGTCTTTATCAGAAAACACTTGATAAAATAGAACAGCAAACTTCAGTTTATTTTAAGGAAGTGAAAGAGGGAGCTTGTACTCGAAAATTTAAAAAATGGAATCAATATGTTATTGATGAGCTTGGAATAGATAATGTAACGATGAGTATTGAATATTGGATAAGGAAAAGAAAGGAAAAAGAAAAACGAGAAAAGAAGCGTGTTAAAGTAAAAGAACAACATTGACCTTATTCAGGCTAAAGACCTTTAGTAAATGTAATTTTTTTAGACGGAGTAACAGGGAGTAATGTTTGTTAATTAAAAAAGTAGTTGCTCTACTAAAGTGCTTTTATTCGTAATGTCCCATAGCAGAAATAACGGTAACAGTAACGATATGGTCATCTACTTTATAAATGATACGATGTTCTTTATTTAGTCTTCTTGACCAAAATCCTGAAAGCTCATATTTTAGAGCTTCCGGCTTTCCTGTTCCTGTATAAGGGTGTATAGAAAGTTCTTTAACAATTTTAATAATCTTATTATTTAAAGATTTATTTCCAGATTTATAATGCTTTTCTAAATCTTTTTTGGCAGAATCAGTAAAATCAACTTGATACATTTTGTAAACTTATTTGATTCCTAAACTTTCAAAAACATTCTCAGGGTTAACTCTATGTCTTTTGTCTTTTTTTTCAGACTTTAAAATTTTATTTACGAATTTAGGATTGTAGGGTTTAACCTCTTGTTTTTCAAACACTCCTAGTGACAAGATATAATTTAAAGTTTTTTTAGCCAATGTGTTTCTTGCATCGTATTTTAATATGATTGTAGCCATAACTTTTTTTTACAAAAGTAAACGATTTTTAAGAAAATAACAAGGTGTTTTTATGCTAAAATTTTTAGAATAGTGTGAGGTAAGCAAGAATAGTCTTCCAATTTCTTTTTTATAAAAGATAAATTTGTCTTTTATAAAAATACCACTAATTTTGCCACCGAAAAGAAATCATTTTTTAATTGAATAGACTTCTTTTAAGTCAAAATTAAGAAATAAGAAAGGTAGCTTTTAAAATGGCAATACAATATAGGGTAATACGAAAGGCAAGTTGGTTTCTACTGTGTTTGTTTTGGGCGGGATTTTTGTCAGCTCAGAGTCGGCAAATGCAGGTCTTGGATAAAGCCACTTTAGAGCCTGTTGCTTTTGCTCACATTAAGGTTCAAGCTATTTCTTCTGAAAAAGTTACGGGGTATTTAGCCAATGAAAAAGGTGTTTTTTCGGTGTTTGTAAAAGCGAAATCTGTTGTTACGATTCAGGCTATGGGGTATAAAATCTTACAAGATACTCTGGTGCCTCAGAAACACAATCAGTATAAATTCTTTTTGGAGCAGGATATACTTAATTTAGATGAATTTGTAGTAACAGCCACGCGTACTGATAAGCATTTGAAAGATGCACCGGTTATTACCCAAGTTATCACTTCAAAAGAAATAGAAAATAAAGGAATTAACAGTATAGAAAATGTACTGCAAACGGCTTTGCCGGGCATAGAATTTCAGCGACACGGCACTTCTAAAGATGTGGATGTACAAGGCTTGGGCGGAAGAAATATATTGGTTTTGGTAGATGGCGAGCGTTTGGCAGGCGAAACACGTGGCAATATCGATTACGACAGAATTAATACCCAAGATATTCAGAAAGTAGAGATTGTAAAAGGAGCATCTTCCGCTTTGTATGGTTCGCAGGCAATGGGTGCGGTGATTAATATTATTACCAAAAAGTCTAAAAAGAAATGGTATGCCGAATTATCTACTCAGCAGAAAACTAATTCAGAACGCAATTTTAAAGATATTCGCTATAATGATGCCAATAAGCAGTTAAAAAAGGATTTAGACCGCAGAAATAGTGAGTATAATTTGTTATTGGGGTTCAATTCTAAAAAGTGGAGAAGCAAGACACTCCTTAATTTCAAAAATACTGACGGATATACTTTGTTGAATCAAGATAGTGTGATAGAAAAGCGCTATGTAAAACACGATACAGTCGTTTATCAAAAAAATAATAACTTGCCAACCGGTGTAGAGGGTGGAAAGCAACTTTCGGCATCGCAAAAATTTAGTTATCAATTCAATAAGAAATGGAAAGCAGAGGGAGAGATTCACGCTTACCTCAGACACAAATACGATTTTTACAAGGAAGATAAGAAGCACGATTATTTTAAAGATTTTGGGTATAATTTAAAATTGGAGTACGATAATTTAGATCGTTTATCAATGCTGGTTTCCTTTGCTTCTGATGTCTATAAAAAGTACGATTATAAAGAGCGTTTGCAAGACGCAGAGCTGAATTATAGAGACCGTTTTTTCAATCCAAAGGCACTGATAAATTATCAGTATCGCCGACACCAATTGCTATTGGGAGTTGAAGCTTTACGAAAAACATTGCTGACGGATAGGTTTGTGTATGGTACTTTGGTTGATAAAAAAAGCGATACCTATACTTTATTTTTTCAAGACGATTTTAAATTTACGGAACGCTTGACTTGTGTCATAGGAGGAAGAGGGCAGTATAATACGGCTTTTCAGTTCCAGTTTACGCCCAAATTATCCTTAATGTATGCTTTGAAACAATGGCGTTTTAGGGCTAATTATGCGATGGGCTATAGAGCTCCGGGCTTAAAGGAATTGTATATGAATTGGAATCATTTTGATATGTTCAGAATTATTGGTAATGAACATTTAAAGCCGGAAACCAATCAATACACCTCTGTTTCAACAGAATATACACGAAATAATTTTAATATGTCCCTAAGTGTATTCTATAATGCTTTTAAAAATAAAATATCGGGTATTTGGGCAAATAATCAGACCATTTATAGGTATGATAATATAGAAAACACCCAATTGTATGGTTGCGATTGGTCTGCTAAAATTAAGTTAGGGCATTTTGTGGTTTCAGGAGCCTATTCTTATGTTAATGAAAGGAATACAAGTGAAGCGGTGCGTTTGTCAGCCATTAGTCCACATACTGCCAATATGCAAGTGCAGTATGCTTTTAGCCGACCTAATTATCGTTTCAATGTGAATTGGGGAATGCGTTATATTGGCGAAAAAGACTTTTTTGTTCAAGATGAATTAGAAATAGGAGGACAGTCGGTAAATGATTATTATCCTGTTAATTACAAAGGATATATGATAAGTCGTTTGGCGGTGCAACAAGAATTTATAAACGCTGTTAGTTGTGTAGTAGGAGTTGAAAATTTATTCAATTACAAAGCACCCAGAGTAACATTTAACAGTTATACGGGAACAGGGCGTTTGTTTTTTGTCAAATTGACTGTTAAAGTAGAACAATTGTACAATAAATGGATTAAATAATAAAACGATAAATAATGAATATAAGAACCATTATACTTCCAATTGGAATATTGATTTTAAGTTTAGCTTTCTTGTCTTGCGATAAAGAAAAGGAAGAGCATAATAGTGAATTTAAAGAGCACATTTTTGATGCTAAGTCGTTTGAAAAATGGGTTTATTTTTCTTTTGAAGAAGATAAAGAAGTGCAAGTAAGCGATTTCAAAAATGATTTGAATTGGGATATTGCATTTCATTTTTTTGATGTACGAGTGAATTGTGGAACTTCGGGCATAGGCAAGGGAGGAAGTATTGACATGGGAGAGGTTAATTTTGACGATGTTACTGTAGCTCCTCAAAGCGGATACGCTCTTAACGATAGTATTTCCATAGTGACTAAATATGGCGAGTGGACTAATCAAACTATGGTTCCGGGTGATACGGTGGTTGCTAAATGGTTGTATTTTACAGGACCTCCACCGCGTTACAATATCACCAATCGTATTTTTGTAATTAAAACCGCTAAGGGCAAATACGCTAAAATTTGGTTAAAAGAATTTTATAATGATAATTCTGAAAGTGGCTATATTACGATGCAGTATTTCTATCAAAAAGACGGCAGTTTAAAATTAGAGTAATTGATTCTTAAAGCCCATTAATGGCTTTTTAAATGGTATTTACAATTGATATAATACACAGATAAACAACTATATGATTCGTTTTTTTAGAAAGTATCATCGCTGGATAGGTATCGTGGTAACGCTTTTTGTGTTGTCCTTTTCTATCTCCGGTATTATTCTTAATCATAGGGCGTTGTTTTCTCCTTTTAGCCTTAGTCGTTCTTTTTTGCCTGATAATTATCACTTTGAAAATTGGAATTTAGCTTCTGTTAAAAAGGTGTTGCCCATTGGAGAGGATAGTTGCCTATTTTATGGCGATGCAGGTATTTGGTTATCAGATAGTAGTTGTACACATTTTGCCGATTTTTCAAACGGCTTTCCTAAAGGTATTGCTAATAAAAAAATAAGTACCGTTTATCAAAGTTCTCGCCAAACTTTATGGGCAGGAACCCGTTTTGGTTTATATCGATATGATGCTCGTTCGCAAGTTTGGGAGTCGGTAGATTTGCCGGATGATTCGCCTGCCGTTGTAAGTGTGATAGAAAAAGAAGATACTTTGATGGTTTTAAGTCGTTCGTTTTTATACACTTCTGTTGATAGGCAAAATTTTGAGAAGCATCAATTGTTAAATTCAAAAGATTTAAGTCCTAAGGTCAGCCTATTTAAAACCTTATGGGAATTACATAGTGGCGGACTGTTTGGAATCTTTGGTCGCCTTTTGGTGGATTTGATGTCAGTTATTTTTATTTTTTTGGCAACCAGTGGTTTGGTTTTGTTTGTCAATCCCAAATTGATTAAGCGAAAAAAACACAAGAATAAAGATGTCCGCTTTCTAAAGAAGCGTTTTGATTGGAATTTAAAATGGCATAACAAATTAGGTTGGATTAGTTTTGTGTTTTTAATCATCATCACTTTTACAGGTATGTTTTTGAGTCCTCCTTTGTTGATAGCCATTGCTTCATCTGTGGTAAAACCTATTCCTTTGACGCATTTAGATAGTCCTAATCCTTGGAACGACCAATTGCGAACTTTACATTATAATTCTGAAAGTCAAACCTATGTACTTGGAACTTCCAAAGGCTTGTTTTATACTTCCGATATTTTGAGAAAACCGGTAAAAGCATTTCGCCAAGATATTCCTATAAGCGTAATGGGAATTACTGTTTTTGAACAAAAAAGTGTCAACGAATATCTGGTGGGTTCTTTTGAGGGTTTATTTCTTTGGAATGCTGAAACGGGTCATGTTTTCGATTATATCAAGCAAAAAGATTACAAAAAGCCCACAAAAAGAGGCATCCCCATAGGCGACTTTTTAGTAAGTGGTTATGTGCCTAATTATAAAGGGAAAGAGTATTTCTTCGATTATAGACAAGGTTGGTCAGCCATAGGTGGTGAAAAGGTAGAAATAGCGATGCCTCAAGCCATACAAAGTCAACCTATTTCTTTGTGGAACTTGATGTTGGAAATCCATACCGGACGTATTTTTCAGTCTGTTTTAGGTTTCTTTTATGTTTTGATAGTGCCTTTAACAGGGCTGTTAATTTTATTTGTTTTATTTTCCGGTTGGTGGATTTGGTACAAAAGATACCGAAAACACTAAATTTTAGCAGGGCTTTCTAAGCTTTCTTATTGGGTTTAATCAGATAATGTCAATAACTTGTTGAAAGTTTTGTTTCTTTTGTTGAAAAAGAAATGAGACGATAGTCTTTAGGTTTATCATACTTGTTTTATTTTCGCAGTTCAATAATTAATACGATAAATCGATGAATTTTATTATATCAAGTAACGAACTTCTAAATAGCTTACAAGCTGTTAGTCGGGTTATTAAGTCAAAAAATACGCAACCTATTTATGATAATTTCATATTTGAAGTTGCTGACAATATCCTTAAAATTACTGCAGGTGATTCAGAAAGTACATTGACTTCTTTACACCATTTAGAAAACTGTAACGGAGAGGGTAGAATAGCTATTGATGCTAAGCGATTAATTGATATTGTTAAAGAATTGGCTGAGCAGCCTATTACTATCAATGTAGAATCCGGTAAGGTAGATATTGTTACCGATAACGGTAAATATAGTGTGGTAGGTTCTGATGCTGATGAATTTAAAGTAACAGAGCAAAAAGAAAGTGACGAAGATGTGACTTTTGATGTAGCTACCGACTTATTTTTGGAGGGGGTTAACAAAGCTATATTTGCTGTTGCTAATGATGAATTGCGTCCGGTAATGAATGGTGTTTTTATTAAAGTAGAAGACAATCAGATTCGTTTCGTAGCTACAGATTCGCATAAATTGGTGCGTTATACTCGCAAAGACGTTACTATAGATAGCGATGGAGAATTTATTTTACCACATAAGCCGGCGAGTTTATTGCGTAATATATTACCTAAAGAGTCCGGTGACGTAAAAGTGGTTGTTAATAATTCAACAGCATCGTTTAAGACAGAAAAATACCATTTGATTTGTAGTTTAATCGTAGGTTCTTATCCTAATTATTCAGCAGTTATTCCTGTTGATAACCCTATAAAAGTGGTAATGGATAGATTAGATTTGATTAATTCTTTAAAGCGTGTATCAGCTTGTTCTAATCAATCAAGTCATTTGGTGCAGTTAGATTTTACTCCTAACAGTGTTGAGGTTTCTGCTAAAGATATCGATTTTTCTATTGCCGGTCAAGAAACGATGCCTTGTCGATTGGATGGCAGTGAAATAACAATGGGTTTTAAATCCGTTTTCTTGATAGAGATTTTGAACAACATACCTACGCAAGATGTGGTTTTAGAACTTTCAGACCCTGCTCGCTCAGGTATTGTTTTACCTTTTGAGCCGGAAAATGAAGACGAAGATACCTTGATGTTATTGATGCCAATGATGACCTAAATCGTATTTTCTTTAGGATTTACATAAAATAATGAAATTTAAAATAGAGGCGCTCTTAATGGGCGTCTCTTTCTTGTTATATAATTAAGTTGAAAATAGACTTTTTGTTAGAGAATTATTGTTGATTTTAATAGTTAAATAATATTTCTATCAGAAGGTCACTAAAAAGAATGTTTATGAGTGAATTGACTACCTTTGCCATAACCGTATTTATGGCTCTTTTTGCAATTATCAACCCTATTTCTACTATGCCTGTTTTCTTGTCTTTAGTACAAGATTTTGATAAAAAAACAAGGCGAGCTGTTAATAGAAAAGCGGTGCTAACTGCTTTTGTAATTATCGTGCTTTTTATTTTATTGGGTAGGTTTATTTTTGAAATTTTTGGGATAACCATACCTGCTTTTAAAATTACCGGAGGTATATTGATTTTCTTTGTGGGTTTTGAGATGTTGCAGTCAAAGAAATCGAATGTAAAACACCTTAAAGAGCCTAAAATAGACGAAAATATTGCCATATCCCCCTTGGCTATTCCTATTTTAGCAGGACCCGGAACTATTGTTACCGCTATGAATGCCGTTTCAGAAACCAGTGTGGCTCATACTGTTATTACTATAATAATGGTGTTTCTTATTTTCTTAATGACTTATATTACCTTTAGTCTAAGTGAATTTGTTATGAAGAAATTAGGTAATAATGTGATTTCTGTTATTGGAAAAATAATGGGTTTAGTCATTGCCATTATAGGAACCAATATGGTAATACAAGGTGTAAAAATGGCTTTCAATTTATAAGAAAGCTTATAGGAGAGGGGCAGTTACCTTAATAGATTGGTGCTTTAGAGGTAAATGTTAAAAGCTTGAAAACTTGGAGATGAATGGTAAATATATCTCCAAGCTTTCAAGCTTTAATTTTATGAATACCTAAACATCTTTTGGGTAAATTGATACCATTTACTTCCTACTCCTTTAGAAGTTTATAAGTGTATTGTTGATTTTGTATTTTTATATTTAAAAAGTAAATCCCTGAAGGGAGCTGTTCAATATTCAGCTGATTTTTTTCCAAAGTAAATTTACATTCAACACCTTGTAAGTTGTGAACACTTATATTTTGAATTTTCGAGATATTCGATAATTGAAATATGCCCTTAGACGGGTTGGGAGAAATCTGTATATTTAACTTATTCCCATAATCATTGATTTGTCCTTTTTCAACTATAGAGCCTTGTGTTATAACTAAATAATCAGGATTTATTTCTGCTTTTAGGACGTTGAAATTTGGTTCTACTTCAAAGATTTGCCCATTATATTGGTGTCTTAATTTTAAGTCTAAAGTGGTATTTTCCCCATATAAGCGAATGGGAACATACATATCAAAGAATTTGTTTTGATTCTCATCAGCAGACTGTTGCGATAAATTTAAGGTAACTTTCTGGTTACTTTCATTTTGTGTGTATTTTAGAGTGAATATAGGATAAGATTCTCCATAATACCAATCATCAATAAATTGAGTTAAGGAAGTATCTGCTTCTTGTTCAAAAAATTGAATTAAATCAGGTGTTTTGGCAAAAGAGTAAGCCAATTCTTCCTTTAATAAATATTTGCGAACAGCAGAAAAGAAAGCTTCGTCTCCTATGGTAAAACGAATCATTTGTAATACGAAAGAGCCTTTGTAGTAAGTTAGTCTTCCACTAAATAAGCTATTGAAATTTAATGTATCAGCAGGGAAAACGCTGCCTGCAGGATTACTACAAATATAGTACAATTGGTTGCGTCTTTTGTTTAGTAGAGTGTTTTCTTTATCAGGAAAATCTTCGTATTCTAAACACAATCGTTCGCAATAGGTGGCGAAAGACTCGTTGAGCCATAAATCAGCCCAACTACCACAAGTAATGTAATCGCCAAACCACTGGTGGGCTAATTCGTGAGAAATTAAACCATATTTGAAATTCACCATAGAACTCATCGTTTGGTGTTCCATTCCACCTCCCCAAGGAAATTGGCAATGTCCATATTTCTCTTTTGAGAAAGGGTAAGGAATAAATAGAGAATCGAAGATTTTCATAATGCTTTCGGTGGTGTCTATTTTGTCAAAATCCAAATTGTCTTGATAAATGTAATTCATAAAATAAATAGAATCCTCTTCGTTGATATGGATGTATTTATGATACGCTTTGTAATTGCTGACAGCTATCGAAACCAAATAAGGCACAACGGGATAGCGATGTTTCCAATGGAAAATATGCCAATTTCCATTATCAATGTCTTCTATATTTTCTAATATTCCCAGAGAACCGGCTTTGCTATTTTTAGGACAAGTAATATTAATATCAATAGAATCTATTTTATCGGTTAAGGTGTTTTTACAAGGCCACCAATCAGACGCTCCATAAGGCTCTGATAAGGTAGAAATAACAGGGTAAAGTTCTTCATCATCTTGATAAGTTCTGAAGAAATGTTCGGAATTAGGTGTTCCGTGATAAAAAATAAGAACTGAATCTCTTTGATTTTCAGCAATATTACCCACTTCTACTTTTATGGTGTTTTCAGAATGTTGAAAAAGAAGTGTTTGATGATTCCTTTTAATAGAATCAACGGTTAAGCTTTCTGAATTTAAGTGTAAAATCAACTTGTTAATATCGGTTTTAGCTTGATAAAAGAAAGCTACATTAGCTTGAATTTGAGGAGAGTTAAGGTCTATCTTGAAATTCAATATTTGATAATAAACATCATAATTATTGACGCTTTCAGATTCAAAAAAATCTCTTTTATCTAAGTCAATAGTCTTAGTTCCACAAGTATGAGATGTAGGGATATTTTTAGTGTTTTGTTGAGCATAAATTTGATGTTGAGTAAGTAACAAAAATAAAATGCTGACAAAACTAAAGCGGTATGCTAAAAAACGATTCATAATGGTACAATTTTAAAGATTCAAAGATATTGAATTTTTTGCAAAATGATTGGACGTATTAACTATTAATTTTTAGGGTACTAACGCCATTAGATTGTTTGTGTAAGGCAATTTGTGTAGGGATGCGTTCTTTTAGATTTTCTACGTGCGATATGATGCCTATCATTTTTCCTTGCGCTTGAAGTGTTTGCAAGTTGGCTAAAACCATATCTAAAGTACGATTGTCTAAAGTGCCAAAACCTTCGTCTATAAATAGGGAGTCAATTTGCACTTGGTGGCTTGATAAGTCCGAAAGTCCTAATGCCAAAGCTAAACTTATCAGAAATTTTTCTCCTCCGCTTGAGGTGTCTATATAGCGCAGTTCGTCAGCTAAATAGTGGTCTATCATTTTAAAATCTAACTCTTCTCCCGGTTTATATTTTTCCTCCATTACTAAAGTGTATCTGGCATTGAGTTTTCTTAAATGAATATTGGCTAAATCAATTAAGTTTTTTAAGGTAAGGCGTTGAACATAAGTGTTAAAAGCGTGAGAACTACCACCTAAAACGCTTAGTAAACGTTGCCATTTAGCCAATTCTTTTTCTTGTTGTTTAATGGCAAGGTACACCTCTTGATTACGGTTCTTAATGCCTTGATTTAAACGGAATTTTTCTTCAATTTCGCCAATTCTTTTTAATTTTTTCTCTTTCTCTATGGTTTGAAATTGAACATCGTTTTGAGCTTCTATTTCTGTTTTATCACTTTTCTTTTGTTCTTTTAGAAGATGACTTTCTTTGGTTAAATCTTCGTTTAAACGCTTTAAAGTAGCTTCTTTTTTCTGAAGTTCTTCTATTGTTTTATTAAATTGATTTTCAATTTCTTCTTTTAAGATATTGTTTTCGATTTCTTCGGAAGAGTTAAAAGTAGAATCTTGTATTTGCTGTTCTAAAAGCGTGCTTTTTTCAGAAATGAAGGCAATAATTTTGTTTTGTTGCTCTTTATAATGCTTTAAGTCCTGTTCTAATAAATCCAATTTTTTCTCTTTGTTTTGAACCTCAACTTTCTGTTTTTCATATAATTGTTGGGCTTCATTTTTGAGATTCTCTAAATTTTTTCTATAACTTTTAGGGCTTTTGTCTAAAGGCAATAAAGCTTTTCTTGTTGATATATTTTTCTTAAAAGAAGTTCGCTTTTCTGTTATTTCTTTATTCAGTTCAAGCAAATTAGCATCATATTCTTGCAAACGTAATTGTTCTGTTTTTTGCTCTTGTGTTTTTAATTCTTTGTCTGATTTTAAAGCCTTTAGATGTTCTCTTTTTTTGTTATAATTGCTTACCCCTTTTCGTAAATTATTAGAAAAAGACTCGGTTTCTTCTACTGGAGGTACATCGAAAACAAAGGTCTTAAAATGGTTTGTTAAACGTGTTTCAACCTTTTTTATTTGTGTTTGTAGAACTTGTACTTCGGAATCTAAATCGGCATTGATTTGCTGATAATGCTCTATGTCAGCTTCCCATTTCTGTATTTTTTGTTCTAAGGTTTGTAAAGATGTGCTTTCTTTATCTATCTGATTTTGAATGTCTTGTTTGCGTTCTGTTAGAGGTTCTAAAATGGCTATATCTTTAATATAGTTATTCAGCTGTTGCTTCTTATTTTGTTGAATAGATGTTAAGGCTTCTATTTCTTCAATTGAATATTCTTCTGCACAAATTAGTTTCAACTTGTTGTTAAACAGTTCTTTTTGTTGGTTAATATGCTTATCCCATTCTGCGATTTTATCTTGCAAACGTTGAATATTATTTTGATGTTCGCTCTCTTGTTTTAATAATTCTTGATGTGCTTGTTGTTGCTTTTTATAAATTTTCAAACGCTCTTCTATTTCGTTTTTATAAGTGGTATCATTATCCGGAATATGTTCGCTAAAAGGATGATTTTCAGAACCACATAAAGGACAAGCCTGACCTCTTTTTAAGTTTTTTCGTTCTTGTTCTAAATTAATTATTTTGTTATGTAAACGTTCTTTTTCTTGACTATCCAACCAACTTTTTTCAGCCTGCTCCATAGAGTAAAAAGCTGATTTTAAATGGTCTTTTAGCAAAGGTGTTTCGGTGTTGAGTTGTTTTACATCTGATTGTGCCGTTGTTTGTTTCTGAAATATTTCTTGTACACTTTCTGCAATCTCTATTAAATATCCCCATTGATCAATTTGCGATTGAGTAGATGCTTTTTTATCGTATAAATCAGATATTTTAGGAAAACTGCTTATCTCTTTTTCTGTGTTTTCCAGCTCTTTAATAAGCTTTTCTATTGAAGATTTCTTTTTTGAATAAATGGGGAAAGCATCCTCTTTTTGCTTTTTTAATTCAATAAGAATATCCTTGTTCTTCTTTATTTTTAACTGTTTATCTTCCTTGTTTTGATAGTCAGACCAACGTTGATTCAAATCTTTATTCCAAGTATCTAAATGACTTTCAATTTCTGTGTAGAATTTCTTTTCTTCAAGTAAATGAGATAATTTCAGAATGTTATCTTCCAGAATAAGAGCTTCTTCCTTAGTGTTTTTTTGAGCAATTCTACATTTTTTGATTTGTAGTTTTAAAGTTTTTCTTTGCTCTAAATACTTACTTTTTATCTTCTTTTCTTCTTCAATGGTAGCGTCTAATTGCGTTAATTGATCTATAAAAGGCTGAGCTTCTTTGTATTGCTTTTCGGCATTCAGATATTTATTTTCTTCTTGTTTTAAAGCCTGTTCATCTTTTATTTTACTTTCGCGCAAATCTGCTTGACATTCTTCTGCTTCTTTAATTTGCGATAGCGTTTTAATTTTTTCGGCTTCTTTTTCCTTTAGTCTTGTGATTAAATGAATAAAAGGAATCGCTTTTTTGTGTTGCTCTAAACGCATTTTGTCGTCTTGGAAAGCCTCCTTTTTCTCCTGATATTGAAGCCATTCTTTCTGGTATCTTTCTTTTTTACTTTTTAAATCTCTATGATTTTTGAACCATAATAGTACTTCTTCGTTTTCTTGTAACTCTTTTTGTAAGTTTTGTAATTCTTGTTGAACCTTTGTCTGTTCTTCTTTTAGAAGCTTTTCTTCTTCCTCACTCAATAAATCTTCTTGATTGATTTTGCTTTTAATCTCTTCTAATTTAGCATTTTCCTTATATCTATGTTGAATAAGGAGTTCGCCTATTTTTTTGTAAATATCTTCCCCTGTTATTTGCTCCAGTAAAGCTCCTTTTTCTTTGTTGTTAGCAGATAGAAAAGAAGCAAATTCGCCTTGAGCCAACAATACGGAACGAAGAAATTGCTGATAAGTTAATTGTGTGATTTCTATAATCGCTTGTTTAAACTCGGTCTTTTTCTCGGCAAGAATTTTTGCTTTACTAATGTTTTTTAAACGAACTTGTTCTTTGGCATTAGCTAATTTTTTTCCGGTTTTAGAATATAATCGCATAGACCAAGAGGCCTCATAACGCTCTGCTTTTACTTCAAAAAGTACAGAAGCATAAGCTTCCTGCGCCCCTAAACTTACCACATCTTCTAAATTGGCTTTTATATTGGACGGGTTTAAACGAGGAACTTCTTGATATAAAGCAATGGTAATAGCATCTAAAATAGTGGATTTTCCGGAACCGGTAACCCCTGTAATGGCAAACAAGCCCACATCTCTGAAAGCTTCCGATTCAAAATCGATACTAATAATTTTATCTGATTTTAAAGAATTGATATTTTTTAAGTCTATTTTTAATATTTTCATTGTTCTTTAATTTCTGATAATAATTCTGAAAAAGCATCTAAAAGTTCGTTTTCTTCTTCTAAATCCACTTGCATTTCTTCGCATTTCATTTTGAAAATGTCTAATGGCTCGTATTCTTTTATCGGTTTTTGTAGAATTTCTTCTGCTCCTTTTTCGTAATAATCTCTTTTCAGACGAATAGATAATACTTCCATTTCTTGAGGCAACCATTCGTTTAGGCCTTGTTTGAATGTTTCAAAATAAACCCTGTCAAGACCTTTGTCGCTTTCAACAACAATCTCTACCCAAGGAGTTAAAGTCTTTTCTGATACGGACAATTGCTGTAATTGAGCCTTACAAGTTTCTAAATCGCCCACCACTTGAAACATAGGACGGAAATGAGGAATCGTAATTTCTGAAATCGATTGAATGCTATTTTTATGAGTGTCTATTAATAGCATTGATTTTTTATAATTTAATTCCCCAAAACTTAGTGGAATGGGGGAGCCCGAATAACGAATATGGTCTTGTTTAGCTACTTTTTGAGGTCGGTGCAGATGCCCTAAAGCCCAGTAGTGAAAAATATCGGGCATATCTTCAGCACTAATATCGCCCAAACCACCTACATAAATACTTTGTTCGCTATCTCCTGTTGTTCCGCCAACAGCAAATAAATGACCCATTGCCAATAAAAAACTGTCCTCTCTTTGGATTGCTTTACAAGCATCAGCAATCGATTGATAATAATTGATTAAGGCCTTATTATAGCGTTCGGAAACCAAATCGAAAGTTTCGCCTGCTACCGCTTTGCGTATGTCTTTATCCCTTAAATAAGGCACAGCCGCTACGATTAAATGTTCGTTTTCTATTTCAAAATCCAAGACTTCTTCTTGAGGGCTTGTTCCCACTTTTCCTACTACATATACCGATAATGATTTTAAAAGGGTCTTGGGGGCATTAATGGTTCCCGGAGCATCGTGATTTCCCCCTGTTATTACGGCATACCTACATTCTGTTTTCGATAAGCGAATTAAAAAATCATAATATAATTGTTGCGCCGAAGAAGAGGGGAGAGCTTGGTCAAATATATCTCCGGAAACAATTAAAACGTCAACTTTTTCTTTTTCAATGGTTTCCAATAAATAATTTAGAAATAGATTTTGCTCTTCTAATTGAACCGCTTCGTATAATCGGTGCCCTAAATGCCAATCGGAAGTATGTAGTATTCTCATAAAAGCAAAAGTAAAGTAGTGGATTGAATTACCCAAATTTAATTTCGGTACATTCAACTTTTCTATCCCTTTCTTTATTTTTGTAAATTCTAAGTAAAATATATTTTGTATTAAACTATAAAATTATCTTTAGAAATCTTTTTTTGTTGTTTTAGTCTAAAAACTGACGTTCAAAATGTCAATTAAAGCCTTTTTATTAGAAAAAATATGAAAATATAATGTTGAAATCTTTTGAAATAATCAGATTAATATTTTGTTTATAAAAGGATTAGTCCTTTTGTTTTATAGCTATGAAAAAAAAGTAATTTAATGCTTTTCTTTTTAATATTTGTATAGTTTTGTCGGCTCAAGTTATGTTAAACATAAAAAATATTTTATTTAAGATAACTTTAAAAATTATATGAGTTAAAAATAAATATTAATTAAATGATTCTTGGACTATTAAAAGATAAGGGTCTTGAGACCCGAACCGCTCTTCTTCCTGAAACAGTGAAGAAGTTCAGGGACTTAAAAGTAGATGTTTGGGTTGAAAAAGAAGCCGGTATATCTGCTTTTGCAACAGATGAAGCTTATGTGGAATCCGGAGCCCAAATTAAGACCAGAGAAGAGCTTTTTGAAAAGGCAGATGTTTTATTACAAATACAAAGTCCTTTGGAGGACGATTTACAATCTATAAAAGATAAACAGGTTTGGGTAAGTGCCTTTAATCCTCTTTGGAATAAAGATATAACTCAAAGCTTTTTGTCGAAAGGTTTGACTTCTTTTAGCTTAGATTTAATACCTCGTACTACACGTGCTCAATCTATGGATATTTTGTCTTCTATGGCAACCATATCAGGCTATCAGGCGGTTTTGGATGCGGCTTTCAATTTACCAACCTTTTTTCCTATGTTTATGACGGCTGCCGGAACTATTAGACCTGCTACTGTATTGATATTGGGAGCAGGAGTTGCAGGTTTACAAGCTATAGCCAGTTCTCGCAAGTTAGGTGCTCAAGTACACGTTTTTGATGTGCGTTCAGCAGTTAAGGAAGAAGTGCTTAGTTTGGGGGCTAAATTCGTTGAAGTAGAGGGGGCTACCGAAGATGCACAAGCCGGTGGTTATGCCGTAGAACAAAGTGAAGAATTTAAAAAGAAGCAAAAAGAAGCTATTCATAATGTGGCTGTTAAATCAGATGTTATCATTTGTACAGCTCAAATTCCCGGAAAGCAAGCGCCTCTTTTGATTGATAAAACAACAGTGGAAGCAATGAAAGCCGGTTCTGTTATTGTCGATTTAGCGGCTTCAACAGGAGGAAACTGTGAGTTAAGCAAAGACAATGAAACCATTCTTCATAATAATGTCAAAATAATAGGAGAGTCTAACTATCCTGCCAAAATGCCTGTAGATGGCAGCAGAATGTTTGGGCAAAATGTATTCAATTTCCTTAAATTAATGATTACAGAAGAGGGAGAACTAAATTTGAATTTTGAAGATGAAATTGTTAAAGGAACCTGCATTACACATCAGAATGAAGTTTATAATGAAAGAGTTAAATTAATGTTAGAACAGAAATAAGATGGAACAATTATTAATTAGTTTTTATGAATATAAAGAAGCTATTTTTATTATCGCTTTAGCTGTTTTTTTAGGAATAGAAGTTATTTCGAATGTGCCGGCGGTACTTCATACGCCTTTAATGTCCGGTGCTAATGCTATTAGTGGAGTAATTATAGTAGGAGGTATCATTTTAGTAGGGCATTCCGATTTGTCAGAATGGTCTTTGGAATTGATATTAGGTGTTTTAGCCCTTGTTTTTGCCACTCTTAATGTGGTAGGAGGCTTTGCGGTTACAGACCGTATGTTAGAAATGTTTAAGAAAAAAAGAAAATAGGATAATGGATACAATATTACAAACAGCAAGTGGGGTTTCCTTTACAATGGGTGCTGCACTTTTAGAATTGAGTTATCTTGTAGCGGCCTTACTTTTTGTATTTGGTTTAAAATTATTGTCGCATCCCGAAACCGCAAGACGTGGTAATTTATGGGCTGCTGTAGCTATGGGATTGGCTATGATAAGCACTATTATACTGCATAAAGATGCTAATGGAAACGCTATTGCTTTCAATAATATATGGGTAATTCTTGTTTTTATAGGTTTAGGAGCAACTATAGGTTGGATTATTGCCAGAAAAGTTAAAATGACAGCTATGCCTCAGTTAGTTTCCTTGTATAATGCAACAGGGGGAGCTGCCTCTGCATTGGTGGCTTTATTGGAGTATCCTAATGCTAAACAAGGGGATGTAGCTTCTATTTTAGTAACGACTTTAGGCTTGTTGATTGGAGCTGTAGCTTTTAGCGGTAGTATTATGGCTTATGGTAAATTAGACGGCAAAGTAAAGGATTTTTCTAAACCGTTTATGACTTATTTAAATATCTTGTTATTGTTGGCAAGCGTAGGTTTTGCTATTTATTTAGGCGTAGCTTCTTCGGGTATGGTACCTGCTGAAAATAAGTGGGCTATTTATGCCTTGTTTGCTTTATCCTTATTATATGGAGTTACTTTTGTACTGCCTATTGGCGGAGCGGATATGCCTGTGGTTATTTCTCTGTTGAACGCTTTTACGGGAGTAGCTGCTGCTATGGCAGGTTTTATTTATAATAACCAAGCGATGATTTTAGGTGGTATCTTGGTGGGTGCTGCAGGACTCATTTTAACCCTTTTGATGTGTAAGGCGATGAACCGCTCATTGTTGAATGTTATAATAGGTTCTTTTGGTGGCGGAGCCACTGCCGGAGGTAAAGAACAAGGTACGATTAAGGAGATTAGCTTGAGTGATGCTTCGGTATTGTTGAGTTATTCACAAAAAGTAGTGGTTGTACCGGGATACGGCTTGGCTGTTGCTCAAGCACAGCATATTGCTCACGAGTTAGATACCTTATTAGAGGGGAAAGGGGTAGAAGTTAAATACGCCATTCACCCTGTGGCAGGACGTATGCCGGGGCATATGAATGTGTTATTGGCAGAAGCCGATGTGCCTTACGAGAAATTAGTTGAGATGGATGATATCAATCCGGATATGCCTAATGTAGATGTTGTGATTGTTGTAGGAGCCAACGATGTGGTTAATCCTGCTGCTTTAGATGATACTTCTAGTCCTATTTATGGTATGCCGATTATCAACGCTCACGAAGCTAAAAATATTATTGTGATGAAACGAGGTATGGGTAAGGGTTACGCCGGAATAGAAAACGACTTGTTCTTTAATGATAAAACAAGAATGCTATTCGGTAACGCCAAAGACTCTATTCAGCAATTGGTTTCTGAAATTAAAAATTTATAATTTAGTTAACGTGAGTTTGGGATAAGATTTTCCTCACAGAAATTCGCAAATATTTTAGATTTGCTTTGAAAATCAAGAGTTAATAACGAGTTATGACGCTTGATTTTTAGTGCAAAGATGAGATATTTGCGGATAATGTTTATCGAATATCGATAATTAATACCATTATGGCACTAAATTCTTTTGAACTATCTCGATAATCCTGCAAAAATTTAGCTTGTACTGATGCTAATTATTTGATTCTGTGAATAAAGATTGTGCCAAATTCACGTTAGTTAATAATAAGTGTGTAAAGGGCTGCTTTTTAATTTGAAATAAGCTACTATGTTGTTTCCGATTTAACGTAAGTTCCATTAGTAAATGCAATTTTTTGGGAGGATGATATTAAATAATTTTTCGGAAAAAGGGAAAGAAAAAAAACTCTTTCCACTTTTTGCCG
>PDWI01004019.1_pt1 | contig 20174 bp, 18 predicted proteins | sample 1430891 | NCBI WGS metagenome assembly PDWI01 (sample SAMN01162508, study PRJNA174530) | Oral metagenome, whole genome shotgun sequencing project. | biome: Marine environment; feature: Marine mammal; material: Swab sample of the gingival sulcus; isolation source: swab sample of gingival sulcus... | reverse complement strand
CTTACTCAGGCTAAGATACATATAACATTAACCAGCTATAAGAATCCTACGTTATTTCACAAGGAACACACTAAGGACTGTTCTTTTTGCGACAAAAAAACCATAGGGAACAGACCTAAACTATTATTATGTTTGCGCTTTTCCCGCGCTAAGATTCCTACGTCCTCACTTCGTTCGTCCTCTGAATGACAGCGTGGGGTTTCGCGTTGCTCCTCAAGATGACAGCGTAGGGTTTCGCGCAGCGCCTCAGGATAACAGCATAGGAGCTCCGCTCACTACGTTATCTTTGCTCCTTTGAATGACACAAATTGGCGCTTCATATAGGAGCGGTTCTTTTATACTTTTCCTTATCCTCATACATTAATTTATCCGCAATATGATAAACAGACATAACGCTCTTAGATTCCAAATAATCGTAATAACAATAACCTATAGCAAAACTTGGCATAAAATCGCCTTTAAAATATTTACAATTACTATACTTCGTTTTTATTTCAACTACTAAATTTTCTATATCATAATTTTTGCTTTCTCGGATAAATATAAAAAATTCATCGCCACCTATTCTAAAAGAATGTATATTATCATTATTAAGCTGTATATTTTTTAACGTTTCTGAAAAACATAAAATCAGTTTATCCCCTCTTATATGTCCAAATTTATCATTAATATACTTAAGTTCATTGATATCTGCCGATAAAATCCAACCAGACATTTTATCTTTATTTATTTTTTTTATAAACTCTTCATGCGCTTGTCTATTTTTTAGTCCAGTAAGGGGATCCGTCATTGCCATTTTTTTATAAATTTGCGCTTCAATCTTTCCTTTTTTATAATCACTGTATTTGGAAGACAGTTCATTAAACGCCAAAATAATAAGCGCTATAATCATTATCAAACCAACATTTTTAAATAGATGCTGTTGGAAAATAATATAGTAAATGACAAGAATCAGTGTTGTAACAATTATTGTAACGACAGGCAATAATAACCTTCTTTTAGAAGAATATTTTTTACTATCCGTAAATATAATACTCCTAAAAACAATAACTATCGTTATAAATATAAAAAAATGCGTAATAGTTAGCATTTCTCTGAATTCTATTATTTTCATAAAAGTCAAAATACTTTGCACGACGACATTACATATAATCATATAAATTGCTAAATTAAATAACTTGTAGAATTTGAGGTCTACTTTGTATTTCATATATAAAAGAGCAGGTATCATAGAAAAATTAAGCATAACATACTCAGTAAAATAAATAAATTCTTTAAATGCACCAAAAAAAGAACTGATAGTTTTAGTCTGCGTTAAAAAGTATATTGCTACTACAAAACCTAAAATTGATAAATTAAGCAAACTATAATTATCATACTTAAAAAATTCTTTCATTTTTAAATTTATGATGATTGCAAGCAAAAAAATTATAATCAGAACTATAGCAATTAAAATAGTTAAAAAATCTTTTTCCAACATATCTAAAATTAAAGCTGATTTTCTACCAAATATTATTTTTTCCAGCTTAAAACTATCTATGTTTTTAAGCGTAGGTTCTATATGTATTCGTATACTTAAGCCGTTTATATCACTTGGTAAATCAATAATTTTATTTGCATAAGCACCACTTTTTATAATAGAATTTTTTTGATTATTAACCTCATAAATTAATTTGTCTTTATCATATATCTTAGCATTGCAATAAGGAAGCCAAAGCATAATACTTAGGTCATAAAGATTTTTATACGTAGGTAAATCGACAATAACATCAAACGAACCTTTCACTTTTATGACTTCTGGTAAACTTATACTTTCTTCCATTCCATCTTGTCTAACAATCTTTGCTTTATCAATGGAGCTAAGACTATCTTTTTCATAAAAACCATAACTATCATCATAAGATAAATATAAAACAAAAAAAGCTATACACGCAAAAAAAACTATTACTAACGTAATTATATTAAATTTATCTTTAAAATTTATAGTTTTTGAATTTATATTTTTCATAAAAATAGCCTAAAATATTCTAATTTTATTATTTTGCAACTATTCAGTCAACCCGCATTGTCATACTGAGGAACGAGGTGACGTGAGTATCTTAACGTGGTTTTAATAGTAAAAGCCATAAGATTCCTACGTCGTAACTACGTTCCTCCTCTGAATGGCACGGCTTTTATTATTTAACTGAATAGTTACAAAACCGTAAGATTGTCACGTTGTCGCTGGCGCTCCGCCTCATAATGACACAGTTTTTATTATTATCTAAATAGTTACATTATTTTAATCTGTCGACATAATTATTCAGCCAACACGGTTTTTATTACTTGACTGAATAGTCAGCTGTTGACTACAATATCGGTTATAATTAACAATTGTTTAATTTTATAAATTAATACTTCATATTAGGGATGATTCTTTTATGCTTTTCTTTATCTTCATACATTAATTTATCAGCAATATGATAAACAGACATAACGCTCTTAGATTCTAAATAGTCATAATAACAATAACCAATAGAAAAACTTGGCGTAAAATCACGTTCAAATTCCGTACAATTACTATACTGAATTTTACATTCATTTATTAAACCATCTATATCAAATTTTTTACTTTCTTGGATAAATATAAAAAATTCATCGCCACCTATTCTAAAACTATTTATATTATTATTAGCCATTTGTATATTCATCAATATATCAGAAAAAGCTAAAATTAATTTATCCCCCATTAAATGCCCGAATTGATCATTGATAAACTTAAGTTCATTGATATCCGCCGATAAAATCCATCCAGACAGTTGATTTTGATCTATTTTTTTAATGAAATTTTCATGTGCTTGTCTATTTTTTAATCCCGTCAATGTATCCGTCATTGCCATTTTTTTATAAATTTTCGCTTCAATCTTTTCTTTTTTATAATCACTATATTTTGAAGACAGTTCATTAAATCCTAAAACAATAAGTGCTATTACCGTAATCAAGCCAACATTTTTAAATAAATGCTTTTTAAAAATTATATAATAAATAATTGGAATCAGTGTTGTAATATTTATTGCCATAACGGGAAAAAACAGCTTCTTTTTTGACGGATATTTTTCAGAATCTGTAAGTATAATACTTATAAAAATAAAAACTACTGTTACAATCATAATGAAATGCGTAATGTAGATCATTTCTTTAAATTCTACTATTTTCATAAAGGTTAAAATACTTTGCACGACGACATTACATACGATCATATAAATCACCCAATTAAAAACCTTATAAAACTTAAGATCTACTTTATACTTAAGATACAAAAGCGCAGGTATCAATGTGAAATTAAGCATAGTATATTCCATAAAATAAATAAATTCTTTAAATGCGCCAAAGAAATAACTAATAGTTTCAAGTTGGGTTAAAAAATATAGTGCAACAATAAAACCTAAAATTGATAAATTAAGCAAACTATAATTATCATACTTAAAAAATTCTTTCATTTTTAAATTTATAATAATTGCAAACAAAAAATTTATAATCAGAACGATGGCAATCAAAATAGTTAAAAAATCTTTTTCCAACATATCTAGAATTAAAGCTGATTTTCTACCAAACATTATTTTTTCAAGCTTAAAACTGCCTATATTTTTAAGGGTAGGTTCTATGTGTATTCTTATACTTGAGATACCATTTGGTAAATCAATAATTTGATTGGTATAAGCACCACTTTTTATAATAGAATTTTTTTGATTATTGACTTCATAAATTAATTTATTATTATCATATATTTTCGCATTGCAATAAGGAAACCAAACCATAATGCTTAATTCATTAAATCTTTTATATGTTGATAAATCAACAACAACATCAAAAGGCTCATTAGTTTTAATCGCTTTTGGTAGGTTTATGTCTTCTCTTATTCCATCTTGTTTAACAATTTCTACTTTATCAATCGAATTAAGACTATTCGCTTCATAAAAAATATAACTTTCATCATAAGATACACAGAGAATCAAAAAAGATATGCACAAAAAGAAAACTATCGCTAAAATAGTTACATTCAATTTGTTTTTCATATCTATTATTTTCAAATTTATATTTTTCATAAATATAGCCTGAAATATTCTAATTTTATTATTTTAATCTGTTGACATAATTATTCAATCAACACGGTTTTTATTACTTGATTGAATAGTTAGCTGTTGACTACAATATCGGCTATAATTAGTAATTGTTTAATTATAAAAATACGTTTAAGCCGTAAGATCCTCACGTCGGACTAGCGTCCTTCTCAGGATGACACGGCTTGGAATCACGTGTTAAGATTCCTACGGTCTAAAGCCCTCTGAATGACAGAGTGGGTTAAACCGTAAGCTTCCAACAGGCTCTTATAAGTCTAAATTATTTTGAGCATTAAGGGCAAGGTCATTTTTACTTAACCCTTGTTTCTGCGCTTTATAATAAGCAGCACAGGCTATCATAACGGCATTATCTGTGCATAATTTCAGCGTTGGATAATACAGTTTATAAGCACGTTCTTGACAACTCGCCTTTAAGCGTTCACGCAAACGACTATTCGCCGCAACACCACCGCATAATACCAAATCATTTAAACCCGTTTTTTCCATTGCTAGCATACTTTTATCGACTAAAACATCGACAACTGCCTCTTGAAATGACGCCGCTAAATCGGCTATATTAATCTCTTCATTTTTTTGCTGACTATTATTAATATAGTTTAAAACACCAGATTTAATGCCTGAAAAGCTAAAATCAAAGCTGTCTTTTTCCAAATAAGTTCGCTTGAAATGGATGGCATCGCCCTTACCCGTTTGCGCTAATTTATCAATCATTGGTCCACCAGGATAACTAAGTCCAAGTGTACGCGCTACTTTATCGTAGGCTTCACCAACTGCATCGTCACGAGTTTCGCCTAAAATTTCTAAAGTATCATAATCATGACAAGCAATAATACTAGTGTGACCACCAGACGCAACTAAGGTTAAAAATGGCGGCTTTAAATCAAGGTGCTCAGGTAAGGCAGAAAAAATATGCCCCGCAATATGATGAACGGGAATTAAGGGCTTATCGAGAGCGTAAGCTAAACTTTTAGCATAATTTAACCCAACTAAAAGCGCACCAATCAGCCCTGGACCTTTTGTCACCGCTAAAGCATCAATATCAGCAAATTGACAATTTGCCTCAGCTAAAGCACTATCGACCATTTGTGAAATTTTTAGCAAATGATTGCGCGAGGCAATTTCTGGCACAACTCCGCCATATAATTTATGTATATCAATTTGTGAATAAATTTGATTAGCTAGTATTGTGCGTCCATTTTCAGTAATTGCTACCGATGTTTCATCACAACTAGTTTCAATTGCTAGTATTTTCACCCTTTGCTCCTTATTTAATTTATTTATCCGTAACTATTCAGCTAATCCACGTTGTCATTGCGAGGTGCGAAACGACGTGGCAATCTTAACGTGAGTTTAATAGTAAAAAAGCCGTAAGATTCCTACGTCGTCACTACGTTCCTCCTCTAAATGACACGGCTTTTATTATTTATATGAATTGTTACATTTATCCAATATAAAATTATTATAAACTAACGTTCTCTACGTTCTACTTCCAAGTCGTAGATACTTTATGTAATTAACCAGCCATAAGATTCTCACGCCTACGGCTCAGAATGACATGGCTGGTAATATTCTATATGACATACGGCTTGGATACTCGCGTTAAGATTCCTACGTCACTTTGTTCCTGAATGACAACGCAGGATTTTTTCTCTTTTTAACAATATTAAGGCTTTCTTTTAAAATTCTAACCACATTATTATCGCGTCTTCTTTGTTATCGAGATAATAGTTCTTTCGTCTACCCGCTTCGACAAAGCCAAATTTTTTATATAAGCTTTGAGCATTATAGTTACTCGCCCTAACTTCCAAAGTGATGCTCTCAATGTCATTTTCTTCCACTATGCCGAGCATATTCATTAGTAATTTGCTGGCATAGCCCTTTCGTCTATGCTGGGGCGCAATACCAATATTAGTTATATGTGCCTCGTTTAAAACTTGCCAGTAACCTAAATAGCCGACAATTTCATCATTAACTATCGCTACATAATAATGCGCTAATTGATTGTCCATTTCTTCTTCAAAGGCTTGTTTTGACCACGGCATAGTAAAAATCTGTTTTTCGAGTTCTACAATTTGTTCTATATCAGCTTCTGTCATTACTCTAATTTTCACGCGCAAGCCTTTCTCTTTCCGCTTGTGCTAGGCGCAAATAATTCACTTCCAAATTATCATAGCGAGCAAACTCTACTTTACCCGCGAGGTAGCAATCAATTAAACCAACTGCTGTATTATCAAACTGTTCTAACTTAGCAAAATAAGCTTTCTCCGCCAAATCCGTCTTAATAATTTCTCTATATTTCTCTACACCATCGCCAACAAAGAGGGTAGCTCTATCTTTTGCAATAGTTTTAATCTCTGCTAATAATTGGTCGATTTTTAATTGTGAATCGGCTAACATTTGTTCAGAATTCAAAAAAAGCGCCGTATAAACACTTTGACGACGAGCATCTAAAATCGGACAAACACAGCCATTAAAATTTTTACCATGATAAGCCAGCGACTCTAAGGACGATACCGTATATAATTCACAAGCATTAGCATGCGCTAATGCTTTAACCGTCGATAATGCTATTCTAATTCCCGTAAATGAACCTGGTCCATTACTGGTAATTATTCGATCAATGTCTTTAATATTCTTTCCAACGCTGTTAAGGGCGCTATCAATTAAAGGCAACAAACTCTCTGAATGTGTATAACCATTGTTTATTGTGAAATTCGCTAGTAAACGCTGCTCATAAATAGCAACGCTGGCGCTTTTATTGGTTGCATCAATTGCTAATATCATCATAATCCTTCTTGTTGTAAGTATTCAATAAATTCACTCTAAGATATTTGTCTTAATAAGCCCAGCCGTAAGATTCCTACGTCACTTCGTTCCTCTGAATGACACGGTGGGGAAAACAGCATCCCTCTGAATGACACGGCTGTGAAAATAGCATCCCTCTGAATGATACGACTTAGAATACCCGCGTTAAAATACCTACGTCGGACTCTCATCCTCCTCTGTATGACAACGCGGAAAATCTCTCTAATAAGTTTCATTCAATATTTAACTATATCCATCTCTCTTGTTGATTTTAATGTCAATATTCGTTGATTGCCATTTTTCTTGATTTCAATGATAATCAAATTATCACTATATTCTTCTAAAAAAGGCATAATTAAATTTGCCCATTCTACTATAATAATATTTTCACCAGTAAAATACTCCTCAAAACCAATAGCAAATAATTCATCTTCATCGGATAAACGGTAGACATCAGAATGGATTAATTTCCCTCGCTCCAAGGGATACTCACTAACTAAAGCGAAGGTCGGACTACGCATTATTGTTTTAATACCAAGACTCTTCCCTATCGCTTGACTAAGTGTTGTTTTGCCAGCTGCTAAATCACCAACTAGAGCCAAGGTATCGCCAGCTCTTAAACATTTAGCCAAACTGGCACCAAACAAACGCGTCGCCACCTCATCTTCTAAATTATACGTCTTTACAAACATTGTCATCACAAGGAATATTATTAGGGTCTTTTTTAAAGTATACACGTTCACTATGTGAAAGCGTATCATCTAATTTTTGGTCAACTAAATCAAGCCTTCTATAAATTTCATCAATATATTCTGGCTTAAGGTCATAGTAAAGAAACATATCTTCAAATTTTTTGATTATTTTTGTTATTCTTAAGTTAATATCAATAAATTCATCGATATGGTGACTTTTGTTCGCCATTTTAAACTGGTCTAAATCATATTTAATCGCCTCAATGATATCATTTTCTTTTTCAAATTCACACAAAGCAAGCGGATAAGGTTTTATTCGCTCTAAAAAATATTTATCTCTTTTATTTACATTATAAACATAAGAAACGCGTAAACCCTCAAGGTCAAAACGAACATAGCACATTTTGCTATTCATTAACATTACTTTGCCACCCATTTGCCTAAGCTGCATTGTTTGTGACGCTAATTCAGCATTTATTAATCTCCGCATAAGCCCTCCTTATCAAAATATTATAAATAAACTATATACATATAAATACTAGAAATAATAATAGAAACTATCATTATTGGAAATCCGATTTTCATAAAATCGCCAAAACCTAATTTATAACCATGTTTATTAACCAGTCCTGCTAAAATCACATTAGACGACGCACCAATTAATGTTCCATTACCACCAAGACATGCGCCTAGTGCTAAAGCCCACCAAAGTGGCATTAACTCTAAACCTGACATAGCGCCCATCTCTTTAATCAAAGGAATCATCGTAGCAACAAAAGGAATATTATCCAAAAAAGCTGAGGCAATTGCCGAACCCCAAAGGATTACCATTACTGTCATTACCAAATCACCACCAGTTAAAGCGAGCATTTTTTCCGCTAAAGTTTGAATAACGCCAACTTCTTCTAAAGCACCAACTAAAATAAAAAGAGCTGCAAAGAAAAAGATGGTTGGCCACTCGATTTCAATTAAAATTTCTTCTGGGTCAAGTTTACTAATTAAGAGCAACAATCCCGCGCCAAAAAGTGCAACAGTTGCCGATTCATAACCAAAAACTTCGTGAGTTAGAAAGCCTAAAATTGTAATTCCTAAAACCGACAAAGCCTTAATCATCAAGACCTTATCCTTAATCGCGAGTTTTTCATTCATTTCCAAAACTTTAAGTCTATTTTCTTCTGTGCAAGTTAATTGTTTTTTATAAATGAATTTAAAAATAAATATCGTTATAAGGGTAATAACAATAACCACAGGTGCTAAATTAAACATAAAATCGTTAAAACCTAAATCAGTAGCACTACCAATCATAATATTCGGTGGGTCACCAATCAAGGTTGCCGTTCCACCAATATTGGCAATTAAAACCTCTGGTAATAAAAAAGGCATAGGATGAATATCCAAGGTTTCAGCAATAACTATGGTCACTGGTACAATCAACATAATTGTCGTCACGTTATCCAAAAAAGCCGATGATACGCCCGTTAACAGTGCAAATAATACGGCTATACGCCAAGGATCACCATTAGAAATTTTAGCAATTTTAATTGCCATATATTCAAAAATGCCCGTTTTGCGCATAATGGTTACGATAATCATCATGGCAATTAAAAGAAAAATCGTGTTAAAATCAATATGATGGATTGCCTTTTTTTGCGATTCGACATTAAATATCATCATTAATACCGCACCAAACATTGCAATGGTTGTACGATTAAATTTTTCTGTTACTATCAATGAATAAGTTATACCAAAGACAGCAACAGCGGTTACCAAATGAGAGTTCATAATTCCTCCTTGAAAAATCCAAACGCCCTTACCAACAGGCAAGGGCTAATACACAAAAAATTATACTACTCCTGTCTTGGTTTTTCAAGGTATATGTACTATTTTTTTTGAATTTTAACTCGGAAAACGCTTGCTATTTCTACACACTAGCTAAAAGTATATATCTTTCTAATTGTTCTAATGAAATTGAGCGAATAAAAGACTTACCAATTTTTTCAATTAAAATTTCATCAATCCTATTATCCAGCATTTTTTTATCACTTAAACAACAATTAAATAGTTCTTCTGGACTATATTCAGTCTTAAAAGGTAGTTTATTAATTTGCATAAGATTGATAATTTTTTCATACTCTGAGCGCTCAAGTTCATCCGTTATCATTAAGGCTTTGCTTATCATTGCCATGCCAATAGCAACTGCCTCACCATGAGGAATTTTATACTCAGATAAAGTCTCTATTGCATGAGCAATAGTGTGTCCAAAATTCAACAGTTTTCTTTCACCATTATCAAATTGATCATTAACGACAATTTTCGCCTTGTGGTAAATCGAACGTGAAACAATTTCCTCTAACTCAGAACTATCAACTGTCAATTTTTTTTCCAATTTATCAAATAATTCTCTATCAAATAAAATTGCATATTTAATCACTTCACCTAAACCGCTATTAAATTCTCTTTCTGGCAAGGTTTTTAAATAGTTCAAATTACAATATACAGCCTTAGGTTGTTTAAATAAACCAATCATGTTCTTGCTATCAGAAAAATTAATTGCTGTTTTTCCGCCAACAGATGCATCAACCATAGCCAATAAGCTAGTTGGTATTTGATAATAATCGATACCACGCATATAAATACCCGCAGCAAAACCACCAATATCACCAACGACCCCGCCGCCAAGCGTCACAATAATATCACTTCGATTAAATCTTGCCTTTTTTAAACTAGAAATTAATGTTTCTAAAACGACAAATGATTTTGACTCGTCGCCTGACCTAATAACATGATGATACGTATTAATACCCATAGATTCTAAACTTGCAATTAAATCGTCAATATAAAGTGGAGCGACATTACTATCGCTCAATATCATCACTTTTTTCGATTTATATAATGCTAAATCACTGACTATTTTCGCTTGCAAGTCCTTAGCTACAAATACAGAATAGGAATGCTCTAATTCTACATCAATTCTTTGCATTAATTATTCCTCTATTTTGATATAATCAATTACTTCAGCATATTCATTTTTCGACGTTTCTTTTTCAGCTTCCAATTTTGCCTTAACTATTTCCTCTTGTTCTTTATAATAATTTTTTAATTGTTTTGTTATGTCATTAAAACCGTCAATTCGATAAATTCGAGCTGGTTTATTGTCCTTATCCCAATCAATTCCCGACCAATAAATAGCCACTTTCAAATCATAATCATTAATAGTATTGAGCATCTCAGCAAACCAAGCATCCCTATCACCGCCAAAAATGTTAGAACCAAATTCTGTAATATAAAAGGCATAACTAGGGAAACGCTCTTGATAGTCCGCCATCACTTTATCATAAATTTCAGGAAATGTTCGCCATGTTTCACCAACATAGTAATCACCTGTATTATAACCAGTTACACCAATCACATCAACATATCCAGTGCCAGGAAAATAATTAGTATAATGATTCCATTTAAAATCAGGAAAAGAGGCTTCGTTAGGATTAAAAACAAAAATTACATTATCTGCACCAGTAGCGATAATTTTGTCATGCATATATTGCCAAGTCTTGACAAATATTTCTGTATCACGCTGATAATGGAGCGCATTATAATCACACCAATCCCCGTTCATTTCGTTATCAAAGCGAAATAGAACAGGTTCGCCAATTGATTTTAGTGTCTCTGCTAACTTTTCAATCGATTCATCTTCTTTTCCGTCTAAAATTCTATACAGCATATCTCGATTAAATTTACTAAAATACGATGTCTGATAAGTAAATTCCAAAACCTTACCCTCAGCGTTTAATTGCTGAAAATGATTAGGAGTAACGTTAATAGACATATCATAATACTCTAACATATATTTGATTTTATGGTCGATTGACTGTTCAAAGAGCTCCATCTGTGTTAAACCATCTTTAGAATTCGGATCAAAATAACCAAAATCAACATAATCTTTCTTGCAAAAATCATCATAATAAAAATTACGCGTTGTTTCTGACCAATATGGATTAACTGCTCTATTGTACTGTTTGTAATTTAAAGGGGCTGACTCATCGATGTCAATTAATTTAAACCGTTCTAACATTTCTTGATAATTTATTACATTTTTTGATTTGATATAAAGTGTATATACTTGATTATCAGACTTAATAATATCAATTGTTAAATAATAATTATAATAATCTGATAAGTATTTCAAATCACGTCTATACCAAGAAGTAATATAAGCATCGTATTCATCAAATTGCTCTCGTTTTTGAAAAAGCACATCGACATAATCGCCTTGCTCCATTGCTAGATTAGAATAATTATAGTAAGCCTTAGAATTATGTATACTATCACTAAAATCGTCATAAAAGATATCTACTTTTGTAGTATCATTATAAAAAGTAGTTTTTATGGTTTCATTGCTATCATCCAAACTAAAATCATTATAATCAAAACTAAACCCATAACGCCAATTGTTATAAATGATACTTTCATCAGCAAAAACTGTAGATAACAGCATTAATGAAATAAGCGTTATAATTAATACCGAACTAAATAATTTCTTCTTCATTCCTTACTCCCCATATTACACAAAATATTTTCGTCCATATTCCCAAATTTTTTTCAAAATTATATATGCAAGATAAAGCAATCCATATAAAGCTATACCAAATACATAGGCATTCATTACCCGAAAACCTGAAATGAATAAAGGGGTTCTAAAATGCGAAAATGTATTTAAAACATCTGCTGGGCCAATCGCAATTAAAAAAGCAAAAAACGGATAAAGCCATTTAAACTTTTTCATGTTTAATAAATTAAAAAAGATAAAAAATGCTGGAAAAGCAATAATAAAAGACTTGCTGCGCGGTCTAGCATAAACGAAAAACTCCAATGTATTTCTAAAGAGCAATTCTATACTCATCGGCTTAACAGAAGTCTCATGTCCGCTACGCGCTAGTAGTAAAATGACAAAAACTAAACCAACACCAGCAAGCAACATTTGCCAAACTTTTATGCTTTGATTAAGTAACAATTTGATCCTTTCTTTACGAGGTAAATCACCTTGCTCAAATAAAGCATCTTCAAAGATAATGAAAGCAAATATTACCGCTAAAACCAAAGGTAAAAATTGAGAAATTTTAACCCCTCTAAAAATTGCCATTTCTAAAATATATTTACTTTGACTAAAGAAAGCAGTTTCTAAAACGGCACCCACCATACTAATTAAAAGGGCATACAATAACCAATTTCCCGTTAGCTTAAATTTCGCTTTGATTTTCCCGCTATAAACATCATGTGCTTTTTTCAGCATATAAACCGTTGCCAAACTAGCAAAAATGATGGTTGCCAACAAACCAAATAAGGAATTAAGCAAAGAAAGTGCCTTGCCTAAATAATAAAGTAAAACCACAAAAAAACTAGCAAAAGCAAAAACTGCATAAATAAGTTTTGCTGGCAAGTCAAACAATAAATCCAATAATAATAAGCCTGCTGCCATAACGGCTAGTGCCGCCAAAAGCTGTATCCATTTACTACTATTAAAACTCTGGCGATAAAAATTCACCGAAGAATCTTCAGGATACGGTATAATATTATGCGTTTTTAAACGCCTTTCTAGTAGCTTAAAATCTTTTTGATATATCTCTAAAGGTAAATTGAGTAAACGGTTATTAATTGTAAATGGTTTAAAATAAATCACATTAATATTACGCTCTGTTATCGCGCGAAAATAAGTATTGATAATTTCCTCACCGTGATGATGAAGTGGCATCTCGTAATCGTAACGATTGCGAATATAATCCCAAGTCGAAAAGACGCGCACCGCTCTATAATCTAATCGTTCAACCAAATTATTCAGTCCTGCCTGCTTAAGATGTTTACGCTGAACTGAATTTTCAACCATACCAACTGCCATATTACGTTCTACTAATGAGTCAGCTAAAATTTCTTCACCGCCGCCAAAAGCTAAAATCTCTTTGCCCGCAAAGAAAACATAAGGCTGATGGCTATATTTATCAACTAAATCAAAGAAATTACTAATAGCATACTCATAATTTTGTAATGATGCAGAATAAATTGGGCGAAAACGTAGCACCATACCACTCGCTTTAATCGTATCAATATCTGCTTGCTCATAACCCAAACCGACAAATTCTAGCAACGATGCTGATCTGACTTTAATACCAGAACTCTCTTCCGTCAATACATTTTTGGAATTAATACCACCAACATAAAAATCGTTAACTGAACCTTCTATAACCAAACGATCGTCTTCTAAGTCAATTTCTCTGTCTTTTAAGGCAAGTTTAAACCGCTTAGCCAAATCAGTAATTAAAGCTTTTTCACCTGTAATCACAAGGTTATTTCCAATGTATTCAAAACTTAAATCAACATCTGTACGTTCGCTCAATTGGCGTAAATTGAGTTCATTTAAAGTAATACTATGAATGCCCGCATCTCGCCAAAATTTCAATTCCGCTTCAATACTAGTATCCTTTAACTCCGCCATAGCCAAAACCTGTTCATAAGGCATTGTCACTTCATAATAATTAAAGGACTGTTCCGCTTGATGACGCTCCACCACAGCAAAAAGCGATGCTAAAAAGCCGAATACAATAAATAAAACTAATAATTGTCTTTTTTTATTCAATATTTTCATAAAGCACCTTTCAAATTTTTCTCGTCGTCAATACCTTATAAGCAAAAATCGGTAAACTCGCCATACGTTTTATTCGTTTAGGTTCCTTGAGCAAGCGATAAAACCATTCCATGCCAATTTTTTGTACCCACTTAGGCGCTCGTTTCGCATGCCCAGCCCAAACATCAATCGCACCACCTATACCCATTGCTACTTTACAATTCAAAATGCTTTTATATTTATTAATCCACAATTCTTGCTTTGGCGAACCTAAACCGACGAAAATAATATCAGGCTTAAGTTCATTAATTCTATCGATTATTTTTAATTCTTCTTCCTCAACAAAATAACCATCTTGATAACCAAGAACGTTTAAATTAGGATACTTATCTGCTAAACGATACGCTGCCATTTCAGCAATGCCCTCTGCTGCACCTAAAATAAAAATCGAACCTTTGGTATTATTTAAAAAATGCAAAATTTTCTCTGCTAAATCGATACCGCTAATTTTTTCTTTCAAACCTAAATTATGTATTTTAGAAGCGTAAATAACGCCAATACCATCGGGAACTACTAAAGCTCCATCTAATAAGGCTTCTTTTAACTCTGGCTGTTCTTGTGCATTTAAAATAATCTCTGGATTAGGCGTATAAATCGCCGCTGTATCACCAGCTTTTAAAAAGGTAATAAATTTACCTAGCGCTTCGCTCATTGTTAAATTATCAAAACGCACACCAAAAATTTTCACAAATTGTTCTTGCATAATTTTCCTATTCCTCTAACCAATTAATAAAAGTTTGCAACTGTTTTTCTGCCAATTTTTGATTACGCAAATTTAATTCCGCCAACAACGAACGCTCCTTATCCAAGTTATTTATAAGATAATCAACATTCTCTTTTAACTCATCAAATGTCATATCTTCTGTATGAATCGTCTTACGTTTGCTAATCTGACGGTTAAAACTATCCACTTTTGGATCATAGCTAATCGCAATAAAAGGCGTATTAAGCTTCGCTGCTAAAATTAAAGCGTGTAAACGCATACCAATCACAAAATCTGCATCTGCCAGTTCCTTTAAAATCACATTAAAATCATGAGCAATTAAATTTATCTCTTCACTAAGATAATACTCGAGTTCTTTATCATCTTCAGGAGATTTCATTGGCAGTAAAGAAATTTTATAACCCAAACTTTCTAAATAATTAATAGTTTCTCTCATAACACTATGTGTATTGCTAGCATTATACCAAGGACGCAATGAAATAACAACATTTTTTTTACTACTCTTTTGCTTTTTCACTTTTCTTGAGTTAAGTAAATAAACTAAATCTACTCCTGCAAATAAATGCTTCAATTTGAACTCTTGATACGACAAAAAAGACTCTCTATCACGAGCAATGACTCCGTCCATATACGGTAATAGACGAGTCAACAAAAACTGATTTAATCTTTTATTGATGGGTCCATAACCATTGCCCAATAAAAATGCCTTTTTCTTAAAAATCTTAGCTAAAAATAAAATTGTCATATAATAAAAAAGTGAAAGTGAACTAGTAACATCTTGCAAAACACTACCGCCACCAACGACGACAGCATCCACTTCACGAATTGCTCTAATTAAATCTAAATGTTTTCCTCGCGATATAGCCTTAACCTGATGTTCTTTTGATGTTGCTTCAACATTATAACTAAGTACATAAAACTCTTCTATTATCTTCTCTTTTTTTAAAGCGTTGATAATCGCCTCTAAAAGCGCCTCATCGCCAATATTACCATAGCCATAATAGCCGATAAGTAATAGCTTCATAGCGCTCCTTACTGTATTTGATAATCACCTTTAATCATAACCCAAAATTCAACCTCACCTACAACCATAAAACCCCTGCCATCCGCACGCGGATTTAGTAACAAATGATCAAGCGGTAAATTTTCCCCCGCCTTTACTGCCGTTCCGCTCGTTAAATCGGGAATCGTATTATGCATAGGGTCCACTAAAATGGCATCACCTGTACGCACGATCAATTCAGCCGAATCACCGAGTAAAACAATAGTACCTGTTTCAAATGTAAGTGCCTCAAAATGTTCCACTGTTTTTTCGATTTCTGCTTGTTCTACTTCTTTTTCCAAAAGCTCTATTTTCAATTCAGACAAACGCTTTTCAAGATAGCTAAGCGAAATTAAAGGATCCTCTTCGCTACCTACTGCTGCAAAAACAAACGCCGAAACTATGCTAATAATTGCAAGCATTAATATTATTTTTTTATACATAAATTGCTCCTAAGCTAAACCCAAACTAATAATTAAAGCGTGGTCAACGGAATCCATAATAGAAATACTAACATGACCAATACGCTGGGTTAAACGCGCTTTATCTATCGTTCTAATTTGTTCTAATAAGATTACAGAATCACGAGTTAAACCAAAATTTCCCGCCTTAATTTCAACATGTGTCGGTAATTTAGCCTTCGTCTGTTGAGCAGTAATCGCACCAACTATCACCGTCGGTGAATGTTCATTGCCCATATTATTTTGTATAATTAATACTGGTCTAATTCCGCCCTGTTCAGAGCCAATTACAGGTGATAAATCTGCTAAAACTACATCACCGCGTTTAAATTCCATTTGTTCTTCCATAAGCTAAATTAAGTAAATCATCCTTTATTTTATATAATTTTCCATCTCTAATATAATGTCTCATTACGCGTTTATCGATCATACAAACGATCTCGTAATTAATCGTGCCAAGTTGCTTAGCGAGTTCATCAATCGATTTGAAAGCCCCATTATCCTCGCCAAATATAGTCACAACATTACCGCGCCTAGCATGCTCATCATCTAATTTAAGCATACACTGATCCATGCAAATTCTGCCGACAAGTTTCACTCTTTTACCCTTATAAAGCATATCGACATTATCACTAAGCAAACGACTAAAGCCATCAGCATAACCTAGCGGTAAAGAAGCAATTATTTCTTCACCTGATGTACTATATATATGACCATAACTAATACCTGTATCTACAGGCAATTTTTTCACATGTGAAATCATTGCTCTTAAGCTCATTACTTGTTTTAAATCTGCTCTTCCCTTCAATTCATCGGAAGGAGAAAGACCATAGAGCATAATACCCGCTCTAACCATATCGAGATGATATTCTGGCAAATCAATGATTGTCGCACTATTAGCGCAATGTTTAATTTTAATCTCATAACCAGCATCCTCTATTGCGGTAAACATCTCTTTAAAAAGCGCAAATTGTTGATGTGTCGCCTGCTTATCGTTTTCATCAGCACGAGCAAAATGCGTATAAACGCCTTCCACCTCTAAGCCAGCAAGCTCAAAACAAGCGATTGCATCAGCTATTCCTTGGTCGTTGACCAAAAAACCTAGCCTGCTCATACCACTATCAATTTTTAAATGCACCTTAATAGTAACATCATTGCGAACGGCATAAGCACTAAATAACTCTGCTTGATCGAGCGAATAAATGGTCTGAATCAACTTATTCTCAACAATTTCTGGCGCTAAATCAGTAGGAGTATAGCCAAAAATTAAAATTGGTGTATTTGGAAAACTTTGGCGAAGACGTATCGCTTCTGACAACGTTGCTACGGCAAATCTATCAGCGCCATTAGCAAGTAAAGTTTCACCAATATCACTAGCACCATGCCCATAACCATCCGCTTTAATTACTGCCGTAATCATCGCTTTATCATCTGCTAAACGCCTAACTTCACGCATATTATGTGCTAAATTATCCAAATTAATTTCAGCCCAAAGCGGTCTTGTTATTTTCATATGTAAACTCCTTAAACAGAAACAAGGAAATGACAAAAATTGTCATCTCCTTTACTCATAGCCTCTTGTTTTAACGATAAAAATAATCACCTTCTATTTCGCCATAATAATCTTCCTGACTTTTCCAACTAAAAGGAACCATATTAAAGTATAAACAATTTTCGATATTATTATGTCCATTATAAGCCTGCATAGCCGCAATATACGACTCTATATCTGGCTCAAATGTGTCAAAATAATCATAATAAGCAGGCGGGAATTGCCCTCTTTGTTTAACAACTTCATAAACACTATCGGGAAAATTAGCAGATTTCACACGATTTAAAACCACGTTACCAACAGCCATACGTTTATAAATACTGGCATCACGCGCTTCAATATTAATAATACGCGCCAAATACTTAAGTTCTCCTGTCATCCCCGGAGCTGGCGCTAAATAACTTTCTGAAACCGTTACATCTGGTGCATCAATATCAATTAAACGCAACGTCTCATTATATTCAACACCATAAGCAAAAAAATTGACAAAAAAATCTAATGGCAAATATGTTGCCCAATTAACCGTCATAATATTAATCGGTTGTTCTCCCTGCGGTTGTCCATCAATAAAGGTATAGAGTTTATCAGTTTTAATCACTATTCGCTTCTCACCCTTATAAAAATAAGCCGTATCTGATGCCTCATCCCACTCTGTAATAATGCCTAACACATCAGCTACTTGTCTAGCTGGTATATAAATAACACCATCCTCATTAATCAACGCTTCACCTTGAATAAAACTCTGATTAACGCGCATTAGTGGCGGAAAATCATGCGCAAACGCCGTTAGTGAAAGCGTCATTACAACTAATACTAATAATACTATTTTCTTTTTCATAACTTCTCCCTTTTCAAATCTTATAAGAACAGTTTAGCACAGAAAAAGTAATTTCCCAAGAAAATAGGTGATTTGTAATATAAAAGTCTAATTATAGAATTATAGCAACTATTCAGTCAAGTAGTAAAAGTCGTGTCATTCAGAGGACGAACGAAGTGAGGACGTAGGAATCTTACGACTTTTACTACCAAACCCGCGTTAAGATACCTACGTCACTTCGTTCCTCTGTATGACAACGCGGTTGACTGAATAGTTACGAATTATAAATAATTCATTAAAATTGGCAAGGTCAACACGGATAATAATGTCGAGGCAAAAATCACTAGTGATGCCAATCGATAATCCGAATCATATTCCGCCGCAAAAATCGCTCCATTTGCCGCTGCAGGCATGGCAACCATTACCACTGGTACATAAAGCGCTAAACCAGTAATACCAATTAACGTTAAAATAAAATAACAAATTAAAGGAATAGCTACTAAGCGCAAGAAAATTACTACAAAAATCTGTTTATCCTTAAAAATATGACTAAAATCAACCTCTGTTAAGCTTACACCGATAAAAATCATCGATAGTGGTGTAGCTGTTGCCGCAATCAATTCTAGAAAATTATTAATAGACTGCGGATAAGTAATACCTAATAAAAATGCTATATACCCGACCACAATCGCTATCGTCGCTGGCTGAATCATTCGTTTTATTCTATCAGCAAAAGGCTGTTTCCCATCGTGATTACTGAGCAAATTAATCCCATAAGTAAAAGCGAGTAAATTAAAGGCCAAATTATAAATCGCCGCATAAAAAACACCCTCAGCACCATAAAGCTGAAAAATTACGGGATACCCCATAAAACCCGTATTAGTAAACACGAGCGCATATTCTAAAACATTCGCTCTATCCCCAGTATTTCCGCTGATTTTGGTATAAATTTTCGATAAAACAATCACCGCAGCATAACTGGCAAAGGAAATTACTAAAACCAGACTAGACTGAATTAGCATCTCCACAGAAAATTCATATTGCATCGACGTTAAAATAAATGCGGGCATAGAAACTTTCAAGACAAAACGGCTAAAAACCTTAGCCGTTTCTTCTGGTAACACATCAAATTTTCTAACTAAAAAGCCAATGATAATCAGCGAAAATAAAGTTAATAATTGTTGAAATACCATAATTCTCCTTACATAAACTCTGCAATAAAATCTTCAATAATTTTAATCAATTTATCGCGCTTGGCATCAGCTTCAAGTTCTGTTTTTGCTA
>PDWI01004018.1_pt1 | contig 20174 bp, 18 predicted proteins | sample 1430891 | NCBI WGS metagenome assembly PDWI01 (sample SAMN01162508, study PRJNA174530) | Oral metagenome, whole genome shotgun sequencing project. | biome: Marine environment; feature: Marine mammal; material: Swab sample of the gingival sulcus; isolation source: swab sample of gingival sulcus... | reverse complement strand
GATCGGTTGGATAACGAATCATCTGTTGACAAACAGTCGCATCCATCAGTATCCTGCCGAAAGGATCTTTCTCTGGTTTGACAACAGGCTTGCCAAGCTATGCCAAGAGTACGTTTTCAAAATCTCTGAACATATCAACACCCTTTCGCTTGCGAATCTCGACAAAAATACGGCGGAACAACTGGTAGACCTGTACGGCGTGACATCCGGCGATAAGAGATCCGGGCAAAGTCTTCCCAGGCGATAATTTCACTCAATTTCACCTATCTGTTCTCTTTATTCAGCTTCCCGCCGAATTTCTTATGAAAACCGTCATGGGTGAACTGATGACTGCTTTTACCGGTGATCATGTGCAAACTTTTTGTGGGATTTTGTCATTTCTACTTACATATTATACTATATTTTTGACAATTATTTTATTACTATCAAATGGTTATCTGTTTTTGATGAGAATCTGTTTAAGATAACGATAAACAATCCACAAATGATTTTCAAAATAATGTACGCTCTCTTTTTCATAAACGAACAAAGCGGGGTGTTCAGATAAAAACGCTAAAGCTGCTTGACACCAGTCTTTGAATTTTGAATTATAAAAGCATTAACAAAAATCCATATTTTCCGGCACGATAAAAATGTCATTACTTCTTCATGCCTGTTGTGGCCCTTGCCTTTACTATCCTGCTAAAATTATAGCGGAAGAAGAACGGTCTTTTTCCGTTTATTTTTATAATCCCAATATCCATCCCTATCGGGAATTCAGAGCACGGCTCACCGGCCTCGAATCTCTCTGCAGTGAGTATGGCTGGCCACTTATTGCCGACCGGGACTACGGTTTACGCCTTTTTTTACGAACCGTTGTTTTCAGAGAGTCTCAGCGCTGTTCTTCCTGTTATCAACTACGGCTGGAAAAAACGGCTCGTTATGCAGCAGAGCATGATTTTTCTGCTTTTTCATCGACCCTGTTTTACAGTATATATCAGAATCACACGCTGATGAAATCACTTTCTGAAGATTTTGGCCAACAATACAGGCTCTCTTTTTATTACCGGGATTTCAGAAAAGGATGGAATGAAGGTATCGATATGGCCATTAAGAGTGGAATTTACCGCCAAAAGTATTGTGGCTGTATTTACAGCGAACAGGAACGTTACGATAACAGATTAAAAAAACAAATGCGCAGAGATAAAGCGAACCATGTTTAATTTTATAGCACTGGCAACTTCAAATAAAGGAAAAGTAAAGGAATTTAATGAATTACTCAAAGACTTTCCTATACATTTTAAATCTTTGTCAGATTTCCCCCCACTTCCACCTGTAAAAGAAGATGGAGAGACTTTTGACGACAATGCTTATAAAAAAGCGCATCATTACGCGAAAATTCTCGGTGTTCCTGCTATAGCAGATGATTCAGGCATCTGTGTTGACGCTCTTGGCGGGAGACCCGGTGTCTTTTCTGCACGCTACGCATCAGAAAAAGCAACTGATCAGGAAAACTGCCGGAAGCTCCTTGCAGAGATGAAGAACGAACGAAACCGAAAGGCATCATTTCATTGTGTTCTTTCTATTGCTGTTCCTTCCGGTCCAGCACTAACCTATGAGGCGAGATGTGACGGTCTGATTCTTGAAGAACCATCAGGAGAAAACGGATTTGGCTATGATCCGATATTCTTTTACGAACCCTTTGGTAAAAGCTTTGCTGAACTGACAATGGAAGAAAAAAATAGAGTCAGTCATCGCGGCAAGGTTATGTCAGAATTACGTTCTGAATTTTCAAAAGTAATGAAATGGCTTGAATCAAGAATCCGTGAAGAATTTCCCCCTCAACCCGACCCTGGTGAATGTAAAACCAATGACTGATAAGACGGATAAATCAGGTAAAAAATTTTTTCTACAAAAGAGAGAATACATATGGTAACCAACCGTTTTATTTAATAATATACTTTAAAAGCTACTCGGCTTTTAATTTTCTGTTCATGAGTTCGGTCACCGCTTCATGTCCATTTTTGTCTTCATAAATAATTTTATAGACCTGTTCAAGAATAGGCATTTCTATCGATAGTTTTTTGCTTAACCCGTAGACAGACTTGGTCGTTTTGACACCTTCTGCGACCATATTCATTTCATCAAGAATGTCCTGCAGTTTTTTTCCTCTTCCAAGGAGCAATCCAACATGCCGGTTTCTACTGAGATCTCCGGTACAGGTGAGAACAAGATCACCCATACCACTCAGTCCATAAAAGGTCTCTGACCGGGCACCAAGCGCTTTTCCTAAACGACTGATCTCGGTTAAACCTCTGGTGATGAGGGCAGCTCTCGTATTGGTACCAAAAGCAAGCCCGTCACAAATACCGGCAGCTATCGCGATAACATTTTTCACGGCTGCACTGACTTCAAGCCCGATCATATCATTACTTGTATACACCCTGAAATATTCACTATTAAAAACCTCTTGCAGCACTGCCAAATCTTCGTCTTTTCGGGAAGCAATCGTAACTGCTGTCGGTACCTGGTCCGCAACTTCACGGGCGAAAGAAGGACCGGAGATAACGGCAGTTGAAAGAGCGGATTCAGGGCGATTTTTTTCTATACATTCTTCAATGATCTGGGACATCGTCATCATCGTTTCGTTTTCTATACCCTTGGTCGCAGAAATCAAGATTGCATCATCTTGTATATAATAAATAGCTTTATCGATAACCTCTCTTAAACCATGGGATGGAACAACGACGACGATAATACGGGAATCTTTAACGGCGTTTTCAAGATTGGGTTCCAATCCAAGTGTTTCTGGGAAAAGAACACCTTTCACATGTTTTTTATTTTCTCTATCCCTGCTGAGCTGCTCAACATGAACCGGATCGAAATCCCACATCTTTATCCGATACCCTTTTCTTGACAACAGCAAAGCAAGGGCGGTTCCCCATGATCCGGCACCGATAACAGTGATCGACAGGTGTTCATTTCCAAAATCGTTATTCATTTTCATTATCCATTTCGAGTATATCCATACCAACGACTTTTTCCCCGGTTTCAAGGTTAATCAGTCGAACTCCCTGTGTTGTCCTGCCAATGACTCTGATCGTATCAAGCGGCATTCGAATCATTTTTCCTGAATCGGCTATCAGAATAATTTCCTGATCTTCATCGACAATCATTGACCCGACAATAGCACCATTTCTTTCACTGGATTTAATAGCGAATATTCCTTTTCCGCCTCTTTTTTGAACGCGATAATCTTCAGCTGGACTTCTTTTACCATAGCCATTTTCGGTGACGGTCAATATTGTTTTTCTGCTATCCGGTTCCAGTACAACTGCACCAACGATATAGTCATCATCTTTCAATCGTATCCCGCGCACACCTGCTGCAGTTCTACCCATAGCACGAACATCTTCTTCATTAAATCGTATTGATATCCCATCTCGTGATATCATAAAGATGGTATCATTACCGGAGAGAATATGCGCTGAAATGATTTCATCGCCTTCATTGATGGTCAGTGCCTTTTTACCTTTTCTTAACGGTTTTTTAAATTCTGAAATATTCGTTTTTTTTACTCGTCCATATTTGGTTACCATCAGGATCGTCTTGATTCCGCTTTCATCTTCAAAGGAATCAATAGGCAGAATAGCAGCTATTTTTTCATCATCCTGAAGTTCAAGCAGATTAACAATAGCCTTTCCTCGTGCCGTCCTGCCGACTAGCGGCAATTGATAGACTTTTCGCCAGAATACCCTGCCAAAATTGGTAAAGAATAAAAAGGTATCGAGAGTGGAAGCAACATAAAGACTTGAAACATAATCCTCTTTTATATTGGTAACCCCTTTAACCCCTTTTCCTCCCCGATTTTGTGAACGGTAAAGACTGACCGGATTTCTTTTTATATATCCGGATCTGGTAACCGTTATGGCCATTTCTTCTGGAGCTATCAAATCTTCCGGCAGGATTTCGTCAACCGCGTCGATAATCTCGGTTTTTCTTTCATCACCGTATGCTTCTTTTATTTGCAGGAACTCCTCTCTGATAATCCCCATTATCAGGGATTCGTTTTCCAAAATTTCTTTTAATCTTTTTATTTCTCCAAGAATATGTTTATAGTCCTGGGCGATTTTCTCTCTTTCAAGTCCCGTGAGTCTTTGTAATCGCATATCAAGAATGGTCTGGGCCTGTATGTCACTCAAATCGTAACGCAAAACAAGTTCTGTCTTTGCTTCAGCAGGATTTTTTGAAGCCTTGATCAGTGCAACAACATCATCAAGATTATTTATAGCGATATTAAGACCTTCAAGAACATGAGCCCGTTCTTCAGCTTTTCGTAATTCAAATGAAGTTCTTCGGTAAACAACGACTCTTCTATGCTGGATAAAATGCTCGAGTATCTGTTTAAGGTTAAGAATTTCCGGTTTATTATTAACAATTGCCAGAAAAATGATCCCAAACGATTTCTGCATTGGTGTCATTTTATACAATTGATTAATGACAACTTCAGCTATTTCATCTTTCTTCAACTCCATGACTATTCGAAGACCTTCTCGATCCGATTCATCACGAATTTCTGAAATAGCAGTTACTTTTTTATCCTTAATCAACTGGGCGATTTTTTCTACAAGAACTGCTTTATTCTGTTGATAGGGAATTTCTGTTACAATAAGAGATTCCTTTTTTCCATCCTTTGATTTTTCAATATGTGTTTTTGCCCGCATCACAACAATACCACGTCCCGTTTCATATGCTTCACGTATACCTGCACGTCCGCATATGATTCCACCGGTTGGAAAATCGGGTCCGCTGATTATTGAAAATAATTGATGTACCGCAATATTATTATCGTCAATGAGGGCAATGAGACCATCTATAACTTCTGTCAAATTGTGGGGTGGTATATTGGTAGCCATGCCCACGGCAATACCGGAGGATCCATTTACCAGCAAATTTGGTATTTTACTGGGTAAAACGGACGGCTCCAGCAGGGAATTATCATAGTTTGGAATAAAATCGACGGTCTCTTTTTCTATATCTGCGACTATTTCCCGGTCTATCCTGGTCATCCTGGCTTCGGTATATCTCATTGCAGCAGGAGAATCACCATCGAGAGAGCCAAAGTTTCCCTGACCATTTACCAACGGATATCTCATTGAGAAATCCTGTGCCATTCTTACCAGCGTATCATAGGCCGCCGTATCGCCATGAGGATGATACTTACCGATAACATCACCGACAATTCTTGCCGATTTTACGTAAGGACGATTAAAAAAGACACCAAGTTCGCGCATTGCAAACAATACTCTTCGATGAACCGGCTTTAAACCATCACGTACATCAGGCAAGGCCCTTCCCGCTATCACGCTCATCGCGTAATCGAGATAGGATTTTTTCAGTTCCTTTTCTATCGAAACTTTCTGAAATGCTTCGGTGTCTGATTCGGACTTAAAATCATTAGCCATAATAAATTATTTTTATCTCTTTTTTTATATATCAAGATCGGTTACTTCAAGGGCATGATTGTGAATGAAATCCCTTCTTGGTTCAACCTTGTCACCCATCAATGTGGTAAACATTTCATCTGCGGCTTCAGCATCCTGAACCTGTACCTGTAGCAGTACCCGATTTTGCGGATTCATTGTTGTTTCCCAGAGTTGTTCAGGGTTCATTTCTCCAAGACCTTTATATCTCTGAAGATGACTTCCTTTAAAAGACTGGTTTCTTACTTCCTCGACCATATATTCCCAATTATCTACTGACAGATCTTTCGTCACACCATCTTTATCTTTTTGTTTAATAATGAAGGTAGTTTTCAGATAGCGTTCGATTTTTGGAAAAAGCTGCAAGGCTGAACGATATTCACTGATCAGCGGAATCTGGGGTCCAAGGGTTGTCATTATCTGGGCCTTTCCCTTGATGGCAAGATCTGCTTCATAACAATCCGGCCGCCATCTGCAGGGCCTGACGGAACCAACAACCAGATTTTCATCTTCTGCAAGTTCATTTATCAACTGCTGCAATAAATCCTTATCAGCAAATTGATCAGCTTTTCTGATCCCGTTTTTCAGCAGACAGAAAAGAAGATCATCCCACACGTTCATCCGTTTCATATATGCTGCTATTCTTTGATAAAAAGAAAGATTACGAAGCATTGAAACAAGATCTTCTCCTTCGATTTTTTCTTCCGATGAATTATTGTTAACGACAACGGTCAGTTTTTCACTTGACTGGGTAAAAAGATGATTGTTTAAATCGTCATCGTTGAGAAAATATATTTCTTTTTTACCCCGAGCCAGACGATAAAGCGGTGGTTGACCGATATACACATATCCACCCTGGACCAATGGAAGCATTTGCCGATACAGAAATGTCAGCAACAATGTTCTTATATGAGCTCCGTCAACATCGGCATCGGTCATTATTATAATCTTATGATAGCGTAATTTTTCCAGATCAAATTCATCTTTCCCAATACCACAGCCAAGTGCGGCTATTAATTGTTTTATTTCCTCACTATTCAAAATGCGATCAAACCGGGCTTTTTCTACGTTCATTATTTTCCCGCGTAACGGTAAAATAGCCTGAACAGATCGATCTCTTCCCTGTTTTGCCGAGCCACCAGCGGAGTCTCCCTCAACAATAAAGAGTTCCCGTCTTTCAGGATTTTTTTCCTGACACTCGGCAAGTTTTCCAGCCATCAACAGACTTGTTGATCCTTTCTTTCGGGAAAGATCGCGCGCCTTCTTTGCTGCCTCACGGGCTCTGGCTGCTTCTACAACTTTGGTTAATATACGTTTGGCGATATGAGGATTCTGTTCGAGAAAAAGAGTTAATTTTTCATTACAAATCGACTCAACAATTGATTTTACCTCGGAGTTTCCCAATTTTGTCTTGGTTTGTCCTTCGAATTGAGGATTTGGTACATGTACCGAAATAACACAGGTTAAACCTTCCCGAACATCATCTCCTCCCATTTTTTCCTTCAGATTCTTCGGGATTATATCATCACTGGCATATCTGTTTATACATTTTGTAAGGGCAGATCGAAACCCGGCTACGTGGGTTCCACCTTCCTTTGTGTTGATGTTATTAACAAAAGAAAAAAGTCTTTCGGAATAACCATCGAAATATTGAAAAGATATTTCAACCTTCACCATATCTTTTTCTGATTCGATATAAACGGGATCACTGAAAACAGGAGTTCTGTTTCTATTCAGATATTCGATATAGGAAACAATTCCACCAGAAGCGTAAAAAGTATCTTTCTCACCGCTTCTTTCATCTTTCAGGTAAATTTTGACGTCTTTATTCAGAAAAGCAAGTTCTCTCAGCCTGTTTTTTACCGTTTCATAATTATAAACCGTTGTTTCGGTAAATATTTCCGGATCCGCCTTGAAAATAATAGTAGTTCCGGACTTTTCACTGGTTCCGACTATCTGCAGATCTCCATCACGTTCTCCATATCGATAAAGCTGCCGATAGATATGACCATCTCTTTTTACCTCGGCTACAGCCTCTGTTGATAACGCATTGACAACGGAGACACCAACACCGTGTAATCCTCCGGAAACCTTATAGGTTGAATGATCAAACTTGCCACCGGCATGCAACGTTGTCATAACCAGTTCCAACGCTGAAATCTTTTCAGTTGGATGAATATCTACCGGTATCCCCCTTCCATTATCTTCAACGCGTATCCTGTTATCTTCATGAATGGTAATCCATATCTTATTACAATAACCGGCCAGAGCTTCGTCTATACTGTTATCGACAACCTCCCAGATCAGATGATGAAGTCCGCCTTCACCGGTATTACCAATATACATGGCAGGTCTTTTTCGAACTGCCTCCAGGCCGTCCAGAACCTTGATCTGACCGGCATCGTATTTACTTAGTTTTTCACTCACACGAAAACCCTTTATCTAGAATAATAAAAATCGGTTGTTATAACTGCATCGGCATAATAACACTGGTAAAACCTTGATCAGCTTCAGATTTTATCAAACAGGGACTATTGTTTGAATTGATATAGGCTTCGATTGTATCACATTCCATAACCTGTAACGTATCGATAAAATAACGACAATTGAATCCCATTTTCAACGGCTGCCCGTTATAATCAATGGTCTGTTTATCCTTGGCATCACCGATATCAGCATTTTCTGATGTAAGAATCATCACATTTTCTTCAATCTGAAGCTGGATTGTATGAAAAATATTTTCAGTAAATAAATTTATTCTTTTGAGTGATTCCAGAAATGAAATTCTGTCTATCTTGATGCAGTTTTCAAGAGATATAGAATTAAGAATCGGTTTATATTGCGGAAATTCACCTTCTTTAAGACGAATAACCATGATTGTTTCACCATCTTTGACGACCATCTGTTTTTTTTCAAAGGAAATATCAATACTGTCGCGATTTTCACAAAAGCTTTTTATCTCCTGAATACCTTTTTTAGGAATAAGTGTAACCTCATTGAGATGAAAGCTATCAATATCAATGGCAACATCCTTTTCCATGACGGACAGACGATGCCCATCTGAGGAAATCATTTTCAGATAACTCTTCCCGTCTTCTTTTTTTTCTTTTTCAATAAGTGCTGCTGTCAAGGAATAGATGTTTTCCTGTTCATTGGCGATCGAAAAGCTGGTTTTATCGATCAGATCGAGAAAAATATGTGTTTCAAAAGAAGTAAAAGATTCATCATTGAAATGGGGAAATTCCGGAAACTCCTTACTGGTTATACCGGCCAGATTATAGACGCTTTCACCGGCTTTGATTTTTACCCAATTATTTGTCGTTTCCTCGATAATAATCTCTTCAGAACCGGATTCACGAACAATTTCAAATATTTTTTTAGATGGTATCGTCAGTGAACCTTCGTTTATTATCTCAGCAGCGACAAAAAGCCGCAAACCAACTTCCAGATCGGTTCCTGTTAGCATGAGTCTATTACCCCTTGACTCGATAAGAATATTTGAAAGAATAGCCAACGTTCCCCTTTTATTGGTTATATTTTGCAGACTATTGAGGCTTTCCATAAAATCATTTCTCAGAACTTTACAGATGAAGGCCATGGTGAACTCCTTTCACATTAGGTTATCTCTTTTTATAATTAAAAATATTTTTATTATTATTATCTCTATTTATTTGTTCAAAAAACAGTTATATCCTTTATATTCTGATAAAAAAAGCAAACAAAAAGAGGTTCATAACATACCGGTTTTTGTTTAAAACGGGTTATCAACAACGCAATGAACAGGGTTTCAAAAAAAGAGTGACATTTTTTTGTTGATTCTTTGTTGAAAAAGAGGCGGAATCTAACCGCTATAAATCAAAAAATAGTATATAATAACAATTATATATAAACAGTGTCAGTCTAGTGGAAAAAGTGAAAAAAATCAATAAAATAATAACTTGATCACGATGTCTGTAAAGCTGAATTGTGAAATTGAAAAAAATATAAAAAAAAAGCTTCTAACTTATTGTAAAAGAAAAATTTTTACCTGTTGTTCAATGGCTGTGAAATTTCCGGAAAAAGAACATCCCGTTTTGGTGACGGTTCATTGTCCTGATTCAATAAAATCTTTTTCTGATAAATCGGATCATACGTTCTTTTTTGATCTTGCATCTTTAACCAAACCACTGGTTACCCTTCTTTCTGTCCTGGTTCTGATAGATGATAGAAAAATATCGTGGAATGACTCTGCAGTCCAGCTCCTTTCCCGTTTTGGTTCATGGAAAAATAATACCTTTACCATTGAAAATCTTTTGTCTCATCAGAGCGGTTTACCAGCCCATGTAGAATTCTGGCATGATCCTTCTTTTCTCAAGAACAGGAACAAAAAGAAAATGATCATCGACAGAATTATGACATTGCCAACTACGGGTCAATCTCCTTTATACAGTGATCTGGGATATATTCTTCTTGGTTTTATTATTGAAGAAGTAACTGGAATTACACTTGATCAGTTTTGGAGTACCTGTATTGGTAAAATGGTTGGTGTTGAAAGGGAGCTAAATTTTCCAAAAAATCTGCCGGCAGTCAAAGGGGACTATATTCCAACAGGATACTGTCCTTTTAATGGAACACCATTATATGGAATTGTTCATGATGATAATTGTCGGCTGATGGGTGGTGTCTGCGGTCATGCCGGGTTGTTTGGTACGATCAGAGGTGTTTATGAAATATGTAAGGAAATACTTGATCTTTGCCAGGGGAAACGAAGTCGTCTGCCAATATCGGTGGAAACGATGAGAAAAGCCTGTTTAAGAAAAGGGACTTCTGAATGGACCTGTGGTTTTAATCTGCCCTCTCCGAAAGGATCAAGTGGCGGATATCTGTTGTCACCGGATAGTATCGGTCATCTCGGTTTTACCGGAACATCTTTTTGGATTGACAGACTGAAAAATATGGTGATAGTCCTTTTAACTAACAGGGTATACAGAGGAAATGATATAACCGGTATTCGTAAAATGAGACCGGAATTACATAATCTTGTTGCTGATATTATTGACAAGACCCCCGGCAGATAAAAACTGTCAAGGGTCCTGTTCTGTTTTACCACCAGGAAATTGTCTGGTCGGCATTGAATATTTTTTCTACAAGAACATCATAATCTGGATTTTCTGCGAAGAGTTCAAATGAGTCAGACTCACGATCTCTTGTTACAATTTCCACCAGTTTTTGAACGGTTTCATCAGGTGCGGACTTATATACATTCAATACTTTCATAATTTCTCCTGTTCTATTTTAAGCCATAGGGAATGATATGAGTCATATCTCTCAGTTTTTCACCAAGCTCTTCAATGGTCATCGGTTCAAAACCGTTTTTTTCCACATTGGCCTGAACAGTAGAATATATTTCACCTTCCATATCGCGAAGCATCTCGATACTTTCCTGACTATGGTCATCCAGTTTTTCAATTTCGGTGTCCATGACAACACCGTAGGCATACATATTTTCGACAGCAAGCCCGAGAGCAGAGCGAATTCCGTCAAGGGCATAATCTTTGTTTCTGTACATGAAACACACTTTCTTATATTCCATGATTCCCCCTATAGACTTAGATAACAGTCATAATCTTCAATGATGATTCCATGTTGTGCCTGGGTAGCCATCTTTTTTTCACTCAGGCCTTCCGGAATATCCTTGATGTCATATCCTTGCTTTGCGTAGCTGTCGACACAGATTGAAACATCGTCTGCAAGTTTACATATTTCAGGGAAATCTTTTTCCTTGGAACAATGAGTTCCAGTCCAGGTGAAGAAAACCTTTACTTTGGATCCTTTTGCTTTTGCTGCTTTAACTATCCCGAGAACATGGTGCAGATTGTCGGGATTGCTGACAAAAATACCAAGACTTTTAGCCATTGACTATCTCCCGATATTGATAATGAATAGGAAAAAATATTTTTTTCAGATAAAATAGAAGATCAGCCTTTTTTAATAAAGAAACTGATATAACCCGACTCCTCCTTTTCACCAAGATATTCATGCCCGGAACGCTCACACCAGCCAGGAATATCGTTTCTGGAACCGGGATCTGTTCCATCTACCTGAAGAATTTCACCGGAACCAAGTTTACCGATCTCTTTTTTTGTTCTTAAAAGAGGCATTGGACAACTTAATCCTTTCGCATCGAGAACACTGTTCGGTGTAACACCATCATCAACCGTTTTATAATCACTCATTATCAACCTCCTTATGTTGTTTTTGTAGTGATGTATTTATCACATTCGCACCTGGCGGAAATACCCGGAACGAATAACCATATAAACCGTTATTCTAGCATGTAGCTACTCTTTTTTTCATAATAAATAATTATGTAAAATAAAAAAAAGATTAAAATGAATGTAAAACATAATTAGATGTATCATGTTGTTGACAAAAATAAAAGGTAAAGGTAAAGCAAGTACAATAACTTACTAAAGCAGCAGAATCGTGTGGAGAGGGGTGTATGAGCGAACAAAATCTTTTTATTGGTAAATTGAAAGGGTTTTATAAAAACCTGTGTCAATCTGAATGGAATCCGACAACAACCGGAATCATCGTCGCTTTTCTTTCCGTTATGATCATGGCCTGGTGGAGACCATGGGGAGCCGTAGGTGCCATCAGAAACTGGGGTGACTGGCTCCTGTATGGCCTTACATCACTTCTTGGAACAGATGTTGGTATTTTTTCTTACTACCAGGAAGCTCCAAAAGCTGTTTTTACCAGCTCCGGATCAGTGATAGGGATTGGTTTTGTTCTTGGTGCTTTTGTTTCGGCCTGTCTGGGAAAGGATTTTGCCCTTCGGGTTCCTCCGTACCGGGAAATGGTCAAGGCGATAATTGCCGGTATCTTGATGGGCATCGGGTCAACATTGGCTGGTGGATGCAACGTTGGTGGTTTTTATAATGCTCTCGGCAACCTGTCTGCAAATGGTTTTACCATGGCCATTGGTCTTATTGCCGGGGTTGTGCTTGGTCTTAAATGCCTTTATCTGGAAATGGAGCATATATCCTGGGGAGAAGGTGGTTCCAAAACATTTGAATTTCCAAAACAAATAGTTACCCTGCTGGGTATTGCTGCCATCCTTTTTGTTTTCTGGAAAGCGTATTGCTATTCAGTGAATGAGGATAGCGATTACCGGGCATCCCTGGGTGGTATCATTCTCATCGCCGCTGCTCTTGGTTATGTGATGCAGCGAGGGCGCTGGTGTATGGTACAGGGCTTCAGAGAACCGCACATGACCGGAGACTGCACCCTCGCAAAATCAATGCTGCTTTCTATTTTTATTGTTGCTATCGGTGCTGCCGTTTTGAAATATGAGGTGCCGATGAGAGCGGAGGGTGAATCAGTACTTGCAGTAGAATATTATGTGCGGGGAACCTTTGGCTGGGGTGGTGTTGTTGGTGGTTTTCTGTTTGGTTTAGGTGCCATGTTTGCTGGAGGATGTGGTTCTGGAACCCTGTGGCGTGTCGGTGAGGGGCAAGTCAAGTTATTACTGGTTGTACCGTTTTTTGCGATCTCAAATTCCATGATGACTGCCTGGGTCAGGGACAATGATTTCGAAGCTGATGGTGTATTGGGAAGTTTTGTTTATTTACCTGATTTAATGGGATATGGAGGAACCCTCCTGTTATTGGCTGTTTTTCTTTCACTTTGGTATCTTATTGTCGTCTGGAACGAGGAAAGCAACAAGTTGATTGTTCCAATGTAACACTAAAAAATAGGTTGATGAACAAAAACGCTGTATTTTCTATTTGGGAAATACAGCGTTTTTTTTATATGATTATGTAAGGACTTTTTTTACAGACAGGACAAAGATAGCTTCAATGTAAGAAAAAAAAGAAAAAGAGAGATTTGTTTTCAATTGCTTAACGGGGATTTTAGCTGGTGAATGAAAAAAACTCAAAAATACTGGTAGCCGATGATGACGTAATGGTTCGGAATACTGTATCCAAAATCCTTGAGATGTTTGGTCATCAGGTTGTGACCGTCGAAGATGGAAGGGGTGTTGTCGGTATTGTTGATGATTCTTTTGATGTGATCATTCTCGATATCAATATGCCGGAAATGGACGGTTTTGAAACAATCAGAATTCTTAATGAACAGGAAAATGATATACCGGTTCTTTTTCTTACCGGAGCAGGATCCATGGATTATGCAATCAAGGCAATTAATCTTGGTGCCTATGACCTGTTGACAAAACCTATTACGGATCTGGATATATTCAATGTAAAAATTCGCCGGGCTATTGAGAAAAGAATGTATGTTCTTCAGGAACGGCGGTATAAGGAATCCCTTGAATATGATATCAGGGAAAAAGCCAAGCTGCTTGAGAAAAAAAACAGGCTGTTGTTGTCCTATAGCAGCAGTCTTGAAAACGCGACCGTGCAGTTGATGTGCAGTCTCCAGAATGCTATGGAGGAAAAAGATTATTATACAGCCGGTCATACCAGACGGGTTACCGAATATGCGGTTATGCTTGGAAAGGCAATGGGGATTAGTAGTCAGGATCTCGTTGTTCTCAAAAGGGCAGCCCAGTTTCATGATATCGGTAAACTGGTTATTGATCTTTCCTGTATTCAAAAACCAGGAAAGCTAACCGAAGAAGAATGGATACTTATCAAGAAACATCCGAGCGTTGGTGCCAATATCATCAAACCTCTTGTTTTTATGGAACGGGAAGTGTTTATTATCAGACATCATCATGAAAGAGAGGATGGAAAAGGCTACCCTGACGGTTTAAAAGGAAAGGACCTTAATGAATTGACAAAGATTCTGATCGTTGTTGACAGCTATGATGCCATGACTTCACGCCGAAATTATCGGAGAAATCTCAATATGGAAGAGGCTGTTTCGGAGTTGTATCGTTGTGCCGGCAGTCAGTTTGATCCGGCCGTTGTCGAGTGTTTTGCAAAGGAAATTATTAATTTTACCCCTGTAAACACAGCTTTTTCACAATATTAAAAAAGGTATCAAGAAAGAGAGTAAAACAATAATGAAAATTTCCCAGGAAGAAGTAACATATGTAGCTCATCTGGCAAGACTTAATCTGGGTGCAGAAGAGCTGGTATCAATGACAACCCGGCTGGATACCATCTTATCATATTTTGAAAAACTTGAAGAACTTGATACTGAATCTGTTATACCGACAACACACGTTCTTTCTATAACCAATGCATTTCGGGAAGATAAAGCCAAAAAATCTCTTCCACTAAAAGATGCTCTTTCGGGAGCACCCCGAATACATGAAGACTCTTTTCTCGTCCCACGGGTTATCTGAGATAACACCGGTTGTTTACTAAAATGAATCGTTTACGGAAAACGGTTTTTTGAGGATTTTATGGAGCCATTTGAACTCACTATTTCCGAGGCCCTTGGTCTTGTTTCGTCCGGAAAAATTTCGGCAAAGGAATTGACAGAAAGCTGTCTGGAAAGAATTGCCGAAACGGAAAAGAATGTCCGTGCCTTTATAACGGTTGATGCAGATATGGCGCTACGTTCTGCAGAAGAAGAGGATGAAAAGAGGAGAAAGGGAGAAGGAAGATTGCTTGGCGGAATACCGCTTGCGGTCAAGGACCTTTTATGTACAAAAGGAATGAAAACAACCTGTGGATCAAGGATGCTCAAGGATTTTATCCCTCCTTATGATGCAAGCGTTGTCGAAAGAATCAAGGAATCCGGAGCGGTTATCATTGGCAAGACGACAATGGATGAATTTGCGATGGGCTCAACATCGGAAACATGTGCCTTTGGTATTCCGGCCAACCCATGGAATCAGGAATATATAGCCGGTGGTTCTTCAGGTGGTTCAGCAGCTGCGGTTGCAGCCGGACAGGTGCTTGGAGCGATTGGTTCTGATACGGGCGGATCTATCAGGCAACCGGCTTCGTTCTGTGGTGTTGTCGGTATAAAGCCAACCTATGGCAGAGTTTCCCGGTATGGACTGATTGCGTTTGCCTCTTCTCTTGATCAGATCGGTCCGGTTACGCGGGATGTTTCCGATGCTGCTTTGATGATGAAGGTGATAGCTGGACATGATCCAAGAGATTCAACTTCAGCCGATGTAGCGGTTCCCGATTATACGACTGCCCTTGAAGAGGGGATGTCAGGTCTTCGGGTTGGTATTCCGCGTGAATATTTTGTTGAAGGGCTTGATCCGGAAGTCGAAAAAACAATAATGAACGGTGTTGGCGTGTTGAAAGAGGCGGGTGCCGAGATCGTTGACATCTCAATTCCACATATTGAGTATGGTGTTGCCGTCTACTACCTGATAGCCCCGGCGGAAGCAAGCTCGAATCTGGCCCGATATGATGGTGTTTTGTATGGGTATCGGGATCAAAAAGCAGAAACGCTTCTTGATATGTATAAGGAATCCAGATCTGCCGGGTTTGGTCCGGAAGTGAAAAGGCGGATTCTGATCGGTACCTATGCCTTGTCTTCCGGGTATTATGATGCCTATTACAAAAAGGCATCTCAGGTGAGAACTCTGATTCTCGAAGATTTCAAGAAAGCCTGGGCTACATGTGATTTGTTGATTTCACCAGTGACGCCGACTCCGGCATGGAAGACAGGTGAAAAAACAGATGATCCACTGTCTCTTTACCTGTCTGATATTCTTACCTTGTCAACCAATCTGGCGGGTCTGCCGGGACTGTCTGTGCCGGGAGGCTTCAGCAGTAATGGCTTGCCGATTGGTATACAATTACAGGGACCGCATTTCGGAGAAGGGATTCTTCTGCGGGCGGCATATACTATTGAACAGGGCCTTTCAATAAAAAGACAAATACCGGATATTGATTGAGAATAAAGGTGAAACTGAAAATATCGGAACACATTAAGGCAATTACGCCATATCCTCCCGGTAAGCCTCTTGAGGAGCTGGAACGGGAGTATGGTATCAGCGGTTCGATCAAACTGGCATCAAACGAGAGTCCGTTTGGTCCGTCGCCTCTGGCTGTCGAAGCGATGCAGGCGGTTCTTACCGGGCTTCACCGTTATCCGGATGGTTCCGGATATTATGTAACAAAAGCGATATCGTCGATGACCGGTTTTGACCCCGGGGAGATCGTACTCGGTAACGGATCAAACGAAATTATCGATTTTCTGGTAAAGGCTTTTGTGCAGTCTGGCGATGAGGTGATCTCTTCCTTTCCGTCATTTCTGATGTATCAGAAATTTGTAGCGACAAGGGGCGGAAAAAATATTGTCAAGCCCTTGAAACAGATGACCCATGATCTGAATTCAATAATGCATGCGGTCACGGATAAAACCCGTCTCCTTTTTCTTGATAATCCAAATAATCCGTGCGGGACAGTAATACCACCACCGGATTTTTATTGTTTTATCAGTGATCTTCCGGAGCAGGTTATTGTTGTGCTTGATGAGGCGTATATTGATTTCATGGATCTGGATAAGCAGATAGATATATACTCACTGATAAAAAATAATGAAAACCGATGTGGTGTGGTATCAATGAGAACCCTTTCAAAGGCATATGGTCTTGCCGGTATCAGGCTTGGCTTCGGACTGATGAATTCTGCTATTGCCGCCTGTCTGCACAAGGTCAGACAACCTTTTAATGTGAACAGAATGGCCCTTGTCGGTGGAGAAGCGGCATTGAAGGATCAAGATTTTTATCGAAAGACTATAGAACTAACGGCCCGGGGTAAGGAGTTTTTGATAAAAGAAGTGACCAGGCTCGGGTGTACCGTCTATCCGTCACAAACCAACTTTTTTATGATTGATGTTAACGGAGACGCGACACGTTTTTATGAAAGGATGTTGAGAAAAGGGGTTATTGTCCGGTCGATGAAGGCCTATGGTTTTCCAACCTGTATACGAATAACGGTTGGTACAGCGGAGGAAAACAAGCGTTTTCTGAAATCCTTTGAAGCGTGCCTTGGGGAGTGTGGCTATGGGTGAGAAGAAAGAAGGGACGGTCATAATAGCTATTGATGGCCCTTCTGGCGTCGGTAAATCAACAATCAGCAAGAAGGTTGCGTCGTCTCTTGGTTTCACCTATCTCGATACCGGGGCAATGTATCGGGCTGTCGCCTTTTATTTATATGGTAACGGGATTGATATTGATAATCAGGAAGCGGTTGAAGAGGCTCTTGCTGATATACGTATTAGGCTGCTTCCGCCAGAAGATACTGATGATATCAGGGTTCTTCTCAATGGAGAGGAGGTTGGTTTGCTCATCAGAACATCGGAGATGTCAATGCGTGCATCGAAGATTTCCGCAATTCCGGCTGTACGAAAAAAACTGACAGAAATGCAGCAGCAGATTGGCAGGGAAGGTTCAGTTGTTGCTGAAGGCAGGGATACGACGACGGTAGTTTTTCCTCATGCATCTTTCAAATTTTTTCTTGATGCGACACCAGAAGAACGCAGCCGGAGAAGAATGCTGCAACTGAAGGACCGGGGAGAACAGGCAGACGAGAAAGCGTTGTTGAAACAATTGAGAGAAAGAGACAAAAACGACAGTGAACGTTCCCTGGCACCCCTGAAAAAGGCTGAGGATGCTGTTTATATTGATACAACCGAGATGCCGTCATCCCAGGTTCTGAAAAAAATACTCAGTGAAATTCAGAAAAAATGATAGGGCCGGTAAGAGAATACCAGCCCGGGAAGATCAGCTGACCGGTTATTCAACGACAAAGTCGACCCTGCGGTTCTGGCTCCAGGCGTATTCGTCCTGTTCGAGGAAAAGCGGCCGTTCTTCACCATAACTGACGGTCCTCAATCGGCCTGGATTAATCCCCAGGTTTACCAGATAATCCCGTACATTTATCGCCCGTCGTTCTGCCAGCGCAAGGTTATATTCCTTTGTTCCTCTGTCGTCACTATTACCCTCAATGATTATGGTGTTGGTAACGTGCTGGATAAAGGTGGCATTTTTTATCATCCGATCTCCCATATCCGGTCGTACGCCGGCATGGTCAAAATCAAAATAAATTGGCAGCAGTTCCGCGGATGAACGGCCATGTTTTTGTTTATATTCATCGCTTTGCTGGTCCTGGGACGCATCAATGGTCATGGATCCAAGATGTTCAACCGATGAGGGTTTGGTGTCATCCAGACTCCCTTCAACAGCAAGGCTGTTTTCACTATATTCTCCTTCGGCGGGTGGGTAGTTTATATCTTTTCCTGAGGAGATGTCTGTCATTCCGGCTTCTTCAGAGACGGGAGGAAGAACAGATTTTTTGGAACAGCCACCGGATAAAAGGGTAAGCGAGGAAACAAGTACAGGAACAAGAAGTAATTTTACCATGAACGTTTTCATCAATTTGCTTTTCCTCTGGTTTGTGGCCATGGGGCCGTGAATCTGCTATAAAAAGGTGGAACCAAATTACGATGATGATCTCATTCTATACGCAATAAAAGAGAGGTCAAGCACTTTATCAGTTTGTTGGCATGGTAAGAGGAACCATCGGTATCAGGTAACGCATACGAAAAAATGGGAACATGAAATTTATTGCCATTGGCGCTCCCGGTCTTGAGGATATTATTAAAGAAGAAGTGGCCGTTTTTGGAGGTTCTGCCATTGAAGGAGGAAAGGGGCTGGTAAGCTGGTCCGGTTCTCTGGAGAGCGGCTACCGTGCCTGCCTCTGGTCCCGGTACAGCTCAAAAATAGTGCTGCCAGTCGCACAGTTTACCATTGATAACGAGACCGCCTTGTATGAAAAGACCAGGAGTCATCCCTGGAAACAGCATTTTGGTGTAGAGGATAGTTTTGCGGTTGACTGTACCTTGTCGGTCGATTCTCCAATTCAGCACAGCCGGTTTGCCGCCCTTCGGGTAAAAGACGCTATTGTTGATTATTTCAGAGATCAGACAGGATTACGCCCTGATGTACAGACGAAACGACCCTCGGTTCGATTGAATCTGCATATTGACCGGAGGTTTTCAACCCTGTCGATTGATCTTTCCGGAGAGAGTCTTCATCGTCGTGGATATCGGCGCAGGGGAGGCAGGGCTCCGCTTAAGGAAACACTTGCTGCGGCAATCGTTCGGCTGTGCGGCTGGCATGGAGAGACAATGTTGCTTGATCCGATGTGTGGATCGGGGACCCTGTTGATAGAAGCGGCCCAGGTGTATAGTGATTCGGCACCAGGTCTTGGCAGATCGTATTTCGGTTTCCTGCGGTGGCGGGGACATGATCCGATCCTCTGGGAACAGATTGTGCGTGAGGCTATCGAGCGGGAAGAGGCGGGACGTGAAAAGATATGGCCGGATATGATTGGTTATGATGGAGATGAAGAAGCAATCCATTCTGCCCGTGAAAACATTTTCGCGGCTGGATTTGAGGACAAGATAACGGTTTATAAAAGGGATCTTTCATCCCTTGAACCGTTGGCAGCAAAAGGTATGGTAATCACCAATCCGCCCTATGGAGAACGACTTGCTGAAAAAGAAACCGTCAGGTTTCTGTATCGTGCTTTGGGAAATCGCTTGACCTCTTTTTTTGGCGGTTGGTCTATTGGTCTGTTTACTACCCGTACAGAACTGGCAGATATGACCGGACTTGGCTGGAAAGAAAGCTTCAAGCTGCATAATGGTCAGATCCCCTGCCGGTTATTTTGTGGTGATATTCAGCCGTTTCCGGGTGATCACTTGTTTACCTGGACAATAGACGAAACGGCATCAATCCTAACGGGAACTGATTTTGCCAACAGGTTGAAAAAGAATCTGAAG
>PDWI01004014.1_pt1 | contig 20182 bp, 13 predicted proteins | sample 1430891 | NCBI WGS metagenome assembly PDWI01 (sample SAMN01162508, study PRJNA174530) | Oral metagenome, whole genome shotgun sequencing project. | biome: Marine environment; feature: Marine mammal; material: Swab sample of the gingival sulcus; isolation source: swab sample of gingival sulcus... | reverse complement strand
AATAAATAAAAAGATGAAAAAAACAGTAATTATTACCTTGGTGGCATTGTCGGTAACGGCTTGTGTGTGTCGCAAAAACTCAAAAGTAGTAGTAACAAACACCCCAAAAGAGGAAGTACAACCACAAACGGTAGAAGAAATCACATCGTATGCTTTGGGGGCAAATACCGCAGAAGCAATTATGTCAAACACAAAATCGCTTGGTATTGATATTGATTGGCATTGGCTAACTTTAGCAATGAAAGAGGTCGCCGGAGGCAACAATCGTTTTGATGAGCAGAAAATGAAGAGTGCTTTTGCTATGTTGGATAGTGTCGTGGCGGAGCAAAAAAAGGCAAAGACACAACTACAAAAAGATTTTCTTGAAAATAATAAGAAAAAAGAGGGTATCAATGTTACTGCCTCGGGTTTGCAATATAAGATTATCAAACTTGGTACAGGTCAAAAGCCTACTTCTGAAGATACTGTAAAGGTCAATTATGAGGGGCAAACAATAGAAGGCGTAGTCTTTGATAGTTCTTATAAAAGAGGAGAGCCAACTACTTTTCCACTTAAAAGTGTTATCAAAGGGTGGACAGAAGGGCTACAACTTATGCCGATAGGGTCTATTTTTAGATTCTATATTCCTTCGGATTTGGCTTATGGTCAGCAAGGAGCAGGTGGTGGTGTGATAGAACCAAATGCAACTCTCATATTTGATATTGAGTTGCTTGAAATAATGTCAAAATAGATTATTGTAATATATTTTATATAACCTCGTATATGGAGGTTATATACATGATACATCGTGAGTTGTTGTGTTTTGTTGAACAGCACAACTTACTTTGTTTATATTATATATCAAAATATACTATAACCCAATATTACTGCTTCGTTGCTTAAAATGAAATTCCTCGAACTTGTAGCAAAAGATATTTTAGAACAACACTGTGGCGATTTGTCGGAGACGACAGTGGTCTTCCCAAACCTTCGTTCACGGATATTTTTTGATGAATATCTTATGAAATATGCAGAAAAAACATCTTTTGCTCCTCGATACGAAAGTTTAGATTCGCTTTTTGCCTCTGTTTCTAAATTGAAAATAGCAGATAGCATAATGTTAATTTCTATACTTTACAAACATTTTGTCAAACACTATTCGAAAAATAACCCAACGGAGGAAAAAGAGAGTTTTGATGATTTTTTCTATTTTGGACAGATAATTTTGAGTGATTTTAACGATATAGATACATATCTTAAAGATGCCAGTAAAATATATAATATCCTATCCGACTTGGAGAACCTAAATGATAATTTTGCCCATCTCAATGAAGAACAGATAGAAACTATAAATAGATTTTTCGGTGATATAGGGACAAATAAGACCGAACTGAAAGAGAAGTTTCGGACTATTTGGTCTGTTTTAGGTGATGTATATACTGACTTTAAACAAGAGTTGCAGGACAAGGGTATCTCATATCAGGGAATGCTATGCAGAGATGTGATAGATAATCTGGCAAATGTGTCGTTTAAGGGCAAATATGTTTTTGTGGGGTTCAATATATTGACTCCTTGTGATGAACAATTGATGCGGAAACTTAAACCTCAAAGTCTATTTTATTGGGACTATGACAATTATCGTAAAGACCAGTATGATTTTGAGGCGTGGAGGTTTATCAAACAAAATATGCGGAAATTTCCTCAAAAGACCGAATTTGATAGGGATAATATATCTAAATCCAAACAAATATCAATCATTTCCGCCTCCAACGAAACTGCTCAAATGGGATACATTCCATATTTTATCGATTCTCTAAACAAAAAAGAGTGGGATACGCCTGACACTGCCATCATTTTTGCAAATGAACAAATGTTGCTTCCGGCACTGTCGTTTATACCGAAAGAGGTGGGTAAAATCAATGTAACTATGGGTTTCCCACTTAATGAAACACCAATATACGATTTTATAATACGGATTTTGGAACTACAACAAAAGGGAGTCAGAGATGGGAAGTTCTATTTTGAATATGTGTTACAAATATTCAATCATTGTTATGCAGAGGCAATAATAGGTAAAAAGCACAAAGAAGAGACTGTCGATAATATCCTTAACAACAGGCTTTTCTATATAACGCCACAACAGTTGGACAATGAAATATTATTCAAACTCACATCAACGCCCCAAGAGTTGATAGAGTTTCTGCTCAATATAGTAGAGAAGATTGGTATGTGGAGTCAAGAAAACAAAAATACAAACAATAGCGAAGAACTATTCAACGAGGCAATATTTAGGGCTTTTCAGGTACTCAATAGGCTAAAAGATTTGATATTGCAAGGCTATTTAGATATCAAAATGCCAACAATGATACCTCTACTAAAAAAACTTTTGATGGAAGAAAAAGTTCCATTTCATGGAGAACCAGCACGAGGACTACAACTTATGGGAATGCTCGAAACACGAAATATGGATTACAAAAATATTGTAGTTGTTTCGCTCAATGAGGGTATTATGCCAAAGGTTGATATATCTTCTTCTTTTATACCTCATTTTATTCGTAAAAGTTTGGAAATGAGTAATATAGAACATCAGGATTCAATATACGCATATTACTTTTATCGTCTTTTGCAGAGAGTAGATAATGTCGCTTTTATATACAATACGGCATCACAAAAGACTTCAAAATCGGAAATGAGTCGATTTCTAATGCAAATAACAACCGAATTGCCAAATAGAGATAAGATAAGACGACTATCGATTCAGAATGAGGTATTATCAAGTAACAACCGTGTTTTAAATAGAAAAAAGAGTTCAACTGATATTGAATTTTTAAAACAAAAATATATTGGCACGAAAGCACAAATAATTTCACCGTCTGCCATTAATACTTATATAAATTGTGGCTTGAAGTATTATTACACTTATGTCAAAGAAATCAAAGAGCCAGATGAATTATCAGATAGTATAGATAAGCGTATTCTTGGTAATATACTCCATAAAACTATGGAAATTATATATTTGTATATACAAAAGTATCATAGTAGTATAAATTTTTCTTTGCAAAACTCATTAGTGTGTGATTTTATAGATGAATTGGATGAAAACTGTTCTGAAAGAGGACGTTTTGAGCCATTTGAAGTAAAAAAAGAGCATTTAGAAGCATTTATCAGTCAAGATAATCAAGAAATCATAGACAATATATTGTTTTTTGTTTTTGATAAAGAGTTTTTTTGTGCAAAAAAATATAAAAATGACTATAATGGCGAACAATTAATATATTTTAGTGTTGCAAACAAGTTTGTCATCAATACTCTAAAATATGATTGTGGCGAAGCCCCTTTTGTGATGATAGATATCGAGTCGTTTCATAGTATGAGGCTAAATATAGACGGAGGTATGAGTGTGAATATTGGTGGTTATATCGACCGTATTAGGCTGAAAAACAATGTGTTGTATGTGGAGGATTATAAAACTTCTTCTGCAAATTTCACGTCTACATTAGATAAAATTTTTGATAGGACAAATGGTAATAGAAACGGGTATGCTCTACAAGCATTATACTACTCGCTGATAATGTTCAACGAGTATGGTCAAAAGTATATCATAGTGCCACAACTAATATATTCAGCATCTATAAGAGAAAATGACCAACCATTACTAAAACTATCATCGAAAACAAATATTGATGATTTTAATAAATTCAATGAGGAGGTTAAGAAATCTAATGATAATACGGAACGAATATCAACCATATTTGAGAATTTGTTGAAAAAGACAATTAGTGAGATATTCAATATCGAAGAGCCGTTTTATGCCACAGAAGATATTCGCCAGTGTCAGTGGTGCGACTTTAAAACTATATGCGGACGGATAGTTAAAACATAAGACATACTATCAATGATTTATTTATTATCTTTGCATAAGATATTTTATAATACTACAAAAAATGAAACGACATATTCCTAATATATTGACCATCTGTAATCTTATTTGCGGTGCGTTGGCTGTCATCACGGCTTACCATTCAGATTATACCAATACATTAATACTTATTATTTTATCTGCGGTTTTTGATTTTTTGGACGGTGCTATGGCTCGTCTGCTCAAAGCCTATTCGCCTATGGGAAAAGAGTTGGACTCACTGGCTGATGTAATAAGTTTTGGCTTTGTGCCTTCTATGATAGCATACTCTCTACTAAAACAAAATATGGGTGATAGTTATGCTTTTGTAGGGCTGATGATAGTTGCTTTTTCTGCATTACGATTGGCAAAGTTCAATATTGATGAGCGTCAGACCACATCTTTTATAGGTTTGCCAACCCCTGCCAATGCCATTTTTTGGGCTGGACTGAGTTTCTCTTATAGCGATTTTTTTAGTAAAAATGTATATATCACGCTTGTATTGGTGGCTGTAATGAGTTATATGTTGGTCTGTGAACTACCTATGTTCTCGCTTAAATTTAAAAACTTACGGTTTGGGGACAACAAACTGCAATATACTATTATATTATTGTCAATACTCTTTGTCGTTCTATTACAATGGGAGGCGATACCGGTTATTATCGTTTGCTATATTATTATCTCTATTGTTCGTGCCGTGATAGGCAGAGGGAGGTTTTAGTATGTATTATACCAAAAACATCTAAAATAAAAAAAGAACCGTTGAATTTTCGTCAAAGGCTCTTTTATTATTATTTATTTATAATATTTTTGATAAAATCGATGAATAAAGGGTGAGGTTTTAGGACGGTAGAGCGATATTCAGGGTGAAATTGTACTCCTATATACCAATGGTTGCTATCCGATAGTTCTATTATTTCAGTCAGATTTGTTTTGGGATTGATACCAGATATTAGCATACCATTATTGTTAAACTCATCTGTATATTTAGAGTTGAACTCGTATCTATGGCGATGTCGCTCGGCAATAGTCTCTGATTGATATATTGTTTTTGCTCTACTACCATCTTTAAGGATACCGTCGTATGCCCCCAGACGCATTGTCCCCCCCATATCGTTGATGGATTTTTGGTCTTCCATAATGTCTATAATAGGATTTTGGGTGTCAGGATACACTTCGGCAGAATTAGCATCTTTGAGTCCCAATACATTTCGTGCAAACTCTATTGCCATACACTGCATACCAAAACATATACCAAGACAAGTAATGTTGTTTGTCCTAGCAAATTTAGCAGTCTCAATCTTGCCTTCCATACCTCTTTGCCCAAAACCGGGTGCTATGATTATCCCATCTAGATGTGATAATTTTTCCTCCGCTGTTTCGGCGGTAATGTCGTCCGATAGAATAAGTTGTAGGTCTAATTTCCTATTGTTATAAGCAGAGGCGTGTATGAGGCTTTCTATGATTGATTTGTAGGCATCAGATAGTTGTACATATTTGCCTACTATTCCTATTTTAATGGTCTCTTTGGCTGTTTTGAGCTTTTTAAGGAACGCATTCCAATCTTCCATATCAGCCTTGCGGGTATCTTCTATTCCAAGTTTTCGTAATACAATTTTGTCCAATCCTTCTTGTTGCATACGAATAGGCACTTCGTATATAGTTTTCATATCCGCACTCTCTATTACAGCATCACTTTCGACATTACAGAAGCGGGCAACTTTTTCTTTTATTTGTTTAGAGATATGATGTTCGGTACGAAGCACAATAATATCAGGCAACACGCCCTCTTGTTGTAACTCCTTGACAGAGTGTTGTGAGGGCTTTGTCTTCAATTCTCCTGCTGCCTTGATGTAGGGGACGAAGGTCAAATGTATATTTATACAATTTTTCCCCATCTCCCAACGCAACTGGCGAATGCTCTCAATGAAAGGTAAACTTTCGATGTCACCCACAGTGCCACCTATCTCGGTGATGACAAAGTCAAAGTCGCCCGATTTACCAAGCGATAAGATGTTCTCTTTAATCTCGTTGGTAATATGTGGTATTACTTGAACGGTAGTGCCTAAATAGTCACCTCGTCTCTCTTTGTTGATGACATTTTGATATATCCGACCGCTTGTAACATTGTTGCCTTTGGTTGTCTCTATATTGAGAAAACGCTCATAGTGTCCGAGGTCAAGGTCTGTCTCTGTCCCATCGGCTGTTACATAGCACTCGCCGTGTTCAAACGGATTGAGAGTGCCGGGGTCGATGTTGATATATGGGTCAAACTTTTGAATGGTAACTCTATATCCACGAGCCTGTAATAGTTTGCCCAACGAAGCAGAAATGATACCTTTGCCCAACGAAGAGGCTACTCCTCCTGTAACGAAGATGTACTTTGTTTGTGCCATATTTGTGTGCGTTTTTTTTATTTAAATAAATATAAAACAAAGGTACAACAAATAATTAACCTACCAAGAGCCTATTGGGATAATATTGTGTTGTCTTTGTCTTATTTTTGTGATGTTATATGATATTTATAAAACTATTTTTTGTTGTCTGTTTTGGGATAGCGATAGGTAAGAAAAATCTCAATCACACTTGCTATGAGCAGCGGCAATGCCCAAGCCGAATGATGTTTGTACATCAAGTAGGCAGTGCCAATGAAACAGGCAACAATGATAAATTGCTGATTGTTTAGACGGCGAATGCGAATATCTCTGCTTTGAGGCAATAGTTTTATACGAAAAAGTGTATTAGTCAAACACCCAATGCCAAAAGTATAAAAACCTATTTTATGCCCTAATATATGAATTATCGCTCCGATGATTATAATTGCATAACTTATAAAAAAGCATATACTGGTCTGTTTTTTGTTCATTTATATTATTATTTTTTTTTTGTTAAAAAACTGTAATAGTAATCAGTTTTTGACTAAAGTCCCGATTTTTTCGCCGCTCAACAATCTTTTGAGATTTCCTTTTATATCCATATTGAAAACGATTATCGGCAGATTATTTTCGCTACACATAGTAGTTGCTGTCAGATCCATCACTTTTAGACCTTTTTTGTATATTTCATCGAACGAAATAGTATCAAATTTAACGGCTTGTGGGTCTTTCTCGGGGTCGGCGGTATATATGCCATCGACACGAGTGCCTTTGAGCATTACATCTGCTTCTATCTCAATGCCACGCAACGAAGAGCCTGTGTCTGTGGTGAAATATGGGTTGCCCGTTCCTGCTGCAAATATCACTATTTCGCCTCTGCTAAGAGCCGTTAAAGCCTTTTGTTTGGAATAAAATTCTGCAATAGGCTCCATTCTTATAGCTGTCATCACACTGCATTTTCCCCCTTTGCTTTCTATGGCAGATTGTAGTGCTAATGCATTGATAACAGTTGCCATCATACCCATCTGATCGCCTTTTACACGGTCGAAGCCTCTTTCTATCCCTTTTAGTCCTCTAAATATATTACCTCCACCGATGACTATCCCTATCTCAACGCCCATATTTGATACCTCTATTATCTGTTCGGCATACTCCATAAGTCTATTTTCGCAAATACCACCTTGCAAATCTCCTTGTAACGATTCGCCTGAAAGTTTCAATAATATTCTTTTGTACATAACAATTTGTTTATAATGGTTTGTATATCTATTGTTTATTATTATGATTTTATAATTGATAATGAATTACCGATGTCTTGTGGCTCTCAATATTGTAGCGATTAATAGCTGTGATGACAAATTTCAATTTTTTAGTATAATTTTTTTTCATGAAATCGGTAATGTCAAGATATGTGTTACGAGTGGTTGCTACGATGTTTTTGTAGCGGTTTATATCTATATTCTCACTGTTTTCAAAACAATATATTGCATAACTTTTGGTGTCGCTTGACGAACTACGCCAACTTAACCAAATTTTTTGCATTTCGACATTAAAATGTATGCGAAAATATTGAGGAGGAGCAACTGTGGGCTGGTTGAGATATTTGACATTTGTAGGTAAAAGAGCAGGTTTCATAAAATGATGTTGCCGTAGAGAGTCGGTGATACCTAGTCTATTTTCCATTAGAGCCACAGCTGAGTATAGTCCTACTCCTTTTATGTTGTCAATTTGTTTGTTAACAGATAGTTGTCTGCAAAGTTCGTTTCCTTCTTGCCAGCATTGTTTGGCATTTTCGTTGCCAAGATTCGAGGCATACATACCGATATAAAGATTGGCACTTCCGCAGTTTCGACTCCACCAATGAGCCAATGTTGTATAGTCGGCGGCTCTGTGTCCTATCTCCCAGTACAGTTGTGGTATTACATAATCGACTTGTTCTTTGTATATCCAATGTAGAATATCTGCGTATAGGTCATCATAGTTGCTCAATGCTTTGGTAGCAGAGCCTCGTGGGTCTTTATTTTTGTTTCGCCAGACACCAAAGGGCGATACTCCAAACTCTACATAAGGTTTAATTCGTTTTATGGTAGAATAAATGGCATCAATGGCTCTGTTTACATTATCTCGTCTCCAATCATTTTTGTTGGAGAAACCACGATTGTCGGCTTTGAAGTCGTGGTCGTCAGGGAATTGCTTTCCTCCAATTGGATAAGGGTAAAAATAGTCGTCTATATGGACTCCATCTATGTCGTATCGGCTGACTAAATCTGCAATGACAGATTGAAGGTGAGTAATTGTCTCCTCTTTGGCAGGATTGAAAAAATATTGGGTGCCATATTTGATGAAAAGGTCTGGTTTTCTAAAAAAAAGATTATCGTCAGATAGTTCTTCGAGGTTTTCGGTTTTGAGTAGCCGATATGGATTTATCCAAATATGTACATCAATATTTCTTTGGTGTGCCTCTCTGATAATAAAGGCGAGTGGGTCGTAATAGGGATTTGGGGCTTTACCTTGCTTACCGGTTAGGTATTTCGACCATTGTTCGATGTGCGACTGATATAGAGCATCGGCTGTGGGGCGAACCTGAAAAATGATGGCATTGATGTTTATATTTGCAAAAGAGTCGAGCATTGCTATCATTCTATCTTTTTGTATATTAGAGTCATATATGCCTTTTGGGGGCCAGTCAATGTTGGCAACAGTGGCTATCCATACCATTCGCATCTCGTGTTTGCTTTGACCGAAAGCCATAAGAGAGAGACAACAAACAAAGGTGAATAAAAGGACTCTTTTCAACATTGTTATAAATTATTTGATGGCTTTTGTTTTGAATACAAGTCTGTTGTACTATTTTTGTCTAATAGATTACTTATGTTATTGATTTTGTTATTCCAATCTTTTTCTTTACCAAAAAGGGGGAGTGCAGACCGTATTTTGTTATGGCTTCTCTCAATCTTTTTAATTTCCTCTTCATTCATTGGATTTTTGTCTGCAAATATTAATTTTTTCAACTCTTGATAAAAAAAAACATCATAAATACCCATATCGTTATTTGATAGGGTTTTTAAGCATTTATTTTTTGTCGTTTGGTTATGATTTGGCACGATGAGAATGATTTGTGTTATCTATTTGTTAAAAAAAATTACACGAAAATATTTATGTAAATACAGATTGCAAAGTTAATAAAATAATAGCAAATTATTAAATTGTATTTGCTTATTTATATACAAAAATTTCTTTGGCAGTTTTGGTCGTTATTTTATCAATATCATCAATAGTAATATTAAATATATCAGCAAGTTTTTTTGCAACTTCTATCATATATTTTGGTTCGTTTCGTTTGCCTCTATAAGGCACGGGAGAAAGATATGGAGCGTCTGTTTCTAGTATAATATGCTCTAAACCAATAGTTTTTATTACTTTTGGCAGGTTTGTGTTTTTGAATGTAACCACACCGCCTATTCCAAGTTTGAACCCTAAATTGACAGCATATTTTGCCTCTTGAATACCCCCAGAAAAACAGTGGAAAACTCCTTTGGGCAATTTTCCCCCAAACCTTTTAAGCACATCAAAGGCTTCTGCAAAAGCATCTCTGATGTGAATTATGATAGGTAATTCAAGTTCCAACGCCCACTCTATCTGTTGCTTAAAGGCTATCTTCTGTTCGGCGATAAAAGTTTTATCCCAATATAGATCTATCCCTATCTCTCCTATTGCTACATATTTTTTTGTATAAAGATGTTCTTTGATGGTTTGTAGAGTTTGTAGGTAGTCTGCTTTTATGCTGGTAGGGTGTAAGCCCATTGCAGACATACAAAAATCGGGGTATCTTTGTTGTAGTCCATCGAGTTTTGATATTGATTCTATGTCCACATTTGCGAGTATAACATTTTCTATGCCAGTTTTTTGTGCAGACGTTATTACTTCGTCTATGTCTTTGTCGAATTCTTCTGAATATATGTGTGAGTGTGTGTCTATCATTGTTTTGTGTGTGTATTAAGGTACGGGGTCGTAGCCGTGTCCACCGCAGGGATTGCAGCTAAGTATTCGTTTTGCAGAAAGATATCCTCCTTTGATAATGCCATGTTTGTTAATAGCCTCTATCGTGTATTGCGAACAAGTAGGGTAGTATCGACAACTTGGAGGTAGCATTGGTGAGATTGCTTTTCGGTAAAAAAAAACAGGCAATAGAAATACTTTTCGTAAGAATACATTAAGTTGTCTCATCTAATATCCTTTTTGTTAGTTTTGCGATTATCTCAACCATATTGTGCTTGGTTGATGCAAAAGTTATTTTTTCTTTATGTGGGGTCAGTGTGATTGCTATGTCTAATCCAAATGGCAGATGTTCGATTGTGTCTGTTAGTTGATGTTTTTGCTGCCGATAATTTTCTCTTAATAGACGCTTATAGCGATTTCGGTCTGTGGCATATTTGACGATGCGTTTGGGGATAGATACCAATACTCTCACTCCGCTTTGTTCTTCGTTGTATCGATATATCACTACGAAGGGAGCAACCACTATTTTGTTGCCTTGCACAAAGAGAGTGCTTATGTTTTTTTTGCCAACTAAATGCTCTTTCTTGGCGAAAGAGTATCGTTTGGCTTTGCTTGGTTCCAACACTTTTGTATAGTTTTTTTTGTTGTGTTTTGTAGTCGTTTTTAATATACTTCCTCTGTGTAAATTTTGTCTATGGCATCGAGGCGAGTGTTTATCATCTGTTCTATCTCATTTTTTGCTTTGTAGTTTTCTCTCAAAGTGATGAGATATTGTTTTGCCTGATAGTAGTCTTTTTGAGTAAAATAGTTGTCAGAGAGCAACACAAACGAACGTGCCGTCCAGTATTGATGAGGCGATTTCTTACCTATAAAATCAAGTATCTCATTTTCACTTTTTTTGTACTCTTTTTGGTTATAGAAGTAGGTTGCTTTTAGAAATGCACACTCTGCTCCAATGTATGTTGATACATCATTTTTGAGAGAGTCAATATCTTTGACCGCTTCTCCCCAATCGTCTAGGGCAATCAATGATTTTAGTCGATAGTAGATTGCTTCTTTTTCGGTCTCTTTATCCAGTGTGTTGAGTAGCAAGATAGAAGAGTAGTCTATTGCCAAAGCATAGTCTTTATTTTGGTAGTAGCAACGCAATGCACCTAACTTTGATTTGAATTTAATATCGCCATTGGTAGTGATGTCTTTGAGAGCAGTAAAGTATTTGGCTGCCTGTTCAAATTGTTGCTTTGAATATGTAATGTCGGCGGCTTTCATAAGCGACTCTTCTTGGTATTTGTTGCCGTTGAGAGTTGTGAGGCGGTCATATAGCGACAAGGCATTTGAAGTGTCGTTGAGTTGGTTGTAACTATCGGCAAGATAGTATGTAGCATTGATACAATTTTGCGTGTTGAGTTTTTGGCAATAACTGTTCAGATATTCGGCAAAAGCTGTTGATGAACCTTTGTAGTCTTTTTTTGCATACGCTTTTTCTGCTGCAATATACGACAAAGAGTCCTCTTTGGATACAGACAATCCAACAGCAGTATTGCCATTGATAGTCTTTGTGTATTCAATATATCCCTTTACATTATTCTGCTCTACATATATGTTTTGCATACTTTCCAAAGCCACATTGGTCTGTTCGCTACCGGGATATTGTGACACAACTTTCTTGTATGCCTCAATAGCGTTTGTGTAGTCGCCCATATTTTCATATAACATACCTATTTCGAGGCTAACTTGTTGAGCTATTGGTGTTTGTGGGTATTTTTTCAAAACATTCTTGTATTCTTCAATAGCCTGTTCGTACTGATTTTGCAACACAAATGACCTACCTATTTGATATTGAGATTTGGGAGCATAAACAGATGTAGGATATTTGGTTATCAACTGTTTGAAATCCTTGATAGCGGTATTGTATTTTTTTTTCAATACTTTTATGAAAGCATTTTGATACATCGCATAGTCGGTTGATGAAGAGTTGGATACAATCACCTTTTCGTAGTTGGTAGATGCGGTGGCAAAATTACGTTTATAGAAGTATGCATCTCCTATACGACATTGTGCATCGAAATAGTGTTCAGAACTCTTTTGGGGTTCTTTTTTTAGATAAATATCGAAGTTTTCAATTGCTTTTTCCCAGTTTTGGGTGCTAAAATATGAATACCCAATGGTGTAATATGCTTTTGCTGTGTTTTGTAGTTCTTTTTTGTTTTTATTGATGTATTTTTTAAGGTCGTTGATGGCTTTTGAGTACTCTTTTTTTGTAAAAAAAGTCTCTCCTCTCACTAAAAAGGCTTGATGGGTTATAGATTTGTCATTGTTCAGCCTGATAGATTGAGATAGGTAATCTTCGGCTTTCGTATAATCCTTGTTGTTGAAATGTTTTGTGCCTATACGAAATAGTATATACTCTTTGGCTTGTTCGATTTTTTTGTTGCTATTTTTGATAGTGTTTATAGATTTGAGAGCCGCTTCGTAGTTGCTTTCGCTGATATATACGGCTGTAAGAAGGTCAAAAATCTCGTCCGAATGCTCCGATGTGGGATACTCATTGATGAACCTATTGAAGGCACGAGTGCTTTCGCCAAATACTGACCCAGTATGATATGTGGCAATAGCATAATTATACAACGCTTCCTCCTTTAATTTTCGGTCTAATCCAATGTTATATGCCGAATAGAAAGACATTTTTGCCTTTTGAGGGTCGTCTGTTTGTAGAGCCGATTGCCCAATAGTAAAGTATGCACTTTCTGCCATTTCATCTTTTTTGGTGGTAACCTTTGACAGATATTTGATGGCATCGTTGTATCGTGCATTTTTGTATAGGCTAATACCAAGCATATACATAACTTCTCGTTGCACTTTATGGGATTTTTTTTCGTACTCTACTAAATATTTAATAGCATCGTTGTAGTTGCCTTTCCTGTAAGACGACTGTCCTAAAATACGAAATGCCTCTGTGTTGTTAGGATTTTGCGGGTATTTCTTTATTAGTTCTTGCCCCGTTTTTACCGCCAAATCCACGTTTGATTGCTGTTCGTATATTTGCAAAAGCAGATACATCGCTTCTTCTTCAAACGGAGTGTTTTTACATAGTTCCAAGCCCGGTATGGCAGAGTCGTAGTGTCCGCAAGAGTAGTCGCAGTATGCCACATAGTAGTTTTTGTCGTTGTAGTATTTGTTGGAATGCCCGAGACGCAAAAAACTCATTTTAGCATTTTCATACTCTTTTTTTTGTAAAAGAGAATAACCGTGTGCAAAATAGTACTCCTCACGCTCTTTGTCGTCTAGTTCGGCAGGGGAAATATTGTCTAAATATATATTTGCTTGTTTGTAATTTTGTTGCTCAAAATATGTTTTTCCTAAAAGAAATTCAACCCTATTTTTCATAGAGTGATAAGGATATTGCTCGATGAAATCGGACAGAATCTCCTCTGTGTTAGGGTCGTTGAGGGCGTATGACGAACATACAATGTAGTATTTAGCCTCAACATATAGAGGCGAAACTTCATCAGTACTACTCAAATATTGCTCTAATATCTTTTTAGCCATTCCATATTTCTGTTGAGTATATAGGTTTCTGCCATCTTCAAAGAGGTGGTCTCTATTGCTAGACGCCATTGTCTCTTGTGCATAAATATTGTAGCAACCCAAAAATATGAGTGTCAGGATAATGATTTTTTTCATATTAATCGTCTAAACTATATTGTTTTTTTGATAAATAGCCATTCAGCATTTCTTTTTTGCAAAGTTAAATATAAATTTTGTTTCTACAAATATAGATTTGGATTATAGAAAAGCACAAACTCGAATGTTGTCCGCCATCAACGGTTGTCTTTTTTTATCAACAACATCAAGACGAACATAATAATAGCATTTAGTATCAGTATTTCGTAATTAAATCTGTATTGGCTGTTTTTTTCTATAAAAAGAGTGATGAAATATGTCATAAAAGGGCTGACGATAGCCACCACAGGCAAAAATTTATCTCTTATCTGCCATTTTGTAAATAAACCAAAGCCAAAAAGTCCTAGTAGCGGTCCATAGGCATATCCAACTATGGTATATATGGTGTCGAGTAAACTTTTGTTTTTGACCACATCGAATGCCATTATCACAAAGCCAAAAATAATACACACACATAGGTATATTATGTTTCTTATTCTTATATTGTATGCTTCATTATCTTGGCTCTCTTGTAAAATATCAACGCAAAAGATTGTGGCTATGCTTGTTAGTGTCGAATCGGCTGAATTGAATGTGGCTGCAATGATGCCTATCACAAATATTATGCCGATGATAGGCATCATATATTGTGAAGCAAACATTGGTACTAATGCGTTTGGATTGCTTGGCAATAGTACTCCTTCTTTATTAGCAAATAGTATCATTGAGGCACCAATAGATAGCAATAGTAGGTTGAATGGTACAAAGCAACTGCCATATACAAGCATATTCTTTTGTGCCTCTCGCAACGAACTACACGACAAGGTAGTCTGCATCATATCTTGTGATATTCCGGTCATTGCCACGACCACAAAAATACCGCTTATGAACTGCTTGGCAAAGTGTTGTTTGCCAAAAATATTATCAAAGAAAAATACTTGACTGGCAGAACTATCAGTAATCAGTCGAAACATACCGCCCATATTTTCGCCAAGTAAAAATGCCATATTAATCAACATCGCTACAATGGCAACTATCAGCACAAGCGACTGTATAGCATCTGTCAGTACGATAGTTTTGATGCCTCCTTTGAAGGTGTAGAGCCATATCATCGCTACAATGACAAATACGGTGAGCCATAGCGGAACGCCCAATGAAGCGAATACAAACTGTTGTAAAACCAAAACAGCAACATACAGTTTCGAGGCGGAGGTTATGATTTTTGAGATAATGAAAAAATAGGCGGAAGTCTTGTGGGTGATAGAGCCAAATCTTTCGTTTAAGTAGGCATATATAGAGGTCACCCCACGCTTGTAGTATATCGGCAATAGTAGTGTGGCGACAAGTATATAGCCCACCACAAATCCCAACGACATTTGTAGGTATCCAAAAGCACTGCCTTGTACCATAGCAGGAACAGCCACCAACGATATGCCAGAAACTGACGACCCAATCATGCCAAAAGCCACTATATACCATTTTGACCGCCTTGATGCCATAAAGAAATCGCTATTGCCGTTGCTTTTTCGAGCCGTCAGATATGCTACAAACATCAATAGTCCAAAATAAGCCATTACAACTATTATTATTGTGGCTGGTGAAAGATGATTTTGTGTCATTGTTTTTCTTTTTTTAAACAAAATTACAAAAAAAGTTGTAAAGTAAACAGTATATTCAACAAATTGTCTGTTTATGCTTATATTGACCAAGCAATTTGTTCAGTATTTATTGCAAGATAGTATATTTATTATTAATTTTGTGCGATTTTTATTATAAACAAACACAATTTTAAAACAAATTTTTTATGAAAAACAGTTTAAGTATGAAATCTTTGCTATTGGTACTATTTGCCTTTACAATATTTAGTACGCAAAATATTGTAGCACAGACAATTCGCTATGTTAAACAAAATGGCACAGGCGATGGCTCATCTTGGCAAAATGCCTCCGCAGATATTCAGGCGATGATAGATGACTCGCAGGTCGGTGATGCAGTGTGGGTGGCAAATGGTATATATAAGCCTACAAAGTTGATAAAGAGTACCAAAAGTCTTTCGAAATCTTTTATCCTCAAAGACGGGGTCTCTCTCTTTGGTGGTTTTGATGGAACAGAGACTGACATTAATCAACGGCAAGTGGAGAGCAATGGCAAGGCATACGATATGCTTCACAAGACAGTGTTGAGTGGCGATGACGACATCCCAGACCAATGGCAGAGAGTCATAGACGGAGGCTCAACATACCGATATATCTGGGAAGTATCTGGTAATGGTGGTAACTGTTATCATGTGGTATATGGAGGCACGACACCGTTTGTCAATAGCACTCGAATCAGTGGATTTACTATATCTAATGGAAATGCTACATATTGGAAAACCTATGCCGGAGGAGCAGGTTTGATGGCAAGTGGAAATGTGCAGGTAGATAGATGTATTTTCTCCGAAAATTACGCACAAACAAATATAGAGACTACTAACCCTGACATCAAATATTACGGCGGAGCTGTAACTATATTAAACACAGGGGGGAATGGCTCTGTATCAAACTCTCTTTTTGAAAAAAATATGTGTAATATGCCTACGCTTTCGGCTCGTGGCGGTGGCTTATATATCGAAAATGGAATAGTAGATAGTTGCGATTTCAAAGGCTGTGTAGGAGTCGATTTGGGTGGGGCGATATATGCTTTGGGAGGCTCTGTGTCAAACTGCAATATAGATGATTGCTACTCTGCTGGTGGAGGAGGTATATATGCTGACCAATCAACTATAAGCAACTCTATTCTGACTAACAATCGTGCTGTGAAAGGCGGAGGAATCTACAATCTAAAAGGAACGGTCTTACATACAAAAATAGCGAACTCTTATGCCGTAGCCGAAGAGTATGTGTCATCTATTGGTGGTGGGTTAGGAGCGTCTATATACAATGACGATGGCAAGGTCATTGGTTGTGTAGTCTTTAATGGCACTGCCGACCGTTGTGGGGGGGTAGTCTCAAACGGTGGGGGAGTATATAACACTACTGCTCACAACTGCATCTCAAATACCACGACAGTCGCTGCTAATATATATACATTGGACGATGTGGCAGCGGCTCTCCCTGTCAGCGTAGTCAACTGTATATACGACCCAAATGTTGCTAACACAAACTTTGTCAGTGTGATGCCAGAAGCAGGGTGGGGAGATGTATCTGACCAACGCAACCAAGAGATAGCAAATGTATCGTATGAATTGACTTCAAATAGTGAGTTTATTGATAGTGGAGAAACCACAGCGGATATTACCAACAATACAGATATACTTGGCAATCCACGAGTAGTTGGTTCATATATCGACCAAGGTGCTTATGAGTATCAATCTACCACATCGCCTGTTGATACTGCCGACATAGAGGTTACTTTTGCTACAAACAATGAGGTAACCATAGGATTGGGGGGGGGCTCTGGTACTTCTTTTCAGATAGATTGGGGCAATGGTACAAAGGTTACATATTATGGTGCTAAAAATGTAAAAGGAACTCCTTTGAGTAATAAAATAAAGATATACGGCAAAGATATAGTGATTTTTAAAGCATTGTCTGTTGGCATTACCAAAATGAAAATTCATAATGGAGCATCTCTGAAAAAATTATTAGTAGGAGGTAATAAATTGACAGATTTAGATTTGTCTGCATCGCCAGAAATCGTAGGTCTTTACTGCTCTGAAAACAAACTGACAGCACTTGACCTAACTCACAATACCAAGATGAAAGCATTTGAGTGTGCCAGAAATGAGATAGAAGGGACTATTGACTGTTCGCAGATGACTGCTTTGGTGTCTGCGAAGTTGTTCAATAATAAGGTGTCACAATTCATTTTGCCATCGCATTCTAGCCTGACAGAACTTGATTGCGACAGCAATATGATATCCTCACTAGACCTCAAAGACCAAACGGAACTTAATGTGCTTAATTGTGCTTATAATAATCTGCAAAGCATTGATTTATCTGCAAATACAAAATTGACAGAACTTAGATGTCAGGGCAATCAACTGACGGCGTTAGACATTTCGGCTCTTACAGCCCTAATCACTTGTTCGGTAGCGGATAATAATTTGACCTCTATCAATGTTTCGCAAAATACAAAATTAGAAGACCTTTATTTGCAAAATAACGAATTAACTTCAATCGACCTTTCTGCAAATGTTGATATAATGTGGTTGAATTTGGAGAATAATAAAATATCAAATATAGACCTTTCTATGCTACCAAAACTTATGCAAGTATTGTTGAGCCACAATGAACTTACGCAGTTAGATATTACAAAAAATACACGTGTAAACACAGTGAAAGTATCACACAATCAACTTACACAACTTGATTTGTCGAAGCAAGCCTCTATTTATTGGCTTGTTTGTGGACACAATCAACTCTCTTCCCTTGACCTGTCTAACAATCCATATATTGCGTGGCTGGAGTGTGATAACAATATGTTGGGGAATCTTAATGTTTCAAATCTAACTAATTTACAAAAGATTTTTTGTGATAACAACCAATTGACCTCATTAGACCTTTCGGTAAATAAAGGAGTGCAAGGGGTAAGAGTAAACGACAATCAGTTAAATACTGAGGAGTTGGACAAACTTCTTGGACAGTTGCAAGATGTTTCTTCCGTAGAGATTCACGACAACAATAAGGAGTGGGCGAAGATTATAAATATTACCAATAATACGGGGTCAGCCACAGCAAATATAGTACCTGCACAAAATAAGGGTTGGAGAGTCATAACCGACAACAATAGTGCTATATGCCTTGCTGATAGTACTGCTTTGCGATACAACTATGTAAACAATAGTATTGAGGCTGATGAGCATATAGTTAGTTTGGTGGTCTATACCATCGGGGGGCAAACAGTGATGCGTTTTGGCGAAGGAGAGGTGTTTTGTCTTTCGTCTTTGTCGCAAGGAGTCTATATTGCCGTTGCAAAAAATGATATGGGCAAAGCATTTGTACTGAAATTCATTCAGCGTTAAAGATAGTTAGTTCTTCAATTATAAACCAAAGACACAGCCATTGCAAATTAGTAGTGGCTGTTGTTGTGTTATAAAGAATAAAAAGTTAAGAAATTTATTATATAATCAGTTTCTTTTTTATACCTTTGCAGATATAACTAAAATAATAAGATACTCTTATGAGAAATAAATTTTACACCAACAGCCATTTATTCATTGCCTTATTGATAGTATTTTCGATGGTGTTTGTTAGTTGTAGGCTGACGACAAACAAAAAAGAAAACACTCAAAAAACAACAGAAACGAAACCCTCTTTCCTTAAAGATGTTTCGCCAGAAGAATTTAAAAAACTAATAGATGGCGATGTGATTTTGCTTGATGTTCGTACGCCAGATGAGGTGGCACAAGGGCAAATAGAGGGTAGTAGTTCTATCAATTTTTACGATGAAGATTTTGTGGAAAAAATCAACCTTATTAATAAGGATAAGGTCATTTGTGTTTATTGTCGTTCGGGAAATAGAAGTTCGAAGGCGGCGAAAATTATGCAACAAAACGGGTTTAACCGAATTTATAATTTAGACGGAGGAACAATGGCTTGGGCATCTCAAAATTTTCCTTTGACAAAACCAACTGTCAAGGAAGATAAACATATTAAAGCGATGAGTCTTGCTGACTTTGAAGAAATGTTAAAAACAGACTTGCCTGTTTTGGTTGATTTTCACACTATATGGTGTTCTCCTTGTCGCAAAATGGCTCCTATTATGGACAAAATAGAAGAGGAGTATAAAGGTAAAGCCGTTGTCATCAGAATTGATGTGGATAAAAGCAAGGAGATTGCAAAAGCATACAATATTAAAGGTGTTCCTGTGTTTATTCTTTTCAAAAATGGTATTCAAAAATGGAAACATAATGGATTAATCTCTAAAAAAGAGTTGATTTCTCAAATAGAGGGAAATAGATAGGAGGCATTCACATTAGTTGAAAACCCTTGACAAAAGCTACAAGTTTTGATTTTTACTTGTGGCTTTTGATGTTTTGTATAGGTCTCTATGACGTTCAACCCTATTTATAAAATTATTGGAGTATTTAATTAGAATTTAAGTTAAGGTGTAAATAATATTCTAATTATATATAATAAAATTTATTTATTGGCATCACATATTGCATTATTCGTTTTTGATTATCATACAATCCCAATATATAGTGTTATTAGGGCTATTTATTCGCTATTTTTAGTGATTGCCTGTTTTTGTAGCAGAGACTACCTTTGCACTGTCAATTTCA
>PDWI01004013.1_pt1 | contig 20184 bp, 20 predicted proteins | sample 1430891 | NCBI WGS metagenome assembly PDWI01 (sample SAMN01162508, study PRJNA174530) | Oral metagenome, whole genome shotgun sequencing project. | biome: Marine environment; feature: Marine mammal; material: Swab sample of the gingival sulcus; isolation source: swab sample of gingival sulcus... | reverse complement strand
GTTGGCGAATTTAACAAACTACCCGGTATTGGCAGCAAAACAGCTTTAAGACTTGTAGGGGTTAACTACGGTCATGAGGTAATCACTCAGCCTTTGACCTTTGTGGCTACAGCCAATGCTATTTCCCACCTTGGAGCCTATCCTGTCTTTGTTGATGTAGATCGTGACACTATGGGGCTTAGCCCTAATGCTCTAGAATTGTGGCTTGCGGAGAACGTTGTGATACAAGAAGAGGCCGTAGGAAAAGATTTTCCGTCAGCTCCTCGCCCCTACAACAAGCTAACCAACCGACCTATTGCAGCTATTCTTCCCATGCATACCTTCGGGCATCCTTGTAGAATTAAAGAGATTGTTGACATCGCTCACCGTTACTCTATTCCTGTTGTGGAGGACGCTGCTGAAGCTATTGGTTCGTATGCTGACGAGACGCATTGTGGACTATTTGGCAATGTGGGCATCCTTAGTTTCAATGGCAACAAGACTATTACCAGTGGTGGTGGTGGAGCAATCCTTACCATGAGCGATTCCTTAGGCCAAAAGGCCAAACATCTCACTACCACGGCTAAAATTCCTCATCCTTGGGATTTCGAACACGATGAGATTGCCTATAATTTTCGAATGCCTAACTTAAACGCCGCTCTGGCGTGTGCTCAACTAGAACGATTGCCTGATATCCTTCGAGAAAAACGTAGCCTTGCCCATAACTACAATACTCTTTTCACGGATAGCTCTTGGGCTTCATTTCAACAAGAGCCTCGAAACACTCGTAGTAACTATTGGTTATGTGCCCTTGTACTTAAAGACGTTACCCAGAGAGAAACATTCCTTAAGACCATGAATGAGCAAGGGGTAATGGTTCGTCCTGCATGGAAACTTATGACAGAACTTTCCATGTATAAACATTCTCACCGTGGCCCCCTCAATAATGCCAAGTGGCTCAGGGAGCGGATTGTGAATCTCCCAAGTGGAGTTATCGGATGATTTGGAAATTCTTTAATATTTCCAAGGTTGTGAATTTTATCTTTAAATCGAGCCTTTTTCGTACTGCTGGGACATACGGTTTTTTTTCTTTGCTTGGAGCAGCTATTCCTTTTTTTCTGCTCCCTGTAATGACACGCTATCTTTCCCCTGATGATTATGGTATAGTTGCCATGTTTGGGGTTATGGTTACGCTCATAACTCCTTTGGTAGGATTTAGCGTCCATGGTGCATATAGCAGAGTGTACTTTGCTAAGGACAGATTTGACATTGATGCCTATATGGGAACAATCGTTTTCTTTGTCTTCCTGAGCAGTGTGGTGATGTTGGGAGTATGCTATATTTTTCGAGGGGGTATTGCTAATCTGTTTGCTTTTCCTGTGTCTTGGGTTTGGCTCGTTCCAATCGTCGCGTCTGCTTCCATATTGGGCCAGATAGTTCTTGTCTCTTGGCAAGTAAGAGAGTTACCCCGGCCTTATGGCCTTTTTCAGAACGGTCGAACACTTTTTGAGGTGCTGGGAGCGTTATTTTTGGTTATTGTGCTGAGCATGGGGTGGCAGGGAAGGTTGATGGCTCGAGCAATCATTTTCTTCCTGTTCGCCTGCTTGGGGGGGTGTATTCTCATACGTAATGGCTGGATCTCTTTTCGTTTTAATAAAAGCTATTTATACCATGCCTTGGAGTTTGGCGTGCCCTTGATTCCCCATAGTTTGGCCGGGATATTGAATACTACCATTGATAGAGTTTTTATAACGCATATGGTAGGTATGGCCGATGCAGGACTTTATACAGTAGGATATCAAATTGGCTCGGTTGTCGGTCTTATAGCAACTGCTTTTAATCAGGCATATATTCCTTGGCTTTTTAAAAGGCTCAATGAGGATAACTGGAACGAAAAAATAAAAATCGTTCGTTTTACGTATGTCTATTTTGTTGTTGCCATATCGGGGGTTGTCGCTCTTGGAGTGCTTGCGCCTTGGCTGTTATCTGTTTTTGTAGGGAAAGAATTTCAAGGGTCTGTTGTTTTTATCCTATGGATTGCAATGGGCTATGCTTTTAACGGCATGTATTATATGGTAGTAAACTATATTTTTTATATGGAAAGGACCCATCTCCTTGCCTGGACAACATTTTTAGGTGCTACCATCAACATTATTTTGAATTATTTTTTTATAAAACTTAATGGTGCGGTTGGAGCTGCTCAGGCAACATCCCTCTCACACGGTATAACGTTTATTTTTGTATGGTATCTTTCTGCTAGGGTATATCCCATGCCATGGAAACCAGCTTTAATAAGAAAAACAAAATAAAAAAGGTACTAACTAAATGAAAGCTCTTGTTACAGGTTCAGGTGGCTTTATTGCTTCTCATCTTGTGGAAAAATTGGTGGAAGGAGGGCATGATGTTCGAGCCTTTGTCCACTATAATTCAAAAAATTCCTGGGGATGGCTGGAAGATTCCCCTTGCACCGATACAATAGAAATAATTTCCGGAGATATACGAGATTATGATCTTGTAAAGTCATCTGTGCGGGGCTGCGATACCGTTTTTCACCTTGCAGCTCTTATCGGTATTCCTTATTCTTATGTTTCTCCCCTTGCCTATGTCCGTACTAATGTGGAAGGAACATACAATATCCTTCAGGCGGCCAGGGAATATAATGTGCGGGTCATTCATACTTCTACCAGCGAAATTTATGGCACTGCCCAATATGTTCCCATTGATGAAAAGCATCCTGTCAATCCACAGTCTCCCTATGCCGCCAGCAAGGCATCTGCTGATTTTCTGGCACTCTCCTATCACAGGTCATTTGAGCTTCCCGTAACGGTGGTTCGTCCTTTTAACACGTATGGCCCAAGGCAGTCGGCCAGGGCTATTATTCCTACGGTTATCTCCCAGATGCTGGATGGGAAAAAAATTCTTTCTCTGGGCAACTTGACTCCTACCAGAGACCTGACCTTTGTTGCCGACACTGTGGATGGTTTTATCGCTGCTGCTTCATCTCCCGACACCATCGGCACAACCGTCAATCTGGGTACAGGACATGAAATCTCAATGGGTGATCTTGTGAAGAAGATTGCGAGTGTTGTTGGTTGCGAAGTGGAGATACAGTCTGATGCCCAGCGCATCCGTCCTGCCAAAAGCGAGGTGGAACGGCTTCTGTCCAATCCTGCTAAAATGGAGTCGTTGTCTGGCTGGAAGTCTGCTATTTCTCTGGATGAAGGACTGCACAGAACGGTTGAATGGATGAGAGAGAGGAAATCGTTATATAAAAGTGATTTATATAATGTTTAAGAGATAGAGGAGCAAGCCGTGACGTTACAGAATGAAAAACGGCGTATAGCTATAATTACAGCGACTAGGGCAGAATACGGTTTACTGTACTGGCTTATGAAAGAAATCCAGTCAGACCCTGATTTAGAACTACAACTTATCGTTACTGGTGCTCACTTGTCTCCTGAATTTGGTCAGACCTGGAAAGAAATTCGTGCAGATGGATTTTCTATAGATCGAACAGTAGAAATGCTTCTTTCCGGCGATTCTACGGTTGCGGTAACCAAATCTTTGGGTATTGGTTTACTAGGTTTTGCAGAAGCTTTTGAGGAGCTAAAGCCAGATGTGTTAATCATTCTGGGAGATAGATATGAGATGCTGGGTGCTGCTGCTGCTGGGAATTTAGCTGGTATTCCCATTGCCCATATTCATGGCGGTGAGGTAACTCTGGGAGCCTACGATGATTCTTTTCGCCATGCCATCACGAAAATGAGTTCTCTTCATTTTGTGGCTAATAAAGTTTACAGAGACCGGGTTATTCAGATGGGAGAGTTGCCTGAATCGGTTTTTGTTGTTGGCCCTGCCTGTGTTGACTCGTTGTTAAAACAGGAGTTGCCTTCCCAGGAAGCTCTTGCAACTGATCTTGGAATAGTTTTGGATACCCCCCTGCTGCTGATAACCTATCATCCTGAAACACGCTCGCCAATTCCATCAGAGGAGCAAATAGACCAGCTTCTTTCCTGTCTTGGCCGATTTGCTCATGCTACCATGGTCTTTACAGGAGTCAATGCTGATACCGATGGTCGCGTCATAAATGATCGTGTTATTCAGTTCTGTGCCAAGGCCCCCAAACAAAGGGTTTTTGTCCAATCTCTTGGACGAGAACGTTACTGGGGGATGCTTGCTCTGGCTGATGTAGTTATTGGCAATTCGTCCAGTGGGGTCATAGAAGCACCACTTATGGGAGTCTCTGTGGTAAACGTGGGAGGTCGTCAGGCTGGTCGGATAAAGGATGATTTGGTCATTGACTGTGCCTGTGAAGAAAATGCCATAGACTCCGCAATCCGTCTGGCTTTAGACCAGGTCCGGACAGGTAGTAAAAGGCTGAATGATTTTACCAGTCCTGCAAGGAGCATGGCCCAGCATCTGAAAACCTTTGTTTTCAAAACGCCCAAGAATTTTTACGACATACTCTGGAGGACGCACCATCAATGAGTGCATATATCATTGCCGAAGCAGGTGTGAATCATAATGGTTCTGTGGACATGGCTCTTGATCTGGTGGATGCCGCTGCCCATGCAGGAGTGGATGCTGTTAAATTCCAAACCTTCAAGGCAAAAAAGCTGGTGCAAAAAGACGCTCCCAAGGCAGCATACCAAAAAAAGACTACCGGTGCCGATGAATCCCAGTTTGAGATGCTTCGTCGCCTGGAACTATCCGAAAAAGACCATCAAAAGATACAAGCTGCCTGCATTGATCAAGGGATAGATTTTTTGTCCACGCCTTTTGATGAGGCCAGTCTGTTTTTCCTGGCTCACAACCTGGGCCTGAAAAAAATCAAGCTGGGTTCCGGGGAGGTTACCAATGCTCCTTTGCTGCTCAAGGTGGCCAGAGAAAATCTTGCGGTCATCCTTTCTACTGGCATGAGCCTTTTAGGGGAAATAGAGATGGCTCTTGGATGTCTGGCTTTCGGGTATCTGGGCCTTGAACATCCTTCTCAGGAAGCCTTTGCAGCGGCTTATTCAGACAAAAAAGCTCAGGCACTTTTGAAAGAAAAGGTAACAATTCTTCATTGTACATCTGAGTATCCTGCGCCTTTGGAAGATGTAAACCTCAAATGCCTGGGGATGATGAAAAGGGCTTTTGGCCTGTCGGTGGGATACTCCGACCATACTCAAGGGATATGGATTCCTGTTGCTGCCGTAGCGTTGGGTGCTACTTTGGTGGAAAAACATTTTACGCTGGATAAAAACCTGCTTGGCCCTGACCATAAGGCGTCTATAGAACCCGATGAGATGGCTTTAATGGTACAGGCTATACGAAGTGTTGAGTTGGCCTTGGGAGATGGAGTTAAATCTATAGCTCCCAGTGAAAAAGCAAACAGACAGATTGCTAGAAAGAGCCTGGCCTTTTCACGAGAACTTCAGGCAGGCACGATTCTGGAGGAAGATCATCTGACATCTCTTCGGCCAGGAACTGGAGTATCACCTATGGCGTTGTGGGATGTTGTGGGACAAACCATAGAGAAAAATGTCAAGGCAGGGGAATTGCTTTAGATGGGCTGGATACTACTTGGAGGCGGTGGACATGCCTCGGTTATAGGAGATATTCTCTTGAGCGAGGGGTATCTTGTAGATGGATTTACGGATGTATCATCTGCACCACCTCTCTTGGGCCGGATTCCTTACTTGGGCAATGACAGTGTTGTACTTGAAAGAGATAAAGAGGATATTTTCCTGGCCAACGGCATCGGGTCTGTCAGTGTTCCGGGTTTGAGACGGAAAATTTTTGAGGAGTTCTGCCTTAAAGGTTATGCTTTTCCGCCTGTGATATCCAGAAAGGCTTATCTTTCAGCCCATGCGACTATGGGGCAGGGAACAGTGCTCTTTCCTGGAGCAGTAGTTCAAACAGATGTATCCCTTGGGGAAAATGTGATAATAAACACAGGGGCTATTGTGGATCACGGATGTCGGGTAGGAAATCATGTTCATATAGCTCCTGGTGCGGTTTTGTCTGGTGATGTAATTATAGAAAATCATTGCCATATCGGTACGGGAGCTTCTATCCTGCAAGGTATAACCATTGGAAGCGGGGCTGTGGTGGCTGCCGGTGCAGTTGTTGTGCGTGATGTGAAAAGCGGGGAGACTGTTTTTGGGGTTCCTGCAAAAATAAAAATGATATGAGCTTGTTGAATGGATAGAAATATACCTATTGAAAATATTTGTGTTACTACGTCATCTTCATTGAAATATGTATTGGAAGTAATTGACAGGACTGCATTGCAATTTGTTCTTGTTGTTAAAGATGACGCTTCTCTTTTGGGAGTTGTAACGGATGGAGATTTGCGGAGAGCCATATTGAAGGGAGATTCCCTTGATGCTCCAGTTACCTCTGTAATGAATAGTACCCCAGAAGTTACTGTGGAAGGGGAGTCCAAGAGTTCCATGATTCGCCGAATGAAGGAATTGAATATCCATTTTCTGATAAAGGTGAACCATGACCGGCATGTTTTGGGCATTGTCCATTTTACTGATCTGGTAACTCCTGATGTCAGAAAAAATCCAGTTGTTATTATGGCCGGAGGGAAAGGTACTCGATTGGGAACGCTTACTCAGACCTGTCCCAAGCCTATGCTGACGCTGGGAAAAAAGCCTATCTTGGAGCGGATTGTAGAAAATCTTATTGAGCATGGCTTTTCAGAGTTTTATCTTTCCGTAAATTACCTGAAAGAGCATATTATTGATTACTTTGGTGATGGTGAAAGATTTGGGGCCAGGATACAGTATCTTCATGAAGAAAAACCTCTGGACACAGCAGGTTCCTTAAGCCTTCTTGACCCACTCCCCAAAGAACCTTTGTTGGTGATGAACGGTGATATATTTACCGATCTGGATTTTGGGGAATTAATAGATAAACATCAAAAGTCTGGGGCGGATTGTACGTTATGTCTTAGAGAAATGTCCTATCAGGTTCCTTTTGGAGTGGTCGATCTTGCCAGTGATGGTACGGTACACGCCATACGAGAAAAGCCCACGACAACGTATATGGCAAATGCGGGCATGTATGTCTTAAATCCTGAAGTTCTTTCTATGGTTCCCAAAGGCGAGCCTTATCTTATGACAACGCTTATGGAAAAGATACTTTCCAGTGGTAAAAAACTTGCTTCTCATATTGTTGATGGATTGTGGATAGATGTAGGAAGGCCGGAAGATTTTGAAAGGGCATGTCGGGCTGTTTGATAAAAAAATATTGAGATATTTTAGATGAATATTTTACTTATAGGTTTTGGCTCCATTGGGAAAAGACATTATGAAGTTCTGTCTGAATTATCTATAGTAAAGAATATAGATTGTGTTACTAAGCAAAATATACCAAATATAAGATGCTATAAAAAAATTCATAATGTAGAAAATATAGACCAATATGACTATTTTATAATAGCATCTGAAACAAATAAACACTTTGAACAATTAACATTCTTGGATGATAACGTAAAAAATAAAATAATATTCTGCGAAAAACCTCTCTTTGAAGAAAAAAAAGAAATAAACATAAAAGAAAATATAATATTTCTTGGCTATGTCCTTAGATTTCACCCTTTGTTGGCTAAGTTAAAATGTTTATTAGAGAAAGAGCACGTTATTGCTCTAAATGCGAAATGTGGACAATACCTGCCTTATTGGAGGCCAAAAATTGATTATACAAAAAGTTATAGTTCAAAAAAGGAAAAAGGTGGAGGTGTTTTGCTCGATTTAAGCCATGAAATAGACTATACACAATGGTTATGTGGAAAGATATATGAGATAAAAAGCTGTCAGTCTAAAATTTCGGATTTGAAGATAAGTTCTGATGATTTTACAATGTTTATTGGCAAGACAGATTCTGGAGTTATGATAAATATTTCTCTAGATTATATAAGTAAAAAAACGCATCGAAAGTTGCAGGTTGAAACTCTTGAAAATACGTTTGAACTAGATTTTATTGAAAATCAATTGTTGAAAAAAAACAAAGATGGTATTGAGGAGATATACAGGATATCAAATGTAGAAAGAAATTATATGTTTGAAAGAATGCATCTTGATATTTTTCATGAGCAAAAAAATATTTGTACGTTTGAAGAGGGATTGAATGTTATGGACACAATATCGGTAATACAGGAGCAAAATAGATGAGTGATATGCTATGTACTATTTGTGCAAGGGGCGGCTCAAAGGGTGTTAAAAATAAAAACATCAGAAAAATAGGAGGAAAGCCTCTTATCTCCTATACAATAGAGCAGGCGAAAAAAACAGGGCTTTTTAGGCATATTGTAGTCAGTACAGACAACGATGATATTATAGAAATATCAAAGAAATATGGCGCAGAAGTGTTTTTTAAAAGAGATATCTCGTTAGCAAATGATACTGCAGGAAAGTTAGAGGCTATAAAAGATGCCTTTGTCAGAAGTGAACAGCATTATGGAAAGCGATTTGACTATTTGATAGACTTAGATGCAACAGCTCCCCTTAGGAGAGTAGAAGATATAGTGAATTCATTCAATCAGTTCAAAGAAAATGACAATGATAATCTGATAACAGCAGCACCAAGCAGGAGAAGTCCCTATTTTAATCTAATAGAGCAAGACAAAGAAGGAAAAGTGCGTATAGTAAAAAAAATTAACAGACAAATTGTTCGTAGACAGGATGTACCTAAAACTTATGACATGAATGCCTCTATTTATATATGGAAAAGAAATGCTATATTGAATGAGAAAACAATTTTTTTAGAGAAGACTGGTTTATACATAATGTCAGAAGAAAGATCTATAGATATTGATAGTGAACTTGATTTTCGATTAGTTGAGTTCTTGATAAAAAATTCTTCTGATTGTTAGGTAAAAATCATGAAATTCAACAAAGATTACACAAAATACGGGGAACATAGTGTTGCAAACCCTGTTGATGGGTGTTCGATTCCCCAAGACAATGTGATAGAAGAAGAAAGAATAAAATTCTTGATTTAGGCTGTAGTTTTGGCAGGTTATTCCCTTTACTAAATAAATATTCTGATTTCATTTATGGAATAGATATTGATCTGAACACAATAAATAAGGCATATAAACGCCCACATCTATCTTTAACTGTTGGATCTACCGAACAAACAAATTATGCGAGGATTTCTTTGATAAAATAATTTTTGGGGCTGTATTCGATGTTGTTTGTCAAGAGAAAGCTTCAATGGAATGCAATCGCATTCTAAAGTTTTTTTGGGGGGGGATTGCTTTTTACGGGAAAGGATAGTGATTACAGCGATGAAGACTTACCTGATTTTATTGCTGAAAGAAATGCAAAACTAAAACAATTTCCACATAAATCTACAAGATTAAAACATTTAATACAGAACATTGATAAATTCGGATTTAGAGTAAAAAATTGTTTCATAGCAAGGAGACGAGGAGACCTTGGAGCTCAAAAGATATCGAAAATTAATCTAGCACAAAATAACGAAGAACATGAAAAGTTTTATGAATTCGTGGTTATTCTAGAAAAGTCCATCGCTGTAACAAAACATGTTGACATAGTATTTACACAAGAATATTCGCAGGTAGCAATAAGAAAAGCCAAAGATAATGGCTCACGGAATGTCTTTGATTATTTTAAATTGACAAAAAAGGAGAACTAAATGAAGTCAGGAGGGGGGGTATATATATGCCACCATGTTGATACAGAAGGACCTTTACATGAAGATATTAAAGAACTTTTTAATCGTCTTAAAAATATTTTTGATATAGATTTAGAGCCAACCAAAGAAAATCTGAAAATGTTGCAAAACGGTGATATAAAAGTCGATGACAAACTAAAAAAAGAATTACGATTAGTAATCGAACCTCACACTATCAATTTTCATGGAAACTGGAATGATATAGAAAGAATGCTTTTGAAAATCATGTCAAAAGATTTTAGAAACCAAATGTTGGATAGTACTGGGAATGGATGGATTTATAATTGGCATATTATGGATCATATTGGATTTGTAGACAATCCACGACACAGAGATATGGGCTATTTGAATATATTCAATTTTTACGAAAATATAATCAAAACTACAGAGTCAAAAAAAGATGCTCTACATTGGCATTTTCATCCTATACCTTTCTATAAACAGGCAAATATTCCGGCAACATGTTATGATAATTCAATGTATGAAATTCACCAGGTAATTACGAGGAGATTGATAGAAAAAAAATGGTTTCCAAAAGTAAATAGAGCTGGTTTTCATACGGAAAGAGTTGATTCCAATTTCTTCTTGGAGCAATGGATACCTTTTGACCCCTCAAATCAGGCGGTTGAAACAGATAATATGCCTCAAGAACAAAGGGATATGATAAACCACCGATATGGAGACTGGATAGGTGCTCCTGCGGACTGGTCTCTTTACCATCCGTCTTTATATGACTGGAGGAAAAAGGGCAATCTCAATAGAGTAATTGCTAGAGTTTTGAACATGAAGTCAAGACATCGGAATATAACAGCAAAAGAGATTGAGAAAGCTTTTGAGAAAGCTCATAACGGAGAAAATGTTTATCTGGGAATCACGAATCACGATTGGCGAGATATGAGCGTTGAAATAAACGAATTTAGGATATTATTAAAAGAAGTAACTAAAAAGTATCCTAATGTAAATTTTAAGTTCTCTGAAAGTACAGACGCATTTAGAACAGTCATGGGATATAATAATAAAGAAATAGAGAATAGTCGAATTGTATTTGACATTGATATAAAAAATAATGTACTGTTTTTGAAAGTGAAAAATGGAGAATTATTTGGCCCTCAGCCATATTTAGCCATAAAAACTGTAAATGGAGATTATTTTCACGATAATTTTGATTTCGGAAAGTTCAAAAAAGAATACTTTTATACGTTTGATTCATATACCTTGGAGTTGAACAAAATATCTAAAATAGCAGTCGCATCAAATGACAAATATGGAAATTGTTATGCAGTATATTTTGAATTAGAAAATGGAAAAATAATTAAAAAAGAGGTTGGAGGAATCAATTGTTAAAGAATAAAATTATTGTCATAACGGGAGGTGCGGGTCTTATTGGACATGAATTCGCAAAATCAGTTATTAAATATAATGGTACAGTAGTCATAGCAGATGTAAATGAAGCATTGGGGATAAAGGTAAAAAAAAATTTAGAAGAAACTCTCGCCCCCCAAGAAATCAGTTTTTTCAAAATTGATATTAACAAGAAAAAAAGTATAAATAAATTTATAGATAATGTTCATAAGAAATATGGCAAGATAGATGCCCTCGTCAATAATGCATACCCACGAAACAAAAATTATGGACGACATTTTTTTGATGTCAAATATGATGATTTTGTAGAAAATCTAGGTCTCAATCTCGGAGGTTACTTTGTAACGTCCCAACAATTTGCTCAATATTTTAAAAAACAAGGTTATGGCAATATTGTAAATATCAGTTCAATTTACGGAGTAGTCGCACCTCGTTTTGAAATTTATGAAGGTACGTCTATGACCATGCCAGTGGAATATGCCGCCATTAAATCAGGACTCATCCACCTTACCAAATACATGGCAAAGTATTTTAAGGGGATGAACATACGAGTGAATGCCATAAGTCCTGGTGGAATATTTGACCATCAACCGGAATCATTTCTGGAAAAGTATAAAGAATGCTGTTTGAATAAAGGAATGCTTGATGCCTCTGATTTAAGAGGTGCTTTAATTTTTTTACTGAGCGATATGAGTAAACATATCAACGGACAAAATATTATTGTAGATGATGGATTTTGTTTATAGAATCATAGGAAATTCCCACAAAATCTGCGTGAAATTATATTCAAACAGTGTCCCTTTGTTGTTGCTAAGGCAATTCTCATGATAGAAATAAAAACCCTTCAGGATATTTTGATCATAGAGGATCATCCTGAGATACTTAATTTTCGATGTCCTGATACAGGCTATTTACTTTGGCCTTTGATCAGGAATACTTTTACAAGATTTATAGTGAGTGACCTGCTTTATGAAACACCTTTGGCGTCAGATCAAAGGCAGCCTCGACCTGGTAAGGCAGCAGGTCTTGCTATCTTGAAAACCTTTGTTCATAATGCCATAAAAGGAAACCTACGGGGGGATATCCTTATATCTTGTACGGGAGCTCATATTCTCAGAGAAGGAGGCTTACACTTCAATCGCTTATCTGATGATTTTGCCTTGCTGCTTCCTGAAAAAACAGTTACGATGGAGGCTTTGTTTTTTGACTGGAATTGGCCTTTCCCCCGAATAAATGGAAAAGTTCTTTTTGATACTCCGGTTTTAGCCTTTTCGTTCCTTGCTGGAAAGTTTTGTGTCAGAAAAAAACACCTACAAGTTGCGTCTGCTTTGGTGGATTTTGTCAATAAAAGAAGTCAAGAATATCTAGGATGGGAGCTTTCCAAACAGCAAAAACGTTTTTTGGTGGTTTTTTTATCAAAAAAATGTGCAGCAATTCCTGCAGCTAGGCTTCTTTATGCAAGGATTTTTAAAAAGACAAGAGCGAGACTGTTGTTGAGACAGTTAGGAGTTTATGAGGGGTCATTTATAATAAATACTGTTGCCAAAGAAAATGGTCTTATAACAGCAGAGTATCAGCATGGTTCCGTATCTTCTGGACACGATGCATATAATTTTTCAAAAACTCTTTGCCAGGCTTATGAATATCGAAAGACTCTCCCTCAATTTTTTCTTAGCTATGGGACATGGTGGGGCGATCAAATAAATCTCCCCTGCAAAAAAATTTGCATAGGGAATCCCTACAGAACGGAAATCTTAAAAGACATCAATATGGAGAGAAAGCAAAGGACCGATATACTTGTTTTGGGGGATGGAGTAGAAACAGAAAAATACCTTGCGTTGTGTTCTTCACTAGAAAATGCCATAGGTGATAAATACAGAGTTGTGTTTAGGCCCCACCCTTGGGAACGAGAAGCAGTCGCGGCAAAATATGGTAAGAAACGAAATCAAGTCTATATTGAATGGAAGAAAGAACTCTACAATGCTTTTACTTCCACAGATATATTGGTAAGTGAAATTTCTACAGGTCTTTTTGAAGCCATTGGTTTAGTTCAAACCATTTTTTTATGGGAAACAAAAAAATCCCGCTTCTGTTATCCTTCTCATCCTTTTTCGACTTTTGAATCACCAGAAGAACTTGTTCAGAAGATACAATCAGGGGGCGAAGGTACAGTTTCTCCTCTTGTTATTGAATCAATTTGGGCTCCTGATTGGGAAAAAAACTATCGCAATTTTCTTGATGATGTTTTGTCTTAACAAAGTATAGTGATCCCCAGAAGTAAGACAACTTGAGTTCAATGACGGACTGCAATAATCGTGAAAAAGTGAAGAAAAAGGTAAGAGACGTTATTCTTGTGCATTTTCATTCACCACAAACGAAAGGTTGTGCAGGTGAATTATACGCATCTCACCCAAGAAGAAAAATACCAGATTTATGCATTAAAGAAAGCGGGATTTTCGTTAAGCGACATTGCGAAGGGTTGAATCGCCATCGTTCAACTATTCTACGAGAAATCTCTCGTAACAATGGTTTGCATGACTATCGTCCAGTGCAGGCGCATAACCAAGGCAATAAAGAGAAGAAATTAGATAGGAATAGTCTCCCGAACAAACAGCAGGGAGATTAAACACAGCCAGCCATGAAAGTATTTATCTGCATGTTTATGCTGATAAAAAGAAAAATGGGAACTTATATAGGCATCTGCGTTGCCAGAAAAGAAAGTGTAAACGATATGGAACGAATAGTCTACGGAGCAATCCAGATCGAAAAAGGATAGAGCAACGTCCTGAAACAGTTAAGACTCGTAATCGTATAGGGGATTGGGAAACAGATACGATTATAGGCAAAAATCATAAGCAGGCAAGCTTGGAATTGAATAATGATTTCTTTTTTTGCTCGTCCCTACTCTTCTTGACAAAAAGGGACAAATGAAAACACAAATGGCTTGATTCGACAGTATTTTCCTAAGAAACTGTTATTTACCGCCGTTGCTCCTGATGATATACAATTTGTTACCAATCGATTAAATCACAGGCCCAAAAAAAGGCTTGGTTTAAAAACTCCATACGAAGTATTTTACAGTGAGCTTGGTGGTACACTTCGTATTTGAATCTAAAAATTTAGGTAAAACAGAACGAGTTCCCCAAAGATTATAAGGTTTATTGTTTTAATGGGCAACCTTTTATGATCCAAGTAGATATTGATAGATATCAACAAACTCAAGTTAAGAATTTTTATGATTTAACATGGAAGCCAATGGGTGTAGACGTATTTTATTTGTGCCCTTCTGATTATTCAAAAAATGAGGAGAAACCTAGTGATTTAGGTAAAATATTAAGATACAGTAAAAAATTCTTAACAGGTTTCCCTCATGTTCGTGTAAATTTCTATATAGTAGAAGGAAAAATTATATTTGGGGAGTTGACTTTCTCAACTGCTGCAGGTTTTCGTCCTTGGAACCCAAAGGAATTTGATGTTGAATTAGGTAAAAAATTTGAATTCTCACTAAATGAATAAAAAATGATCTACTATACCGTTGCTATACCTTTATTTATACTTTCTTTTTTAAGTATATTAAATAAAAAATTGACAAAAAACTCTGATTATATTGGGGGATTTTTTGTCTTGATTCTTACTATTATGGCAACAGTTAGGTATAAGACGGGTACGGACTTTGATTCTTATACTAGTATATACAATGATATTAATTCTTTATTTGATGGTCTAGCTGGAAGAGAATACTTAGAGTTTGGTTTTAGATGTTTTACTGCTTTTCTAAAAACATTTAGTGACTCACCTACTTTATTTTTTGGTGCTATGGGAGCCTTAACGCTAGGGCTTCTATATTTTGGATTAAAAAAAATAGAAGGAATCAATATTTATATAGCATTACTATTATATTTTATGATTTTTTATATATCTTATACTTTTAATGCTATGCGACAGGCAGTTGCTATGAGCATATTCATCTACAGTCTGTCGTATATTTTTGAAGGAAAATTTAAGCAAGTTTTTTTATTGGCAATATTAGCAAGTTCTTTCCATACAACTGGTATTCTAATAATTATTTCTTATTTTATAACAAGATCAAAAGTAAACCTTACATATTATTTTATTTTTGGCACTTTAGTTTCCTTTATACTATATCGTTTATCTTTTTTTACTGTATTATCTGACTTGTTTTTTAAAAGTAGATTTCATCGTTTTCTAGAGATTCACTCGGGAGGTTTGTTAGCAATTCAGCTACTCATAAGAAGTGTTATTTCTTTTTTCTTTGTATTCGTATCATTATATATTATAAAAACAGATGTATTCAAAAAATTAACAACAATGTATCTATTAGGGTATTTTATTTACATCATTTTTTATGATTCAGCTATGCTGGCTACAAGATTCAATATGTTTTTTAGAGTGTTAGAAATTGTAATGTTTTCTATGATACTATATCAATCAAGATACCTCTTTAATAGAGTTATTGTTTTTATTTTAATATCTTTTTTAGCTGTAAATATATTAAGTAAAGATATTAATAATCCAGATAACGAATATCACTCAATATTAAATTATGATAAATAGAGAAAAAAATATCATATCAGTAATTATACCAACGCACAATAGAGCTCACTTACTGGGAAATGCAATCCTAAGTGCAATTAATCAAACTTATAAAAAAATAGAAATTATAGTTGTTGATGATGCATCCTCTTGTGATAACCATGAGATAGTAAAAAAAATTGACTTTCCTATTATTTACTATAGGTTTGAAACGAATCGAGGTGGAAATGCTTGTAGAAATAAAGGAGTAGAATTATCTACTGGGAAATATGTGGCATTCTTAGATGATGATGATACTTGGTGTTCAGATAAGTTAGAAAAACAACTTGAATTAATGATAAAAAATAGTATTAATTTAAGTTATACGGGTAAAAAGATGGCTGTTCTTGATGAACATTTAAAAGAGAATAAAAGATGGTATGCTTTTACTAGACCTCGTTATCCAAGTTTGAAAAAGTCAATAATGCTAATGAATTTTATAGGAACAACTTCAAGTATTATTGTAGAGAAAAATATTTTTTTAGAAGTTGGAGGTTTTGATATAAAAATGCCTGCACTCCAGGATTATGAATTTTATATTCGTTTTATTTATGCAGGATATACTGTTAAGGGAATAGATGAAGGTTTAGTAAATTATCATATATATAAAAAACAAAAAGCAATATCTAAGAATCTTAAAAAAAGACTGATAGCAGTCTACAAATTGGTTTTAAAAAACAAAAATAGAGAATATTTTTTCTGTTTTTTTTATTTCATCACTAGATATACAGCAAAAACAATTTATAGAATAATTTGATAATAATTGTCAAATATATGATATAGTGTGCAAGTAAAAATGAGAAAACTCCACAAAAAGGTTTGCATATGATCACCTATAAAAGCAGTCGCCAGCTCACCTTTGATGATTTTTATATGCCATTTGATGGAAAGCTGAATCCAGAAAACAGATTGGTAAAGTCGTGTGAAACTTCCCTGGGATGAGTTTGTCCGGAACTATCATCTCCAGGTATCAAGCCAAACAGGTCGTCCCCGTAAGGATGCAATGCTGATCGAGCATAAGTTGAACCTCAGTGATGAGGAGATGGTACAGCAGATACAGAAAACCCCATATCTCTAGTTCTTCGTTGGGCTTTCTTCTTTTGCCGAAGAACAACCCTTTACTCCGAGTCTTTTTGTCGAAATCCGTAAGCGAATGGATGTTGATATGTTCAGAGATTTTGAAAACGTACTCTTAGCACAGCTTGGCAGATATGTTGTTAAGGCGGAGAAAGATCATTTTGGTAAGATGTTGATGAATGCGACTGTTTGTGAGCAGATAATTCGTTACCCAACCGATCTCTCTTTGCTGAACCAGGTAGGTGAGATCTCCGAAAAGCTGACAGATGCGCTGCACCATATTTTCTGTCAGGATCCGGTAAACAAAAGCACACGGAAACCACGTACCTATCGAAACTGGGTTCATAAGGTGTATCTAAAATACGCCAAAACAAGAAGATGGCTACCTCCGTTCGCCGCAGTGCCATTCGGTCTCAGCTACTGTATCATCTAGCAGGAAGGAATGTATCAAAACAAAGAGAGACGCTGTGATGATTGAATTGTTTCTGTTTCTCAACCTCATGTTCGTCCGATTGTACGAGGTAAGGCAGGAAAGAGCACTGATTTTGGAGCAAAGATCAGCGTGAATATGACTGCTGATGGGCTCGCCTTTGTTGACAGGATAGGCTAGGATGCGTTCAATAAGAGTACTAATCTCAAGAGTCAAGTGGAGTGTTACAAAGATCATTTTGGCTATTTTCCAGAGACTGTACTCGCTGACCAGCTTCACGGTACTTGTGCCAACAGACACTTTCTAACGGAGCTTGGGCGTGCGCTTTGATGTTAAGGGCACTGGTAGGGCATTCGCCAAAAGGGACTGAAGCAAACAAACAGGAACTGAAACGTCGTAAACAACAGTACAGGAAAGACAGTAGAACCAGAATCCCGATTGAAGGGAAATTCGGACAATGTAAAAATAGCTATCGGTTGAACGCCATTCGAGCTAGACTACAGAAGACTCCAGAAGCATGGATAAACTGTATTTTTCTGGTAATGAACCTGATGGTTCTGTTAAAAATAAGGGGGACCCCTTGCCATTTTTTTATATTTTTATCTCCCGACTGTTATGGATAAAAAAGTTAGAGGAGTTGGTTTACCAATTCTTTGTGCCGACTTGTTTATCAGGAAGATCCTTTAGAAGAGTATTATGATTTTCTGAGGAAACTCTATGTGAGTAACCACCAACGAGAGTTGATCAGTATATTTTTTAACATACCGCTTCGAGCGGTTCACAACTAGAAAGCTGCTAATTTTACCGATGAGCACCCCCTAATATGAAAAAATTAGCTGTAATAATGTCTCTTTATAAGAAAGATAAGTTCAAGTATTTTAAAAAAGCAGTAGATAGTATTTTAGAGCAAACATTTACTGATTTTGACTTATTTATTCAGTGTGATGGAGTGGTGGATAAAGAGTGCAAAAAATATATTTACTCCCTTGAAGATAAGAGGATAATTTTTAGAGAACGTCAAGAAAATAAAGGCCTAGCAAAGTCATTAAACGAATTACTTTTGGAAGAAATTTTGCCTAAAAATTATGAATATGTTGCTCGCATGGATGCTGATGATATTTGTGTATCAGATCGTTTTGAAAAGCAGGTTTCGTTTTTTAAAACAAACAATTCAGTTGATATTATGGGCAGTTTCATTGAGGAAATAGATGAAAATGATAAATTTATTCAAAAAGTAATCTATCCGATTAACCATAAGGAAATGAGGATTTTTTTAGGAAGAAGAAATCCTTTAGCACATATGACCGTGATGTTTAGAAGATCATATTTTGATAAAGTGGGGATATACCCAGAGGACACCTATTTAGATGAAGATACAATGTTTTGGTTTAATGGCTTTAAAAATGGTTGTATTTTTGCAAATATTCCTGAAGTCATGGTCAGAGTTAGAGTTGATATGGATTTTTATAAACGAAGAAATGGCTTCAAGAAGAGTTATTCAGATTTTAAGAATAGGACTAAAATAATTAAAGAATTAGGATTGCCTTACACAAATAATATTTGGGCATTTGGAAGATTTATTTTTATGAGTTTACCATTTCCAAAATTGACAGAATTTTTATATAAAAAAATGAGACAATAAAATGATAAAATTTATTTTTGACAGGTTAGTATCGCTTTTTGGATTGTTTTTTTTATTTCCTCTTTTAATAACTACTTGGTTTGCCATTAGAATCAAAATGTCTGATGGTTCTCCATTATTCAAACAAAAACGAGTAGGTAAAAACGGAAAATTGTTTACAATAGTAAAATTTAGAACAATGGATGTCTCTAATTCAGGAAGTTCCATTTCTGTTGCAGGCGAGACTCGAATTACACCATTGGGAGCATTTTTACGAAAGTACAAAATAGATGAGTTACCAGAGCTATGGAATGTTTTAATAGGAGATATGAGTTTTGTAGGACCTCGTCCCGATGTACCGGGGTATGCAGACAACTTAAAAGGGGAGGAACGAAAAATCTTAGAACTTCTTCCTGGAATCACAGGGCCAGCAAGTTTAAAATACGCAAATGAAGAAGAGATATTAGCCCGTGTAGAAGACCCCAAAAGATATAATGACGAAATAATTTATCCCGATAAAGTAAAAATAAATCTAGATTACTATTACACCCATTCTTTTTTGGGAGATTTAATAATAATATTTAAAACAATTTTTAGGTAAATATGAATAAAAAAATTTGGTTATCCTCTCCACATATGGGAGGATATGAGCAAAAATATATACAAGAAGCATTTGATACGAATTGGATTGCCCCTCTTGGACCAAATGTAAATGGCTTGGAGGAAAGCATTCAAAACTATTTGCAAGAAAACAGTAAAGTAGCTTGTTTAATATCCGGAACATCGGCATTACATCTAGCATTAATATTGTCTGGAGTTAAATCTGAAGATGAAGTCCTTTGCCAGAGCATGACTTTTTCAGCATCAGCAAATCCTATTATTTACCAAGGAGCTACACCTGTTTTTATCGATAGCGAAAATGACACATGGAATGTATGCCCTATTATCTTAGAACAAGCAATCAATGATAGAATAGCTAAAGGTAAAAAGCCAAAGGCAATTATCATTGTCCATTTGTATGGAATGCCTGCAAAAATGAACGAGCTTCATACTATTGCAAAAAAATATAACATTTCTCTAATAGAGGACGCTGCTGAAGCTCTAGGCTCTGAATATAAAGGCCAAAAGTGCGGTACATTTGGTGATTTTGGAATTTTATCATTTAACGGAAATAAGATTATAACTACTTCTGGAGGAGGCGCCTTAATTTGTAAAAAAGAGCAAGATAAAAAGAAAGCTGTTTTTTTAGCCACTCAAGCAAGAGATGATGCCCCTCACTATCAACACTCCCATATTGGCTACAATTATCGGATGAGTAATATTGTTGCAGGTATCGGTCGCGGACAAATGGAAGTTTTAGAAAAACGAGTAATCCAGCGGAGAGAGAATCATAAATTTTATCAAGAAATTTTTAAAGGCATTGGCGGGG
>PDWI01004011.1_pt1 | contig 20189 bp, 17 predicted proteins | sample 1430891 | NCBI WGS metagenome assembly PDWI01 (sample SAMN01162508, study PRJNA174530) | Oral metagenome, whole genome shotgun sequencing project. | biome: Marine environment; feature: Marine mammal; material: Swab sample of the gingival sulcus; isolation source: swab sample of gingival sulcus... | reverse complement strand
TTCGATTAACATTAAAATCTCCCATGTTGTAATAGGAGATAGCCATAATTCATTAGAATCTCTCTCGATTGCTCTTCTCATTTCAGTAGGTAATTTTTTAGAGTTAGAAAGACTCCAGAGTAAAATATGAGTATCAAGTAGTAGTTTCATTTCAGGACATCCCATTCAGATTGACAAGAAGCTGGTGCAACAATATCTCCGGCAATTTTTATTTCGTTTTCATATTGTCCTATCCAGCTTTTTACTTTCTTAGGTCCCGGTGGAGGGGTTACAAGTGCATAAGGTTCACCTCTTTTGGTTACTATAATGGGAACACCTGTATTTTTAACCTGATCAATTACTTTTAGGCACGTTGCTTTGAATTCTGATATCGGCATTGTTTCTGGCATGATAATATTCTCCATATTTTGTGGTAGTTGTCCGAAAACAATCGTTGGTGGAATTTTAACTGGTTAAAAAAGGATAGTACTCCTCTCGGTCAAGAGAAACAGTACCATAGTCAAAGACTATGGTCAAGTTGTTTTCAAAGAGAACGACCAGCTGATGATAAATTAAAACGGAACACTGTGTATAAATAATGCGCGTGGAATTGCAACTTGAAAAAGTTACGTATTTGTCCGCACTATTTATAGACTGCGGCCGTTATGTGGCACTAGACTAAACAACCACCGACTTAAGTCGGTGATTGTTTAGTTTGGGAATTTATCCGATTGATTTTTTTGATTTTATATAAATAAAAACTAAATCTTAATGCTCACAGGTTAATAGTGTTTCTGCTATTTGAGGGGCTACTGAAAGACATTTTTCGCAATATCAGTTCCTTCCTTGGCATCTTTTACATAATAATTTGCCCCGATCTCCTGGGCATAGCCAGGGGTAAGTACCGCACCGCCCACCATAATCCGGCACTCCGGCCGGTTTTTCTGGATAAGCTGTATGGTCTCTTCCATGCTCTTTAATGTCGTGGTCATCAAGGCACTTAAGCCGACAAGGTTGCAGTTATGCTGTTTAACGGCAGCGAGAATATCCTCCGGGGGAACATCCCGCCCCAAATCAATAACAGTATATCCATAATTCTCCAGTAGAACCTTCGCAATATTTTTACCAATATCGTGAATATCGCCCTTTACTGTTGCGATAACAATTTTGCCCTTTGATACCGGCTGGGTGCTGGAGGCACTGATTTTTTTGCGGATAACAGCAAAGGCCTCCTGCGCTGCTGCGGCTGACTGTAATAGTTGGGGAAGGAAAATTTTTCCCGTTTCAAAATTTACGCCCACAGCATCAAGTGCTGGAATCAGTTTTTCATTAACGATGGTCATTGCCTCAAAACTTTCCAGCAGCTTTTTTGTAATTTCTGCGGCTTCCCCTTTCAGCCCTTTTTCGATGGCTTCAACGATATCCATTGGCTCGTCATTTTTTTTGGGAGCAACGGTTTTGGTGGGGGCTTTTTCCTGACCATAAGCGGCAATATACTCCTGAGCGTTACGGTCGATATTGGCAAGAAGCCGATAGGAACGAACTGCACCGGTCATTTCGCTTTTATTTGGATTTATAATTGCCAGATCAAGCCCGGAAAGCAGTGCCATGGTCAAAAAATTATGGTTAAGCAGCTCACGATTGGGTAGGCCAAAGGAGATATTGGAAACCCCAAGTACCGTACGAACTCCCAGTTTCTCCTTAACCAGTTTTACGGCGGCAAGGGTATCCATAGCGGCTTCCTGCTCTGCGGAGGCGGTAAGCGTAAGGCAGTCGATAATAATATCCTGCCGGGGAATGCCAAGCGCTGTAGCCCGGTTGCAGATTTTTTCCGCAATGGCGAAACGCTTTTCAACCGTTTTTGGCAGCCCTTCTTCATCCAGTGTTAGTCCAACTACGGCAGCGCCATATTTTTTGACCAGGGGCAGAATCTTTTGCAGCGATTCTTCTTCGCCATTAACAGAGTTAACAATGGCCTTGCCATTATAGAGACGAAGGGCAGCCGCAAGCACTTCCTCGCTGCTGGAGTCTATCTGCAGCGGGGCATCGCATACTTCCTGAATGGCAGACATTACCTGAACCATTGTCTCTTTTTCGTTAATGCCGGGCATACCGACATTGACATCAAGGATATCTGCACCACCGTCCATCTGGATCATGGCCTGGCCGACAATATAGTTGGTATTGCCATCTCTTAGTGCCTGTTGAAAAACCTTTTTGCCAGTGGGGTTTATCCGTTCACCGATAATACGAGGGTGATTATAGGTGATTACCTGGGTTGCAGAGCAGGCCGCCGGGAGGATATTTTTATTACGTTTTTGTGGGATTTTTCCCTTAAAACGGCGGGTAAGCTCGGCAATATATTGTGGTCCGGTACCGCAGCAGCCGCCAATATATGCGGCTCCCATAGCAACGAGTTTTTCCATCTGATCGGCAAACTCGTATTCATCAACATTATAGGTGTTGGTCAGCGGATCGGGTAATCCGGCATTGGGCTTAACAATGAGGGGGAGATTGGTCCAGTTGGCAAGCTCTTCTAAAATGGGAGCAAGCTGATCGGGGCCAAGTGAACAGTTCAGGCCGATGGCATCCACTCCCAGCCCGCCGATGGTCAGTGCCATAATGGCGGGGCTGGTGCCAGTAAAAGTCCTGCCGTTTTCTTCAAAGGTCATGGTGCAGATAACTGGCAGGTCGCTGTTTTCCCGGGCGGCAAGAACGGCGGCCTTTATCTCTCGCAGATCGGTCATGGTTTCAATAACAATCAGATCTGCATCATCTTTTCCGGCAATAACAATCTCCTGGAAAATACTATATGCTTCTTCAAAGGGGAGATTGCCCATAGGTTCAAGCATCTGACCAATGGGGCCGATATCAAGTGCCACCATTGCGGTGCTGCCAGCGCAAGCGGCTCTGGCATTGGCAAGTGATGCCCTAACCACTTCTTCGACTGTTGCCGCACTTTCTGCCAGTTTATAGCGGTTTGCTCCAAAGGTGTTGCTATAGACAATGTCCGAACCCGCCTCAACGTAGGAGCGGTGAATGGCGGTAACTTCTTTTGCATGATCAATAGACCATAGCTCCGGTGTCTCCCCGGGTTGTAGCCCCGCCTGTTGGAGAAGGGTGCCAAAGGCTCCATCAAGGATAATAATCTTTTTTTGCAGTAATTTTTCAAGAGCCACAGTGATCTCCTTTTTGGCGGAACATACAGGTGTTATGCAGGTTACATTCACAACAACGGCGCTGTTTTTTTTGCACCGGTTTTTGCGATAAGCCGATAATGGCAGATACTGATTTCTCCGGCACCATAATATTACTGGCGGTTACTGCAAGTCCTATTTTCTTGGGGGCATCCAGTACAGCAAGAAATTCCTTTTGAATGGATATGGGTAAATCGCCATAACCGGGGCTAAAACGGCTTGTTTGATGGAGGAGCGGCAATCTGTTTTTTATCTCTTCTGCCACGCCATCACAAATCTGTTCAATGGCGGTATTTGCAGCACTGTTGGCGATGGCCGCTTGCGCCATATCGGAGAATTGCAGTTTTTTTAAAAAACGATCCGTATCAACCGCCAGGGTTGCAGCCATAAGGGCGACTTGTTTGCATCCTTGTAGATGGGCAGAGATATCATTGCCCGGTAAAAAAAGTTTTCCATCTTCAAGCTGAACACCGCCCTTAACATGGGTAATGGTAAACAGGCGGTAGATATAACGAGGTTTGATAATCTGCAACAGTTTTTTCTCCAGCTCGCAAACAAGGGCAGCCGTTGCCGCATCGGGCTTGCTTTTGCCATAGCCCAGATAACGATAGATTTCCTGATGATTGATTGATAATAATTTTGTCACGGGATTACGTTAACAGGTTAAACTGGAGATTCTATACTTGATTGGTGTTGGTTCATTCAGGCAATAATATTTTTGATACTTTCGCTTATTTTCCTTGCAATATAGGGGTTGTTCATGGTGTAGAGGTGGATGCCGTCAACTCCATTTGCAACCAGATCAATAATCTGGTTTACGGCATAAGCAATCCCCGCATCACGCAATGCCTCACTATTATGCTCAAAACGTTGCATGGTCCTGGCAAATTTGGCAGGAAGGCTTACTCCGCATAAAGAGACCATTCTCTCAATCTGCTTTTTATTAATCACCGGCATAATTCCTGCCTGAATGGGAACTGTGATGCCGGCAATGCGTGCCTTTTCAACAAAAGAGTAAAACAGGGCGTTATCAAAAAAGAGCTGGGATATAAGATGGCTGGTTCCGGCATCGACCTTTTGTTTAAGAAAACGGATATCGTCAATACTGTTTTCCGCTTCCAGATGCCCCTCCGGGTAGCAGGCACCGCTAATGGAAAACGTCCCCTTTCTCTGAATATACTCTACCAATTCACTGGCATAACGAAAATCGCCTTGCTGTGGGTTCTCTGGGCTTCTATCACCTCTAAGAGCAAGAATATTGGTTATATTTTCTTGCTGCAGGTTGGTCAAAATGGCATCCACATCCTTTTTGCCCGAATTGATACAGGTAAGATGGGCAAGGGCGGTGATCTTATATTTGTTCTGGATAACCGAGGCAATTTCGCAGGTGCTGTTGTCGGCGGCATTACCTCCAGCGCCATAGGTTACGCTGATAAAATCGGGTTGCAGATCGCTTAACTCTTCAAGTTTATTATAAATTGTTGTAATAGAGCTGCTTTTCTTGGGTGGGAATACTTCAAAGGAAAAAACTTTTTTTTGGGAAAACAGGTCATTGATTGTCATGGTCTTTTATAATGTTTTTTTATTTACTACAAACGAAAGGTTGCACAAATGAATTATATGTATTTCACCTGCGGAGAAAGATACCAGATTTATGCATTAAAGAAAGCAGGATTTTTATTGAGTGGTATAGTGAAGGAATTAGGTTGCCATTGCTTAACTATTTTGCGAAAAGTCTCCTGCAACAGTGAGCTTCGTGGTTCTCGTCCTCAACAGGAAAATACCAGGGCAACAAGGAGAAAAGCCAATAAAGCTCGTTAAATTACTGTTGTTCACAGGCTTATGGCAAGAGCCGTTGGCAAGTGGATTCGTGGAAATTTCTTACTGCATAAGTCTGTCTGGTTGTCGGATTAATAGTTCTTGCATTCCTTCTTCGAGTGACTTAGACTCCCTGCGTTGTTCTTTAAAGTCTTTTTCTTAAGGCTTTCAATAGGTTATAATATTATGGGGATTCTTTATTTTCAGGACTATTAATTTCTGTATAAAGGGAAAAAATGTATCTAATTATATCGAATAATAATGAACCAGGGACGCTGGATACTCTACCTCAAACTGAAGGTTTGGTAGTTTTGAAAGAAGATGAATTCCTCAGTTCGGATATTCAGCTTGATGATGGAACCACTTATGCCATTACAACAGAGGGAGTAATTGATTCTGTTAACAAGAAAACAGTTTCCAAGAATAAGTTAGAAGCGACTATTTTGTTGAAGGATAAAGTTTTGTTTAGAGAAACAATTTCAAATCTATTCTCAGATTATCATTTCCAAAGTATCAAAGTCTCAGATTTTCTCAGGATAAAAATTACTAATAAGATGGTTGTAAAACCAAGAAAAGGTTTTTTTGGAACGGGAATTCGTTTTATTGATGAGAGTTCTGACCTGGAAAAAATACAAAATGAAATTATTGCTGAAATCACTAAGAATCTCAAAGCATTCGTTAATTCTGATACCATCTTAAGTGCAGAAGAATTACTGGTGGAAGAGTATATTGGAGGCTGTGAGTATGCGGTAGATATGTTTTATAATGGAGAGGGCGTGCCGCAATTACTTAATATCTACGAACATCCAGCACCTGAAAACGAAGCCTATATTCATGCGTTATACTGTTCAAGCAGGAAAATTTATGAAAAGATAGCACCAAAGGCCATCGATATTTTCATAAAACTCAATAAAACATTAAATGTGAAAAACTATATAATTCACGCTGAATTCAAGCTGGATGGTGATAAATTTATTCCGATAGAAATGAATCCTATGCGGTTGGGAGGAATGGGGCTTGGAAATATGTGCTTTTATGCCTTGGGTGTAAATCCGTATGCCTATTTACTCGAAGGTGTGGCACCTGATTGGCAGGCTATCTGGAATAGGGAAGAACACAGGGATGCGGTATATAATTTTCTGATTGCTTATAATGGAACGGATGTAGATGTAAGCAAGAAAAAGCCGAATGTTGATAAGTTAAAACAGGATTTGGGAGAAGTCTTGAACGAGACTCTTTTTGATTATCAAAAGAGTTTGGTATTTGGTATTTTCACTTCAAGGGAGACCGAAGAAAATATGGAGAGATTACAAGGTATCGAATTTAATGACTATTTTTAATAAGTCCATCCGGGGTGGAAACTTTTTTATCTAATTATTCTAGATAGATAATGGCTTCTTCCCTTGTGCGATGGCTTGGGTGGAAGCTGCGTGGGAATTATAAATATGGCTGGAGAACTGGACAATTTATTATTGACAATATATTTCTTTTTTCCTAAAAAAGGACGAAATTGCTCATTTGTTTATCCATATAAAATATAATTCAGACAGCAGAGATATGAAACCATCGCAAATCGTTACCGCTCTCACCCGGCTTATTGCCACCAGACAACCCCTTTTCCTCTGGGGGCCTCCCGGCGTGGGGAAAAGTCAGGTGGTGGCGCAGACTGCCGAGTCTTTGGAACTCGGCTTGATTGATATTCGTGCGCTGTTGCTTGATCCTGTTGATCTACGGGGGTTGCCCCGCATTAGTGATGATGGACGCTCGGAATGGTGCATCCCTTCTTTTTTGCCTACAGAAGGGGAGGGGATACTGTTTCTTGATGAGTTAAATGCGGCGCCGCCTCTGGTTCAGGCATCCTGCTATCAACTGGTGCTTGATCGCAGGCTTGGCGAATATACCCTTCCCGATGGCTGGACGATTATTGCCGCAGGCAACAGGGAGAGAGACCGTGCTGTAACCCATAGAATGCCTTCTGCCCTTGCCAATCGCTTTGTGCATATTGACTTTACTCCCGATCTTGATGAATGGCTGCTATGGGCGCATACAATGGATATTACCCCGGAAATTATAGCTTTTCTGCGCTTTCGACCATCTTTATTGCATGATTTTCAGCCGGATCGCAGTGGCAAGGCTTTTCCCTCGCCAAGAAGCTGGGAATTTGCTGCAAAAATTGTACAGAGTGTCCCGGAGGAAGATGTATTGCATCAGCTGCTGGAGGGAACAGTAGGCAGTGGTGCTGCAAAAGAGTTGATTGGTTTTATGAAAATATGGCAGGAACTTCCTGATGCCAAGGAGGTTCTTGCTAATCCTCAGATGATTGATGTGCCGACCGATCCCGCAATCCTTTATGCCATTTGTGAGACCGTTGGCCGCGCAGTGACCCTCGAAACAGCGGAGGCGTTGCTGCTTTTTGCGCATCGCTTGCCAACGGAATTTTCCATTCTGCTGGTGCGTGAGGCGGTACGCCATTGTAAGGAGATGGCGGTAATGGAGTCTTTTGGCAGATGGGCGGCAGATCATGCTGAGGTGCTTGTGGCATGAGTGAAAGCGATGCTGCTAAATCTGCATATCGCAGCCTGCAACGGGCACGAACCTCGTTGCTGCTGAAACACCCTTTTTTTGCAACGTTGGCATTACGCCTGCCTTTGCGGGAGGATCGCAGTTGCCATTCAGCCTGGACGGATGGAACCTGTCTGGCCTATAACCCGGAATATATTAATGCCCTGAGTCAGGAAAAACTGTTGGGGCTTACTGCCCATCTGGTAATGCACCCCGCCTGCCGGCATCATTTACGCCGGGGTGATCGCGATTTCAAGCGGTGGAATGCCGCTTGCGACCATGCCATTAACTGGATTCTGGAAGATGCGGGTTTTACTCTGCCCGATTGTTTAAAACCGCAGCGGGAATTTCGTGAGATGAGTGCCGAGGCGATTTATATCGCTCTTGGTGGAGAAGAGGGTGAAGAGAGTGCTCAGGAAGAGGAGCCGGATAGCACCGAGAGCAATACGAAAAGCGAAGAGCAGGAGGAGCAGGAACAGGAAGAGAGCGAGCAGGGCGATAGCGAGGATGAAAGCGGTCTGCCCGGTGAGGTGCGTGATTCGCCCAGCCTTGAGCTGGAGACGGAGCAGGAGGGCGAGGAAGAGGAACTTTGGGAGGAAGCCCTGCTCTCTGCAGCATCACAGGCACGGGAAATGGGCAAATTACCTGATAATATTGCCCGGCTTATTGAGAAGCGGCTCTATCCGCAGCTTCCCTGGGCAGAGCTTCTGGCTCGTTTTATTGAACGCAGTGCCCGTTCTGACTATACCTGGATGATGCCGAATCGGCGTTATTTGCATCAGAGGTTGTATTTCCCGGCACTTTTGGCAAATGAATTGCAGCAGATTGTGGTGGCGGTAGATACTTCCGGTAGTATTGTACAACAGGAGCTTGACCATTTTGCTGCAGAAATTTCTGCGATTATGGAGCAATTTCCAAGCCGCCTGCATCTGCTTTATTGCGATGCGGCTATTCAGGGCTATCAGCAGTTTGAACGGGCTGATCTGCCTATTTCCATCACCCCCAAAGGCGGTGGTGGCACTGATTTTCGCCCGGTTTTCGAAAAAGTGGAGAGCGAAGGAATTGATGTAACCTGCCTTATCTATTTAACCGATATGGAGTGTTTGCAATATCCTGCCGAGATTCCATCCTATCCGGTGCTTTGGGTGCAGACGGGGGCAAAGCAGGCAGAGCCGCCTTTTGGTGAGCTTATTCGTATGCATCCAAAATAGCCTTGCCTTTTGAAACAATTTAAAATTGAGAAAACCTTTTTTGCAGTATTTATAAAGTTGGAATAATAAGTTATGAAAATAGAGTGGAAAATTGAGAAGAAAAGAGGCAACTATCGGCCTGATCTGAAATATTCTCTTTCTCTTGAGGAGCATGAGCGTGCCATTGCAATGAACTCGGTAAGGATTGAGAGTACTATTCCCTGTATCCCACAGCCAGGAAGGCGCTGGTGTATGCCCGGGGAATATGAACGAGCAGAGGGCTGGCAGCCAACCGAATTCCATTTTTTAACCGTTCCCTGGTTTAAAACCGGTGTTGATTCCAACTCTTTGCGGCTACCATTTCGTGAATCCGGTGAATATCCTGAAGTAGAGGCTTCCTTTGCCTTGTTGCGGGAAAAATACGAAGAAGTGGTACGTAAAACCTATGGGTGGCAGCCTATTGAAGAGAGTGGTAAAATGGAGACATCCAGCGAAACCAAGACAGCTATTGCTGCCCGGCTGGCGGCAATGCAGATGCTGGCATTGGTCGGGGAGTAGATAGGTAGCTGTTCAGCGAAAAGCATCTTTTTTGGTGAATTCGACGGCCCCAAGACAAGAACCGTGCAGTGCAGTTTTAACATAACCCTGCAGCAGGACAAACCACAATGAAATCCGTAAAACCAGAGCAGATATGTTTCGGCCTGAACCCGGAATATGACAAGGCCTCGTTTGCCGCCTTTTTGCAGCTTCTTGGAGCGAAAGAGTGTCGTACAGTCCTTGCCGGCAGAATTTCCAGCGACGAGATGAACGCTTTCGTTACCCAGGTCTATAGTGTATTGAGAAATAATTTTTCAGAGCAGGAATACCACCGGATTTTCCTGCAAGAAAAAGATAATAAGTCGTAAATCCGAAAGTAAGGGGGCGGCATCAATTCATGCAGCTCTTGGCTTCTTGCTCTGAAAAGAAGAAATTAATAAAAATTATAACATAACAAATTCTGCTATAAGAGAATGGGCTCTCAGTTAAACCAATAGTCAAAGTCAGGTGTCGGCCTTCCCTGTTTTATTCTATCTCAACCAGCGGCTGGTTACTGTTTTGGGTGACAATTTCACCAATAATTTTTGCCTTTTCCCCTTGTTGCTGAAAAGCGGTACAAACCTGATCTGCATTCTCCTTATCCACAATTACCAGCAATCCGATTCCCATATTAAAGGTGCGGTACATCTCCTGCTCCGGGATTTCTCCTTTTTCTTGCAGGAATGGAAAAATCGGCGGAATATCCCATGAGCCGGAATGAAGCATTGCTCTTGTTCCCTTCGGCAGGATTCTGGGGATATTATCAATAAAGCCGCCGCCAGTGTTATGCACCATGCCGTTGATGGTATATTGTTCCAGAGTGCGCAGTACAGGCTGAACATATATTCTTGTTGGGCGCAGCAACTCTTCGCCAAGAGTGCAGCCCAGCTCTTCGATATATTGATCCACGGTAAAATTATGGTCGCTAAAACAGATCTTACGCACCAGCGAGTAACCGTTGGAGTGAATACCACTGGAGGCAAGGCCGATAATTGTATCGCCGGGTTTTATTTTTGAACCGTTAATAATCTTGTCCCTGTCAACAATACCGCTGACAAAGCCTGCCAGGTCGTAGTCTTCCCCCTGATAGAGATTGGGCATCTCTGCTGTCTCTCCTCCAACCAGGGAGCAGCCAGCCTGTTTGCAGCCTTCGGCAATGCCTGTAATGATCTCTTTTGCGGTGGTAATATCCAGTTTCCCCACTGCAAAATAGTCGAGAAAACAGAGCGGTTCAGCCCCTCCAACAACAAGATCATTGACGCACATGGCAACCAGATCAATACCAATGGTATTGTGTTTTGCGCAGAGATGGGCAATAGCAAGTTTTGTTCCTACACCATCAGTCGAATTAACAATAACCGGAGTTTTATATTTTGTCGTATCAATAACAAAATGGGAGGAAAATCCGCCCAGTCCACCAAGAACTCCCGGTTTGTGGGTTGCCTTGACAATGTCTTTTATCTCTTCAACAAAGGCATTGCCCTTGTCTATATCAACGCCAGCTTCCTTATATTTGCTTTGCATAATCTTTGTAAATATTGAGTAGAATTGTTTTACCGCCACTTCCCGACCGCTTTACATGCTTTCTATATAGTAATCTCTTTTTGAAAAAGCAATGATTCTGATTGGCTCTTTTGATGGTGATACACTCCAGTTCTCGATACTTGCAAAGCGGATGTGATTTTGTTACAAACGGGCTATGAAAACTTTACTTCTTCTTATAGGTATGGTGCTTGTGCTGGAAGGGCTACCTTATGCGGCCAGTCCTGAGCGGATGCAGCAGTGGCTGCGGCAGTTGGTGGAGCTTCCTGCCGGGCAGTTGCGTGTTCTAGGTTTGCTTGCAATGATGGTGGGTTTTTTTATCTGTTTTCTGGTGCAAAAGACCTCGATTTTTGGATAAATCTTTTGCAAATGGAACGTGCTTGACAGGTTTTTTGGGTTGGGGGATCGTATGGAGACAAAAAGAAAAGAGCTTATCGGTAGTGAAGGAAAGGTTCTTCTTGATATGGTGCGTCGTCTCAATCGGCGGGGAGCAAGAGAAAATCTCACCAAGCTCGTTGCCAAAACGCACCCGGCAGATATGGTATGGGTGTATCGTCATCTTGCCGATGAAGAGCGGGCGGCGGTGTTTGAGGCCATTGTCAAGGTTAATGTTGTCGGGGAGTTTTTCTCAGAGCTTGATTCTCCGCTGATTCAGGAACTTGTTGAAGATCTTACCCCGCAGTATATGGCTGATATTCTCGTCGATATGCCTTCTGATGATGCCGTTGACCTGCTGGAAATATTGCCGGAGGAGATGGCCGCAGAGATCAGGCGCCATATGGAAAAACAGGATCGTGACGAGATGGATGAACTGCTGCAATATGATCCTGAAAGTGCTGGTGGTTTGATGTCTCCCGACTTTATGGCACTTGATGAAGAGTGTACAGCCAGGGAGGCTATTGCCAGTATCCAGAAGCGGAGTAGTGAAAAGGAGATGGTTTTTTACCTCTACCTTACCCATGGAGAGCAGCGGCTTTCCGGGGTTGTCTCTCTGCGTGAGTTGTTGATGCACCCTCCAGAGAAGCAATTAAAGGAGATTATGAATTCCAATGTGGTATCGGTTGCCACCGATACAGATCGGAGTGAGGTGGCCTCTGTTGTCTCCAGATATAATTTTCTCGCCGTTCCTGTTGTCGACAGTAATTATACGCTGGTGGGCATTGTGACTGTTGATGATATTATTGATGTTATCCGCGAGGAGGCCTCAGAGGAATTTCTGCAAATGGCGGGTGCAGGAAAAGACCGCGAGATTTTGTTAAAAAGTACCAGGGAAAGTGCCCTTATTCGTGCCCCTTGGCTGTTTGCCTCGTGGATTGGCGGGGTTATGGCAATGTTTATCATTGGAGCCTTTGAGCAGGAGCTTGCCCGGGTGTTGGCTCTGGCCTCCTTTATTCCGGTGGTTATTGGTATGGGAGGTAATATTGCCACCCAGTCTTCTACCATTATTGTGCGGGGGATTGCCACTGGCAGGGTTAATCTTGGGGAGTCCTGGAAGGTTGTGTTCAAGGAGATGCAGGTTGGCGTGTTACTGGGGCTGCTGTATGGTGTTTTTCTTGGTCTGGTTGCCTTTTTGGGTTTCAGGGAAAATGCACCTGTGTTGCTGGGGCTGGTGGTGGGGGTGTCGATTTTCTGCTGTATGATTATGTCGGCGACCCTTGGCACTCTTATTCCATTGATACTCAAACGGTTTGATGTTGATGCGGCTATTGCCACCGGGCCGTTTGTTACTACGTCCATTGATATTCTTGGCGTTCTTCTCTATTTCTCAATGGCCAAGATCTTTCTGCAGCTCTGATTCATTCTCCTTATCCTCTTCAGGAGCCAGACTCTTTTTCTGTGGTTCCTGAAGCTGGGTACGGGCATATTCCCGCATATCCTTGTTTTTATCTGTTTCATCAATAATTTCCCTGCCTACAATCTCTTCCAGAATATCCTCCATGGAGATGATGCCAGTCATGGTGCCATATTCATCAACGACCACAAAAAGATGCTGGTGCCGTTCAAAAAACTCCAGTAATACCCGATTCAGGGGCGCTGTTTCCGGCACGAAATGGGCGGGTTTTCTGAATTGGGCGAGGGCAATGGTCTCTTTATCTTCTGCCGCCGCCAGCAAAATATCCTTACGCATAATGATTCCGGTTATATTGTCCGGTTCTTCAAGATAGACGGGAATTCGGCTATAGCTGGCTGATTCGGCCGGGGTCTGCATTGCATCCTGCACCGTTAACGTCTCTTCCAGAGAAAAGGTGACGGTTCTGGGGGTCATCGCATCGCGCACAATTTTTCCTTTAAGATCAAGCATATTACGGATAACCCGCTCTTCACTCTCCTCAATATCTCCAGATTCACGGGAAAGCAGAGCGATAGTTTGCAGCTCTTCTGAGGAGATGGTGTCTCCTTCTTTTTGCGGCAGCAGTTTGGTTATAAAGCGGCAGAGCCAGATGATCGGTTTAAGGGTAAAAACCATCAGTCGTACCGGGTAGGTGATAAAGGGTGCCAGAATATTTGCAAAGGTTACGCCGACTGTCTTGGGAAGAATTTCCGAAAACAGCAGGATTGCCAGGGTAAAAGATGCTGAAAACAGAATCAGATTCTCCTCGCCAAACAGTTTTGCTGCCGCCGCCCCGGCCACCGAGGCGCCAATGGTATTGGCAATGGTATTGAGGGTGAGGATGGCGGTGATTGGTTCATCAATATCAGTTCGTAGATTTTGCAGATGTTCTGCTGCCGGATGCCCGTTTTTTTTCAGCATTTCCACCTGACTTGAGGTGATGGAATAGAGTACTGCTTCACAAACAGAGCAGAGAGCGGAAACGGCAATGGCAAGGGTTACGGAAATAATAAGGGTATGCAGCACGGTTGTTCTCCACTAAATAAGGCTGTCGGGTAAATTTCGGGTCGTTTGTTTCGTCTTCCTGTTCTCATTGGTGAAAGTTGGAGTTTATTGCTGATTTTCTGGCAATAAACGGGAGAACAGCGTATATTGCAGCAGATTTTATCCGAATTTTTTGAAAATAAAAAGTGTGATTGAGGGGGCTTATGAAAATAAGATTGATGACTGTTAGACAGTGGCAAAAGAGGAAGGGGGCAGAGCTTCTGGCGGTGTTTGCTGAAGAGAAGAGAGGACGTGCCGCTCTGGATGAGAGGGGTGAAGACTTTTTGCCCCTTTTTGCTGGTGAGGATTTTTCTGCGAAAAAAGAGGAATTACTTGAAGTGTACCCCTCTGGCAAAGAGAAGTTGCGGCCTTATATAAAACGGATTGTTCTTGTTGGACTTGGCAAAAGCAGCGAGAGAAAAAAAGAGGCTGTCGGCAGAGAGCTTTTTCGTTGTGCAGGGGGAGAGCTTGCTGCTGTTTGTAAAAAAAGGAAGATTACCTGTCCTGCTGTGTTGGTGCCTGCCTTTGACGGATTGTGTCAGTCTGATTTTATTGAGCATATTATTGAGGGCATTGTCTTGGGATCATATCGCTTTGACAAATATAAGACCGATATAAAGGAAAAAAAACAGCAGGCTGCTTCTGTGCAGGAAATTGTTCTCGTTGTTGAGAAGAAAAGTGCATCCTTACAGGCTGCAGCAGAGCGGGGAGAGCTGGCGGCAAGGGCAACGATAAGTGCACGTGATATGGCTAATGAACCGGGTAATGGGTGGACCCCTCAGCATTTTGCCGATTTTGGGCTAACATTGGGCAGGCTGGAAGATGTCACCTGCACGGTTTTTGGTGAGAAAGAGCTGAAAGAATTAAAGATGGGGGGCATTCTTGGCGTTAATCAGGGTTCCGCAGAGGAGCCACGGCTGGTTATTGTTGATTATTGTCCGCAAGGATATAAGGAGACGGTTCTGTTTGTTGGCAAGGGGCTGACCTTTGATAGTGGCGGGATTTCCCTTAAACCTGGTTCGGGCATGATGGAGATGAAGTATGATATGTGCGGCGGGGCAGCGGCAATTTCGGCAATGATAGCAATTATTGCCGAAAAACCTGCAGTGCGGGTGGTTTGTCTGGTACCGTCTACAGATAATATGCCGGGAGGCAGTGCGCTGAAACCGGGGGATGTTATTACCCATTATGGAGGAATAACATCGGAGATAGAAAATACCGATGCCGAAGGGCGCCTGATTCTGGCAGATGCGCTGGCCTATGGTGTTGAGCAATATAAACCCGATGCGGTTATTGATCTGGCAACTCTTACCGGGGCGGTAATTATCGGCCTGGGGCATCATTATGTTGGCACACTTTCCAATGATGATAAACTGTGCAATGCCGTTATGGCGGCAGCGGCAAAAGCCGGGGAAAAGCAGTGGAGGTTGCCGCTTGATGAGCTTTATGCCAAGCAGATTAAATCGCAGGTTGCGGATATAAAAAATACAGGCGGGCGTCCGGCGGGAACCATTACTGCTGCGGAATATCTGCATAAATTTGTTGGTAAAACGCCGTGGGTGCATCTTGATATTGCCGGAACTGCCTGGAATTATACGGAGAAAAGCTATATTCCGAAAGGGCCTTCCGGGGTGGGGGTGAGAACCCTTATTGAATTTATTCGTGCCAAAAAGAAAAAACAGGGGTGATTGTTGCTTTGGTTTCTGGGGCTGTGCTATTGCCGTTCGATAAGTTGCAGGGTCTTTTGCCGGAATTGAACAATATCTCCTGCATGGAGCTGTCTGCCCCGGCGCAATTCCACCTCGTTATTGACAAGGATTTCTCCTTGCTGAATCAGGAGCTTTGCTTCCAGACCATCCTGAACAAGGTTGGCAAGTTTCAGAAGTTGACCAAGTCGAATGGGTGGGGTATCAATGCAGAAAAGACTGGGTTTTGTCATTTTTTTCTTCCGAGATGGTGAAAGGATGATAAAAAATAGATGGAATGCGGTTTATCCTTGCGTTGTTGGTATTTTTTATTCAATAATGAAAAGATATTTTTCACATTTGTTGTTTAATTCCAGGAAAATTTTACTATTTATCACAGGAGTTGAAATTATGCATTTTCTTTCTGTTGGGAAAAAGATTGTTGTCGCAGGTTCCTTTCTTCTTTTGATCGGGAGTCTGGGGGGGTGTATATCAAAGGGAGGGGTTCTCGGTTCCTCTGATAGTGTGGGCGTTGAGCCAACAGTAAGTAATCAGGTGCAAAATTATGGCGACATCTCCCTGCCTATGGAGATGGAACTGGTACCCAAGGAGACAATGGCTCTTGATACTGACTCTTTTCAGGGCGGGATTCATCAGTATAAGGGGCGGGTAGAGCTTGCATCCTTGCGTGATTATATTATTATTTCCATGCGTAACAGTAAATGGAAACTTGCCGGAGAAGCCCGGTCGAACTATACGATGCTCGCCTTTACCAAGCCGAATAAAAACTGTATGGTAGTACTCAGACCGGCAATGTTTGGCTATACTATTGCCGATTTTTATGTAACGGTTGATATTGCCGCTGCCAAAAGCCTGAATCCTTTTGGTGAACCATTGAAATAATTGATAATTGTGAAACTTTGGTGTCAATAAAAAAAAACCTTCTCTGGCGAACCGGGGGAGGTTTTTTGTTTTAGGGAAAATGAGAGGGGAATATGTGTGGTATTGTTGGATATTGCGGACAAAAACGGGTAGTACCGATACTGCTTGAGGGGCTGCGGCGCCTGGAATATCGTGGGTATGATTCTGCCGGGGTTGTTTATCTGGAAAATGGAAAGCTGATAAAACACCGGGCCAAAGGCAAGCTGGTGCAGCTGGAAAATGTGATTGCCGATGCCATTATTGCCGATTCCCATATTGGTCTGGGGCATACCCGCTGGGCAACCCATGGAGCGCCAACCACCGAGAATGCTCACCCCCATAGTGACTGTTCTGGTGATCTGGTTGTTGTGCATAATGGCATTATTGAAAATTACCATTCCCTGCGAGATGAACTATTGGCAAAGGGGCATGAATTTTCGTCGGAAACCGATACCGAGGTGCTGGCACATCTGATTGAGGAGTTGCTTGAAGATGACTTGCAGGATGCTGTCTATAAGGCGGTACAGCGTCTGGAAGGTTCTTTTGCGATCGGCGTTTTATCGGCAAAAATGCCTGATACCCTGATTGCAGTACGCAACCAGAGTCCTCTGGTGCTTGGGGTGGGGGAAGAGGGTTCTTTTCTGGCCTCGGATATTCCGGCACTGCTGCCCTATACCGATAAGGTGATCTTCCTTGATGATATGGAAATGGCTGTGCTGACTGCCGGGCAACGCCATATCTACTCCCTGCATGATGGCAGCGAGCGTTCAAAAGAGGTGCAGGAGATTCGCTGGAATGCCGCAATGGCCGAAAAAGCGGGCTTTAAGCATTTTATGCTCAAGGAGATCTATGAACAGCCGCAGGCTATTATCAATACGGTAAGTGGCAGAATTGATGTGGAAACAGGGCATATTTCTCTGCCGGAGGTTCATTTACAGGCTGAACAGATTGAGAGTATTGACAGAATTGTTATTGTTGCCTGTGGTACTTCCTGGCATGCTGCCCTTGTTGCGAAATACTGGATTGAGCAATATGCGGGTATTCCGGTTGAAGTGGATATTGCCTCGGAGTTTCGCTATCGCCGCCTGCTGGTTAATAATAAAACCCTGACTATTGCTATTTCGCAGTCCGGGGAAACTGCCGATACTCTGGCTGGTATTCGTATTGCCAGTGAGTTGGGGGCAAAAATTGTCGCAATCTGTAATGTGGTTGGTTCAACCATTACTCGTGAGGCAGACGGCACCATCTATACCCATGCCGGCCCGGAGATTGGTGTTGCTTCAACCAAGGCCTTTATTTCGCAGTTGACGGCATTACTGCTTTTTACTCTTTATCTGGCGCAGGAGAAAAAAAGTCTGACCGCAGATGAGATAAAAAAACTGGGCAAATATCTTATTGATTCGGCAAAGATAGTTGAGGCTCTGCTCTCTGATTTGCAGGAGAATATCAAGCAGTTAATCGAGAAATTTTATGATAGTCGTGATTTTCTGTTTGTTGGTCGCGGATTGAATTTTCCCATTGCTCTTGAAGGTGCTCTTAAACTGAAAGAGATCTCCTATATTCATGCAGAAGGCTATGCTTCAGGTGAACTCAAGCATGGACCTATCGCCCTGATTGATAAGGATATGCCGGTACTTGCGCTGGTGCCTCAGGATGATGTCTATCAAAAATCTATCTCCAATGTGGAAGAGATTAAGGCACGGCAGGGACGGATTATCCTGATTGGAACTGAGGGAGATGAGCATTTGCAGACAATAAGTGAGGATATTATCTATTTGCCAAAGGTGCATGATATGATAAACCCGATCCTCTATACTCTTCCTGCGCAACTGCTTTCCTATGAGATTGCCAGCCGTCTGGGGTGTGATGTGGATCAGCCGAGAAATCTTGCCAAAAGCGTTACCGTGGAGTAGCTTTTTAACTATGTATTGTGATTGCCATGAATCGACCACGGAAAATAAACAAGACTGATTTTATCATAGGAGGGGTGATTTTTTGTGTTGGCTGCCCTTTTCTTATCTCCATGCCGTTTTTTGTCTCTGGAGGTGCGTCCTCTGTTACCAGTCCGCTATCCTTTCCCCGTTTTGTTGTCAGTATAGCGGTTATTCTTGGTGTGTTGTTGATGGCAGCGGCTTGTGTTTCCTCTAAAAACAGCAGGGAAGAGACTGCTTCTGCAGGTACTCACGGCAGTAAAGGGAATATACTTCTTTATATCGGAATTCTTTTTCTTTATCTTTTTTTGCTTCATTATGCAGGGTTTCTTGTTTCTACTCCCATTATTATGCTGATGGTTGCGTATTTGCTTCAGGGGCGGAATTTTAGGGTACTTGTTCCTTCGTCTATAATTTTTTCTGTTGCTATTTATTATGTGGCCTTAAAATTGATGAAAATAATGTTGCCCGTTGGGGTCTTGTTTGAATAAACTCGCAGGAACTATACAATGTCTCAGGAAATTTTATCAGGACTTCTCTCTATCCTTGCGCCAGGTCCACTTTTTGGTATTGCCATTGGCGTTATAACCGGACTTGTTTTTGGTGCTATTCCGGGTATCTCCGGGATTATGGCTATTGCGATTCTACTGCCGATGACGTTTTATGTGAGTCCTTTAATCGGGATTCCCATGCTCCTTGGGATCTATAAAGCGGGAATTTTTGGTGGTTCTATTTCTGCTATTCTCCTTAACACTCCAGGGGCGCCCCCGGCTGTTTGTACTGCTATGGAGGGATATCCCCTGACAACACAAGGTAAAGCGGGGAAGGCTTTAAGCACGGCGTTGAATGCTTCTGTCTTTGGAGATACCTTTAGTAATTTCCTGTTGATTTTTGTGGCTGCCCCTCTTTCTGTGATCACCCTTAAAGCGGGACCTGCGGAAAAATTCAGTATCATTGTACTTGCCTTGACGGTGGTTGGGTCTATTTCTGGTCCGTCTATTCTTAAAGGGATAATCACAGCCTGTCTTGGTTTATGGCTCTCCACTATAGGAATTTCTGAAACGACAGGAGCCATGCGCTTTACCTTTGGAACGGAAGAGTTGATAGGCGGCATTTCCCTGATTCCGATGGTTATCGGTCTTCTCTGCTTGCCCGAGATCTTTCGTCAAATAGGTATTGGTGTAAAGGAACATGCAGAAACCATGATACGATTTTCCGGGAAGAAAGAGGATAATCGTTTTACCTGGAAAGATTTTATCTATTGCCTGCCAATTCTTGTAAAATCATCATGTATTGGCTCTTTTCTTGGCGCACTGCCGGGGTTGGGAGCCTCTCCCGCTGCATTTATGGCCTATTCAGAAGCGCAAAGAGGGAGCAAGCAGCCTGAAAAGTTTGGCAAGGGGGCAATTGACGGGCTTGCTGCGCCTGAGGCGGCGAATAATGCTACCACAGGTTCCGCCATGATCCCCATGCTGACTCTTGGAATTCCAGGTGATGATGTTACTGCCGTATTGATGGGAGCCTTTCTGATTCAGGGAATAACTCCAGGCCCAACCATATTTTATGAGCATACCCAACTGATTTATGGAATATTTGGCGGGCTTCTTGTTTGTGATATTTTTCTTTATATAATTGCCCGTTTTGGTTTTAGGGTGTGGATCAAACTTGCCCAGGCTCCCCGGCATTTGATCTTTTCCTGTGTTACTGTCTTCTGCTTTGTTGGAGCCTATTCCATAAATCAAAGTTTGTTTGATATCTTTTGTCTGATTATTTTTGCCATTGTCGGCTATTTAATCAAGAAATATGGTTTTAGTGCCGGGGCGTTTATTATTGGCTTTATTCTGGGACCAATATGGGAACGTTCGTTTGATCAGGCGATGGTTTTATCTGATGGAAGCTATAGCATCTTTTTT
>PDWI01004010.1_pt1 | contig 20190 bp, 3 predicted proteins | sample 1430891 | NCBI WGS metagenome assembly PDWI01 (sample SAMN01162508, study PRJNA174530) | Oral metagenome, whole genome shotgun sequencing project. | biome: Marine environment; feature: Marine mammal; material: Swab sample of the gingival sulcus; isolation source: swab sample of gingival sulcus... | reverse complement strand
CAAACCCTTCCACATACACTTTTAGGAAAAGATATTGCAGGACAAGCTCAAACAGGGACAGGGAAAACCATCGCTTTTTTAGTGGCAACTTTTCATCATTTACTGAGTAACCCAATAGAAACTAAACCAAATCAACCAAAAGCATTAATTCTTGCACCTACTCGTGAGTTAGCGGTTCAAATTGGTACAGATGCAGATATTTTTGTCCAAAATAGTGATTTAAAAGTTGCCCTTGCTTATGGTGGCGATGGTTACGATAAACAGTTAAAAGCGATTGAAAACGGTGTGGATATTTTAGTCGGTACAACAGGGCGTGTGATTGATTACGTAAAACAAGGCATTATCAATCTTGAACAAATTCAGGTTGTCGTTTTAGATGAAGCCGATCGTATGTTTGATCTTGGTTTTATCAAAGATATTCGCTATTTAATGCGTCAATGTCCTGCACCAACACAACGTTTAACAATGTTATTTTCTGCAACTCTTTCGGAGCGTGTAAGAGAATTAGCCTATGAAGATATGAATGATGCCACTTATATTGAAATTGAGCCATTACAACGCACAGGGCATCGTATTAAAGAAGAACTTTTCTATCCTTCAAATAAAGATAAAATGGCATTACTTTTAACCTTAATGGAAGAAGAATGGCCAGATCGCTGTATCGTTTTTGCAAATACAAAACAAAAATGTGAAGATGTATGGCGTTTCTTAAAAGCTGATAAGCATCGTGTGGGTATTTTAACGGGTGATATCGCCCAGAAAAAACGCCTAGCACTGTTAGAAAGTTTTACTAATGGTGAGCTTGATATTTTAGTGGCGACAGATGTAGCTGCTCGTGGTTTACATATTCCAGAAGTCACTCACGTATTTAATTATGATTTACCTGATGATCGTGAAGATTATGTACACCGTATTGGACGTACAGGACGAGCAGGAGAAAGCGGACACTCAATCACCTTTGCTTGTGAGCGTTATGCAATGAACTTAACTGCAATTGAAGAATATATTGGGCATCAAATTCCTGTAAGCCAATATGATCCAACTGCGTTATTAGCGTTACCAAAACGTCCACGTTCACAGCGTTATAATAATAAAAATCGCAGAAGATAACATTGCAAGATATTTCATTTCAACGTCAGCAGCAACGTCAAGAATTACGTCAGTTAATGCGGACTAAACGCTTGAATTTAAGTGAGATACAGCAAATTCAAGCGTCTCAAAGTATTATAGAGCCAGCATTGGCGTTGATTGAAAAATATAATGCAACTAAAATAGCCCTTTATTTACCTTTCAATAATGAACTATCCCCATTGCCTTTAATAGATGCTTTATTCGCACAAGGTAAACAGGTTTATCTTCCAGTCATACACCCTTTTTCCAAAGGAAATTTACTTTTTCTTGAATATAAAAAGTGTAAAAAACCACTAAAATATAACCGCTTTGGTATTTTAGAACCTTGTTTAAATGTCAAAAATATCTTGCCATTAAGTCAATTAGAGATAATGTTTGTTCCTTTGGTTGCTTGTGATAAACAAGGAAATAGATTAGGAATGGGCGGGGGTTTTTACGATCGTACACTTAGTCAATCTTCTTCCAATTTGGTTAGTGTTGGTTTGGCTTATTCATTTCAAAATCTTGCAAAATTACCTGTTGAAAGCTGGGATATGCCGTTAGATCATATTCTTTTAGGCAAAGATAGTTACTCTGATTAAAGTATGCTCTTGCTCAATCTTGCCCCAGGTATCTTTATGTTTGAAATTTATTCAACTAAAGGTTATAATAACTCCCATATGACTTTAAAATAGCAAGAATCTTATTTTATGATAAACTGGCAACTGGCAACTGGCAACTGGCAACTGGCAACTGGCAACTGGCAACTGGCAAAAACTGTATCAGTACTTTCCATTCAAAGATAGATTTGTCTTCTATATTATTGCTAAATTTCTACTTAAGGATGATTTTCGCGCTAATACTTAATTTTTTCTCTATAACTCATGTAGATTTAAACTCTATGCATCTATATGTAAGTGAAAAAATTAAGTTTAGGAAATATTATTTATAATTAAGGCATTATGATAATAGTTAAAACAAAAAAGGGAAGTTATAAATTTTCTCTTAAATACAATTAAAAGGTATATCAAATGAACAATATTCAAGTTAAATTACATAACAATAAAGAACTTATTGAAACTTATAATGTAAGTGATAGAGAGACACTTATTTTACAAGCCCAAAAAGGCTGTAACTATGAGTTGCTTAATATGCTGACTAACGCTGCCCCGCAGAACATCATTGCCAAGCGTAGCGGACAAGACTTATTAATTATACTTGATGAAAATGAGGGCATTGGTAGTCCTGACGAAATTCAGCCAGATATTCTTATCAAAGGATATTATGGAGAAGCCAAAGGCGAAGATGGCGACACTGATGCAACAGGCATTCTCATTGGTTTGCACGAGAACGGCAAATACTACGCCTATATTCCAGAATCTGGTGAAGTGAATGATGCAATCAGTATTCTCGCTGATGAAATGGCAGAGCCACAAGCAATTGGTGGTGATGAACTTGAATGTGGTCCACTCCCATTTTTCTTCCCTTGGTGGGCACTCCTTCAAGTAATGACTTACTTCTTATTAAATGATGAAAAACCAGCTCCAGTAGATCAAAACCCTATCGCAAATAACGATACCCTTACTAATATACCGACAGGCAAAAAAGCAGTTTTTGATGTCGTTGCAAATGATAGCGACCCAGACAATAATCTTGATCCTACAACCGTTAAATTAATTGATCCAGTTACGGGTGAGAAAGTAACCAAAATTGTTGTGCCTAATGAAGGTGAATGGGAAGTCAATCCTGTAAATGGCAAAGTAACCTTTACGCCTAATCCAAATTTTGTAGAAGACCCAACACCTGTTAAATACACAGTTAAGGACACAACAGGTTTAGAGTCAAACGAAGCAACGATTAAACCTGACTATGTTGTTTATCAAACTGATCCTGTGTCTATTGAAGATAAGGGCACGGCACCTGAAGATACGCCAATTAAAGGCAACGTATTAGAAAACGATATTGATAAAGATGGTGATGTTTTAAAAGTTAAAGATTTCACCGTTGATACTGATGGTGACGGCGAACTTGATACAGTATTTAAACCGGGAACGACTGCAGTTATTAAAGATGTAGGAACGCTTATTATTGATGAAGATGGAGATTATGTCTTTACGCCAGTAAAAGATTTCAACGGACCGGTGCCTGCAATTGAATATACTGTAATTGATGAAGATGGGCAAACTGACCCAACAAAAGTAACACTAACCATTACGCCAGTTGATGATGCACCAGTTGCTGAACCTGATATTAAGAGTACCCCAAAAGGTACACCTGTCACCATTGATGTTACCAACAATGACAGTGATCCAGATGATAATCTTGATCCAAAAACCGTTAAACTAATCGACCCAAATACAAAAGAACCAAAAGACAGCGTTACCATTCCTGATGAGGGTACTTATACGGTAGAGCCTGATGGCAAAGTAACTTTTGATCCAGATCCTAAGTTTACTGGTGAAACTTCGATAACTTACATTGTCTCTGATGATACGGATATACCGTCAGAACCTGCTATTATTAAAGTAACAGTTGCAGAAGGTGCTGTTCCTGAAACAGAAGATGATAGCAAGACAACCAAACAAAACACCCCAGTATCTGGCAATGTACTTGATAACGATACTGATGCTGACCCTAAAGATACACTGACAGTAAAAGAATTTATTGTTGATGGCAAAACCATTCCAGCAGGTGAAACTGCAGAGATTCCAAATGTAGGTAAACTGGTTATCAATAAAGACGGTAGCTATACCTTTACCCCAGAACCAACATTTACTGGCAAAGTTCCAGAAGTAACCTATATCGCTACTGACGGCAAGTTTAATGAGCCAGCAACATTGACCCTTACGGTTGACGGTGTACCTGATGCCGTTGATGATGATTTCTCTGTGCCGAAAGATGAGCCGTCAATTATCAAACCACTACCAAATGACACGCATCCTGATGATGATACATTAAAAATTGTTGACGCAACAGTACCACCAGAGCAAGGTAAAGTTGTTGTGAATGATGATGGCACATTAACATTTACACCAAATCCAACTTTCGATGGTGAGCCAGAAATTACTTATACCGTTGAAGATGAAAATGGCGATAAAGATACTGCAAAAATAACGTTAACATTAATTCCAAACAAACCACCAGTAGCACAAGATAATAATGTACTGGGTAAAGAAGATGACCCAAGTATTACGGGTAATGTGATTACGGATAAAAGCCCTGACGGCAAGGTAGATAACGATCCTGATGGCACAATCAAAGGCGTAACGAAATTTATCACGCCTGACGGTGTAGAGCATCCAGCGGGTGAAAAAGCGACTATTCCAAATGTGGGAACTATCGTTATCAACAAAGATGGTAGCTATGAATTTGTTCCTGAAGAGAATTACTTTGGTAAAGTACCAGAGATTAACTACACTATCGAAGATGACAAAGGCTTAAGCGATGATGCGAACTTAACTATTACCGTAGCACCACGACCAGATGCGCCGATTCCTGATAACAACGCAATTACCGTACGAGAAGGTGAAACACAATCATTAGATTTAACTGCTCCTATTGATGTTGATAGCACTGATGAACAGCTAACCATTATCGTAAAAGATTTACCTGAACAGGGTATTATCAAAAAAGCTGACGGCACACCTGTAAAATCTGGCGACACGCTGACAGTCGAAGAATTAAAAGGACTAACCTTTACCGCACCTGATGATTATGTGAAAGGCAGTGAAATCGGTGATTTCACCTATGATGTAGTTGATGAAACCGGCACGCATTCTATTGAGTTAGGTGGTGTTGAATTTGCTGTTAGCAAAATTATTGTGAGTGATGGACAAGCTGTAGAAGGTGATAACTTAACCCACAAAGTAGAACTTACCATACCAACAGAAAGAGATGAAGTGTATAGCTTTACCCTTACTGATGGTGATGCTGACGGCACAAGCAAGCCAGCGACAGCTGGTGAAGATTTTAGCAATCTACCAAAAGATATTAAATTTACCAATGGTGTTACATTAAATGACGATGGCACAATCACTATTCCGAAAGGCGTAAGCAAATTTGAAGTCAGTTATCCAACAATACAGGATAATGCCTATGAAATTTCAGAAACTACTAAACTAATCATCGGTGGTGAAAAAGCCAAAGGTACGATTGTTGATGAAGACGATCAAGATCCAAAAACACCAAATGATAAAAAAGATGGTGACAAACCAACGCTAAAAGTGAGTCCAGCAGAAGCAAAAGAAGGGGAAAACTTAGAGTTTGATATCACTTTAAGCAACCCAGTAGCAGAAGAAACCACACTTGCGTTAACAACAATTTTTGATGCAATTCCTGCAATTACCGCAGAAACAGATGATATTAAGCCGCCATTTAAGGTAACTTACACCGAAAATGTGAATGGCAAAGATGTTGTGCATACCATTGCTGCAAATGATAATGGCACATTTACCATACCAGCAGGGGTAACCAACTTAAAAGCATCGGTATTAGCGGTTGATGATCCTGTTTATGAAATAAAAGAATTCTTTACCTTAAAAGGTGATGTAACCTTACAAACTGGCGAACATATCACAGATAAAGGGCTTGGTACAATTTCAGATGAAAATGCTAAAATCCCTAATACGAATGATCCTGACCCGAAAAAACCGCTAGAAGGCGACAAACCAGAATTATTAATCAGTGATGCAGAAGCGAAAGAAGATGAAAATCTAGACTTTGAGCTTACGTTAACTCACCCAGTTGAAGCAGAAACAAAGCTAACATTAACGACGCTCTTTGATCCAAAAGTTAATCCTGAAATAGATTCGGCAGCAGCGGGCGATATACAACACCCATTCTTTGTGAAATACCTTGATAAACAGGGTAACAAACACACCATTTCACAAAATGACGATGGCACTTATACTATACCTGCAAAAGTAACCAAGCTACAGGTTTCAATACTTGCTATTGACGATCACACCTATGAAGTAAAAGAAGACTTTGTTCTCAAAGGTGATATTAAATTACAAGATGACAGCATTATCACAGGCAAAGGTAACGGCATAATTTTGGATGAAAATGGCAGAGATCCTAACGGTAAGCAAGATCCGAATAAACCACTTGAAGGCGATAAACCAAAACTTATCATCAGTGATGATCAAGCAATCGAAGGTGAAGAATTAGAATTTAATATTACTTTAACCAACAAAGTGGGTGCTGACACGACACTGACATTAAAACCAAACTTTGATGAGACAGTAAACTCAGCTATTAAGCCAGATATTAAAAATATTGCAGAGCAAGATGATATTGATCTAACAACGCTTGTTGTAAGTTTCAAAGATAAAGCGGGTAAAATACAGACCATTTCTGCAAATGATGATGGTACCTTTACTATCCCTGAAGGTGTAACTCACTTAAAAGCAAAAGTATTAGCGAAAACCGATAATCTCTATGAAATAAAAGAAAAATTCACCCTAGACGGCGAAGTTAAATTACAAGATGACAAAGTTATCACCGATACTGGTATAGGTGTTATTGTTGATATTCCAGCGGATAAGCCACAGCTAGAAGTGGGCAATGCAAAAGCAACAGAAGGTGAAAAATTAAAATTCACTATCGATTTAACGCACCCAGTTGAAGCCGATACCACGCTGAAATTAACGCCTATATTTGATCCTACTCATCTTAAAACAGCAGAGATTGAAGATATTACCCTGCCATTTGAAGTGAAATACACGGAAAAAGTTGGCGATAAAGATATTGAGCATACTATTGCTGTAAATGAAGACGGCACCTTTACCGTACCGAAAGGTATTACACACTTAACGGCAGAAACACTTGCTAAACCTGATGGCATCTTTGAAATAAAAGAAGATTTCGTCTTAAAAGGCGAATTGACATTACAAGATGGTGAAATCATTGATGATACTGGTGATGCTATTATTACTGATGCAGATGCTACAGATCCAAATACTGGTGAGATCATCCCACACGGAGCGGACAAACCAACCTTAACCGTAGGAAGTGATGAAAAGGTAGAAGGTAAAAACCTAGAGTTTAATATTACCTTAAGTAACAAAGTTGATGCAGAAACAACCCTAACACTGACACCAAAATTTGATCCAAAAGATCCAAATTCAGCAGAGATAGACGATATCACGCTACCATTTATTGTTACTTATGAAGATAAAGTACACAATACGCAAAAAGTGATTATTGCAAATGATGATGGCACTTATACCATACCGAAAAATATCACCCATCTAAAGGCGACCACAATGACGGAAGTTGATGGTATCTTTGAAATAAAAGAAAACTTTACATTAGAAGGTAAAGTTACCTTACAAGATAACAGTGTAATCACTGACGAAGGTAAAGGGGTTATTTTAGATAAAGATGGTAAAAAACCTGATGGCACCGTTGATCCACAAGGTGCTGACAGACCAACATTAGATATTCAAGACGCACAAGCGGTTGAAGGAAACGATTTAATTTTTGATATTGCATTAAGTAACAAAGTTGATGCACCAACAACATTAAAATTAACACCGACCTTTGATCCTGCGGTTACGCCTGAGATCGATCCAGCATCATTAAAAGATATGGAATTACCGTTTATTGTAAGTTTTGTTGACGAAAACAACAAAACACAAGAAATTGAGCCAAATCAAGATGGTACATTCACTATCCCTGCAAATGTAACTCATTTAAAAGCAGAAGTGTTAGCAAAACACGATGGCATTTTTGAAAGAAAAGAAGACTTTGTTTTAGAAGGCGAAGTTACATTACAAGATAATAGCACGATTAATGCCAAAGCGACAGGTTTAATTTTAGACCCTGATGGTAAAAATCCAGATGGCACCGTTGATCCACAGGGTGGCGATAAGCCAGCCTTAATAGTGGGTGATGCGAAAGCAAAAGAAGGTGATGAGCTAGAATTTGCAGTTACCTTAACGCACCCAGTGGGTACGGAAACAACACTAACATTAACGCCAAACTTTGACCCTAATAATCCAAACAGTGCGGAGATGGCGGATATTGTTCCAGCTGGGCAAACCAAGCCTAACTTTACCTTAAAATACACAGAAGAAGTGAATGGTAAGTATGTTGAGCATACTATCACGGCAAATGATGATGGCACCTTTACGATTCCAGCAGAAGTTACGCACTTAACGGCAAGCGTGCCAACAACGCCAGATGAAACCTATGAAACATTAGAAAACTTTACCCTAACAGGTAAGGTCGAATTGCCGAAAAATGAAGTCATTACCGATGATGGTAATGCTCAAATCACTGATGAAGATAAAGCGAAACCAGAATTAACAATAGATGCTCCAGAAGTAAATGAAGGCGAGCCACTTATCTTTAATGTTAAATTAACGCACCCAGTTGATGGGGTAACGGAGTTAAAATTAAACCCTGTATTTAATGATCCTACAAATCCAAATGATCCAAATACAGCAAGCGATCGTGATGTTACCTTGCCACTGGTTTTAACCTATGTTGATGAAAAAGGTGAGACCCAAACAATTAAACCAAATAGTAAGGGTATATACGAAATTCCACCTATGGTAACAGACTTGCAAGCAAAATTTGAAACTGTTACTGATAATGTGTATGAAATTAGCGAAGCCTTTACTTTAGAAGGTTCTGCTGAGTTGCCAAATGAATCGGTAATTACTGCAAGCAATAAAGGTACAATCAACGATAAAGACAGCGACAAACCGCAAATTAGCATTACCGCAGATCCAAAAGTTACCACCGAAGGTGATGACAAAGGTTTAGTTTATACTGTTGCCATTGATAATGACAAAGTAAGCGTGGCAGACAGTATTGTTCACGTTAAACCAGAGCTAACAGTGGATACAACTGATGCCGATGTTAAACCAGAAGACATTAAATCAATTACCTATACTGATGTTGATGGTAAAGTACAAACAGTTATAAATACAGCTAAAAATCCGACCGCTATTCAAGATTTCTTTGATAATGGTGTTGATGTAAAAATTGCCAAAGGTGAGACTACAGCACCGGCGATTACTATTGTGTCTGCTGATGATACCCTTGCGGAATCAACTATTGAACACTTACAACTTACTATTTCTCACCCGAAAGCACCAACAGCGGGAACTGATGGCTACACCTTAGGTACCAAAGATGCGGTAGGTGATATTGTTGATAATGATAAAGTTATTGTCAATTTAGTAGGAAAAGACACCACAGCCGTAGATGGTTTGAGTCTTGTTGTGGGCAATGCTTCTGTGATCGAAGGGCAGGATCTTGTCTTTGATGTCAATCTCACAATGCCAGTTGCTGAAGAAACAACATTATCACTTGAAAAATTGTTTAAAAATGGCACAGGATTTATGAATGGGGGAGATGTTACAGGGGATGTAACGGTAACCTATATTGATGAACAGGGTAACCCGCAGACGCTTACTACTACTACTACTACGTATATTGTGCCGGCAAATATTACTGCATTGCAAGTGGCAATTGCAACTCGTTCAGATACTGATTATGAAGGGCTTGAAACAATGCAACTTGGGGCTACACTTGCGATTAATAATCAGGTCGTCGCAGCAGATATCGGCATCGGTAGTATTATTGATCAAAATCCAGATGACACCACACCTGTTGTTGCACCTACGGCAGTGGCTAAGAAAGTAGAAGATAACAAACTTATCTTTGAAGTTAATCAAACAATGGATAGCTCAACAAATACAACCGCTATAGTGAAACTTGATCTTGGCACCGTAGAGCGAGAAGATATTAAAGATATCATTTATAACGATGGAACAACAGATACACCTATCGATATTGATACTTTTATCAATACTGGTCATACAGTAACCATTTCTGCTCATTCTGATGTAAAGCCAACCTTTACCATTGTGGCAGAGCAAGACAGTCGTTATGAAAAATCAGAAACCTTGTCACTCACAATGACAACGGTAACAGGTGCTGAAAAAGGGGAAGATCACGCAATCGGTACGATTTACGACCAAAAAGGAAGTCCGAAAGTACCACCAGTTGATCCAAATGATCCAAATCCGCCAGTAACGCCACCAAATGGTGATATGCCTGTTGTAATGATTAAAACAAGAGATGGAGTTGCGATAGAGCCTAAAGATGCAAATACGCCAACTGATGACACCATTCTCTTTGAAATTTCGCAGACAACGGTCAGTGATTTTGATACAACGGTAAAAGTAGTGCTTGATCTCTATCCAAGAGATAGTGCAAACAAAGCATCAAGAGAAGATATTAGTAAAATTGTCTTTGACGATGGTTTAAATAATTCTGACTCAGTAAGAACACTTACCGATGCAGAATTTGATGCTTTAATTGATCCAACAAAAGGAATGACGATTACCATTCCTAAGAATTCAGATCCATCAGATTCAACAGCGGTGAAACCGACCTTTAAATTCTGGCCAGCGTATGATGAAGATTTTGAACGATACGATCAATTTACAATGACGCTTTCTGAACCGACAGAAGCACGAGTGAGTGACACTCAGTATATTGCATCGGGAATGATCAAAGATAAGAGTAAGTATGTTGATGATGATACCTTATACGATGAGCCGATATTAACGATTAAAGCCACCGATCCGAGTGCTATCGAAGGGGCATTTGATGAAAATGAAAATGCCGATGTAGTGGTATTTACTATTTCAAAAAATAGAAACAGTAGTTTTGATACAACAGCAAATGTAACTATTGATATGGGAAGTGGTGATGAAGGCTTAGAGATGGATGACATCTCAATGATTATTTACTCTAAGGATGGCAGTAATGATCCTGAACAGTTAATTTATTTCCAAAATCCAACACAAATTAATAGATTACTTACCGGTGATTATAAAATTACCATTCCAGCAGGCTCGGATCCAGAGACCTTTAAGCCGACCTTTACGATTGTGCCACAGGATGACTACTATAAGGAAAATGTAGAAAAAATAAAAATCAAACTGACTAATATTGAAAATGCCGATCCAAATGAAGGGCAACACGAAGCAGAAGGTCAGATTCTTGATGATCCAAATCCGGGGCTTGATGATATTGTATTTGTCAAAATAACGGTAGATAAAGCAGTCGTTCAAGAAATTGATATGGAAAAACTGACGTACATTGTTGAGCTAGTGAATATTAACGGTGAACCTGTACCAACGCTACCAAATGAAAGTGTCGATGTTCAGCTTCAATGGAGTGGTGGTATCAGTCCTGTGGTAGATCCTAACACTGGTATTATTACATCACCTGATGTGTATCAAACCATTATTGATGGCAAGTCATACAAAGGACAATTGCCAAGAACCATTACTATTGAAGGTGGAAAAAGCCAAAAAAGTTTTGTCGTGCAAATCGATGATGACAGCACTAACGAAGTAGATGAGCAAATTATTCCGGTAATTGAAGAAATTGTTTCAGCAAGGGAAGTTGCTGATCCAAGCAGTGTATATTACGGTAAAGCGAATAAAATCAATGATGGTAATAATAATACTTTTGAAATCCTTGAGCGACATTCCACAGAACACAAAGCCAAAAAAGATCTTGTTTCTGCAACGACAAAAATCAAAGATAACGATGTTGTCTATGTAACTGCGATTAGTGATGAAGCAGAGCCTGAAGGGAATGCACTGGTACACAAGGTAAGATTAAATACCATATCAACCACCACTACTGCGGTAAATATGAATATTACTGGTCCTACTGCAACCATTGCTGGGGATAAATCTAATACTGTTGATGGATTAGTGCCAGATACTACAGTAAATGAAAATGGCAAAGCCTATGTTGAAGTATCCTTTGATAACGGAGATCACTGGAAAACGGTAGAAGTGGAAGCAGACGGTAGTTTTGATGTTGATATTCCAGATAAGATTGGTGGGTTCTTGGTAAAAGTACCAACGCAAGCAGACTGGATTGCGGAAGGTCCATCAGAGTTTTACACCATCGGTGGACAAATCGGCGATAGAAAAGTGATAAAAGCTATCGGTACGATCAAGGACTTTGAATGGTCAAGGGTTTCAGAAGAAGGAATTCTCGTGAGTGCAGGTGGTGAAGTTGATGGTCTTGAAGATAACCAAGGTGAATTTAACGAAGGGAAATCGGCACTTGATGGTGAAAAAGCCGATACCACCGATTTAGCTCACGTTGAATCTACCTTCGGCTTTGTCAGAGCAGTAAAAGAAATTAACTATATCGGAGAACGAGTTACATCTGATGGTAATCTAGTGGACTGGAACTGGAATGCTCAGGAGCAAGCCCTTATCGGTACTATTGATGATAAACACGATTTAGATGAAAATAATCAACCAAAAGAAAAAGAAGTGTTGCGTATTCAGCTTGATAAAAACGACACTGATTTTACCGATGGTATCGATTATGAAATCTTACTGAAAAAAGGTTTAGATCACGAGCATCGCCCAGATCAAATCGTGTATCAAAGAGATGAGCACGGAGAGTTTGTTTTAGATTCACAAGGTAATAAGATTGTGAAAGAAAATAACTCAATCGAAGATACCCTTGATCTTAAATTTGAAGCCATTGATATGAACAATGAGAAAGGGGATTTTGCGATTGTGGTTGAAGATGACTCACCAAACGTAAAAACCGAAACAGGGTCACAGTTAATCCCAAGTAAATTGCTAGTAAACGTAATGGTTTGTATAGATTTATCAGCAAGTATGGATTACGATTTAGCTGATAATGAGCCTACGATTCACCCTGTTAAACTTATTTGGAATGGTGCTCCACTTAAAGATATAAATGGCAGATGGTGTACGGAAGATGGTACCCGTTACGGTAAGGTGCTTAATGGTCGCGTGCTTGATAAACTAGATGCTAGAGATGAATATGGTCGTGTGTATGCTGAACCGCTCTATGATGATCAAGGTCGTAATGTAGATTCAATAATCTATGAGCCACCAAGAGATGTACACGGAAACATTAAAACTGATGCAAATGGTGATCCACTGCCTATTATGAAGAAGTGGAACTGGGTGGAAAATCCTGACCATGATGGCACCAGCCGTTTAGATGTTGCAAAAGCGGCCTTTATTAAGCTTATGAATACCTATGAGCAATACGGTACTGTCCGAGTTAAAATTGTTGGCTTTGCAACCAAGGCTGGCATACTTACCCCAGATAGATGGGTAGATGTGAATGAAGCCATTGACATCATTAACAATATGAAAGCACAGTTTCTCAACGGCGAGTTTATCGGAAGCGGTGCGATTAATTCAGGGGAAAACAACTGGCCTAGAAGTGCGGCAACAAACTACGATGCAGCATTAGCGGCTATGCAAGAAGCCTTTGATAAAGATCCTAGCAAAGGTTATTTAGATAAAGAAGATGTTTACCGACCAGATGGCACTATTGAAACGACCTTTATCGGTGCGAATGAAATGTATTTCTTGACCGATGGTAACCCAAGTCAAGGGGACGGTAATGACACTATACTCAGCAATGCCGTAGTAAATAATTCAGATAAAGGTATCCAATCTGCCGAGCAAATAATATGGGAAAACTTCTTAAAAGCGAATAAGATTAAATCACACGCTGTTTCATTTACGGAAGTACCATTGACGGAAAAAATTGAAGCAATTGCCTTTAATGGTGTTAAGCCTGATGATACAGAAGAAGCGATTCACGCACTGCACGCAAAATCAGCAGAAGCCCTTGATCATATTCTACAACAATCAATCTCGGTAACGCCAGTTTCAAGTAACGTAGTAAACTCAATTTATGCAACGGGTACGGAAACAACCTACGGTGGTGATAATGCAAGTATTACTGCAATCAAGATGGCTGGGCGTCGTTTCTTGTATGATGCACAAAAAGATATTACGACCGATCTTGATACTAACGAGACGATACAAGGCTCAATTGTAAAAGTAATCACAGAAGAACATCAAAGTAAATTTGAAGTCGATCTTAAAACAGGTGGCTGTATTTATCTTGGTTCTTCAGAGGTTGCCTTTGCAGGTGGTCAAGAAGAGTTCACCGTAACTTATGTACTAACCGATAAAGACGGTGACTATGACACGGCGAGCAGAACCTTTATTTTTAAATCGGAAAAAACCTTAATTACTACGCCAACGCTTGAAATTGAAGCAAATAAAAACCCGAACGAAGTACATGAAAACGGTGAAAAACTGCTTGAGTATAAAGCACGTTATGTACACGGTGGAATTTCAACATCAAATACTATCTTTAATGTGAAACCGATAGAATATACCGATCCTGATAGTACCATTTCTGATCAAGATGGTAACGTAACAGAAGATGATGTTGAGTACGTTCTCTATACAGATATTAGTACCGGTAAACAGGTGAAACTTGAAGGGGATGAAAAAATTAAGAGCTTCTTTAAAAAGGGTATTAATATCGGTATTCAAGCAGGTAAAACGGCGGCCGACACTATCGAAGTGAAACTTAAAGATGATAACTTCAAAGAAAAAGATGAAGTATTGGAGTTACAGATCTCTGAAGCAGAAGGCGTACCAGAGCTATTATTGAATTATGAGTTAAGTAAAACAAATAATACTGCCGCGGGTCGTGTAATTGATGACGATTTATCACCAGCGATTGAAAGTATTTATAAATCCGTAACTGAAGCATCAGGTACAACTATATCAGGTGCGGCACAGGTTACGCAACCACAGTCCGTTGAAACCTTAACCGTAAATGATATAGAGATTTATAATAAGTCTAACCCGATAACATTGCCAAAAGAATTTAAAGGTGATGAGGGAACACTGGTTATTACTGGTTATAACCCAACAACTGGATTGCTCAGCTATACTTATACCGAAGATGGTAATGCGGAAAAACATAATGTTGTGGGTGATGATGTGTATGATGAATTCTTCTTGTCAGGAACAGATTCACTGGGTATCAAAATTTATGATGATGCCGCAAATTTAGGCCACGCTCGCCTTATCGTTCAAATAACTGATACCGTGCCGTCAGCACAAGATGATGAAGCATCAGTTCGAGAAGAATCTAAACTGACAGTCGAAGGCAATATGTTGTCAAACGATACTGACAGTGCCGATAAAGATATTGTAGCAATGAAGCTAACAGGTGTGGTTGCAGATACCATTAATACCAGCCACGTTCCTGATGCTGATCCTGAAGAATTAAGTGATACGGTAGGATTAGTGGTGCAAGGAACATACGGAACATTAACGGTGTATCCTGACGGTAGATATACCTATGTGCTAGATAACGACAATGAAGTTGTACAAGCCCTTGATAATGGTGACTTTGAGATAGACCGTTTTACTTATACCATTACCGATGCCGATGGCGATAAAGCAACGAAACACTTGCTTATCACGGTAAATGGTACTGATGATGTGGTTATCCCACAGGCACACGATGATTCGTGGTATAACGCAGACTATGGTAAAAATCTTGCTGGTGAACGTACTTTTGCAATTGATGTTATTACTAACGAAATTATTGATGGCAGGGGTAAAGCATTGAAACAGGTAACGGAAAATCAAGGTGCTGATACCGACCAAGATACACCACTGAAAGATCTTACCGTAGAAATCATTGGTGCAACAAAAGTATTCGGTAGTGTGTATGTATTACACGTTCAAGATGAAGGCGAATGGGTTGTGGGTGTTGATGGCTTGCCAAATCATGTTATTCAGTTTATTCCGAATAAAGATTTTGATGGTAACCCAACCCCAATTCAATATCGATTACACGATGGTCCTGTGATAAACGGGGAATATACGGGTAACACATCCGAGCCTGCGACAATCACACTGAAAATGAACCCAGTAATTGATATTACTAAAGCACCAGTAATTGCAAATACCGCTGTGGTACACGTTTCAGAAGAAGGGCTAGAAGGTCACTTTGGCGAAATTGTGGGTATTGCGGATAAAGAAGGTGATCACGATACCACAGACTCGGCAACTAACATCGCAACAATTGAGTTGGATAACGCAAATAAACTGCAATTCCACGATATTGATTCACAGCCAACTACTATCGGTGGCACCGAAGTTGCGTGGACATTAGAGCCAGTTGAAAAGAAAACCTTAACCGCATATATTGATACAAATAATGATGGCGAACAAAATGCAAATGAAATAGAAGTGTTAAGAGCAGAGTTATTAGGTAACGATACCGTAAAAGCAACGCTTCTTAATGAAATTAACCATCCTGATAGCTCTAAAGAAGACAGTGTTTCAATTGATTTAGCGATCAAAGCGATTAACGGTGGTACAAAAGTAGCATTAGGAAAAGTAACCGTTGTGGTTGAAGATGACTCTATTGAAGAAGGCGTTATTGTTTCAAACGAAGTCGGTCATCCGTTTGCAACTAACTTAATATTTGCACTGGATATTTCAGAAAGTATGAAATATGTACCGGGTTCGATAGATAGACTGCCGACTGGACACGAAAAATCACGTTGGGAAATTGCTCGTGATGGTATCAGAGATTTAGTTAAGCAATATACCGCTGATGGACATACGGTAAATATCATAATGGCAACATTTAATGATAACGTTGGTCCAAACTCGGGCTGGATTCAAGGTGCAACAGAAGATGACGTAGAAAGCTTCTTCGGTAGTGTGAGTTTATCAGGTGGCACCAGCTATACTGCAGCCGTTGATAATGTGATTACAGCCTTTAACCAAGGCGAACCACACGGAGATAGAACAACAATTTATACTATTTCTGATGGTAACCCAGAATCGGGTTCAAGTTTAAATGAGGCACAAAATGCCCCTATTGCAAAACAATGGTTGGAATTCTTAAATGATAATAACATCACTGATGCCCATTCTTATGGTTTTACCAATGCAGAAAATGATCGTCCAGTAACGGTTGCAGAACTTGAAACTCTTGCTTACGATGCTGAAAAACCACACGGTGCAGACAGTGGATTAGCAGAATTAATCAATACCGAAACTGAATTTAAAAAGGCGATAATGGATACTGTTGTAGAGCCAGTTGCAGGGGGCTATGCCTTTAATAGACATGATCCGCTAACAGGTAAAGTGTATAACGCACTGGGGGCTGATGGTCTTGATAAAATACTGAACATAAAATACGATTTCCACGGAAAAACGACAACATTAACAGATGACAATAACAATCATCATATTATTGTTGATACCTTCTTCGGAAAATTAGAGATTAATACCGAAACAGGTGAATACACGTATCAAACAACAAATGAGAAAGTGAAGCAATATGATCAACATATTGAAAAATTCACCCTAGAAGCCAGAGATGGCGATGGTGATATTTCTCACAGTGTTCTAGAAATACACTTTGCTTATGACCCAGCGAGTGGACACGTTAGCTCATACTCAACAGCAAATGTGATAGATACTTTCTCTACTCGTTCAAGTGATATTGATGATAGTCTAGCTGATGATAGTTTAGATAATAGCTATGTCATCACAAATGATGTCTTTGCTGATATTAATGATACTTCAGGCGTTGATTCACTTGTCGTGAAAAACACATCTGGCACATTAAACCTAGACTTTACTGATACAACATTACAGTCAAAAGTGAGTGGCATTAATATAATCGATCTCACCCAAGACGGTAGCGACACCAGTGTGAAACAGGTTGTTGTTCTTGATTATGACGCTGTTGATGCAATATCGGAAAACAACGAGTTGTTTGTTAAAGCTGATGCCGAAGATTTAGTAAAAATCGACAACGCAGTGAAATTAGATGAGGTAAAAGTTGTTGATGAAGTAAGCTATACGGCTTATGATTTAAACAACGATTTAATTGCGGATGTTTATATCAATGGTGGAGATATTATTTTATAACCTATTATGTGGGTGTATTGAATAAGCCCACATAACGTTTCAAATACAAGCGGTAAGACTTTTATTAGAATTTGCAAAAATTTATTAAAATTTTACCGCTTTTTTGTATTTTACTTCACCTTCTAACAGTTTCCTGCTAGTTTTACTCTATATTTAATTCACTATGATTTAGTATAAATAAAAGTTTATAGTTCTCCTGTATTTTGGTAAGAAAAATATCTCATTAAAATAGTAAGTTTATACTCACTTATATTGGTATTGCCCCTTTCAACTATTTTTCTGTGAAAGAGATCACAAAATTAATTTTTACTCAATGACATTGTAGAAGTTTTATACTACCCTTGTTTCACCTTAATTTAAAAGGTAACTAAATTTAAATTCTACCAAGAGGATAGATTTATGAAATTACTTTTATTGTATTTAAAATCGTGGTTTGTTATCGATCCACGTATGCTTCTTTGTTTCCCATAATTTACTTTTCTTTTTTCAAATCTTTTCTATTTTTTATTTTTTTCTATTTCTACAGACAAAACATACTGTAGTTTAAGTTTATATCTATATGAGGATTTTATTATGAATACATTTAAACATTTACCAGAACCATTTCGTATCCGTGTTATTGAACCAGTGAAAAGAACGACTCGTGAATATCGTGATGAAGCGATTTTAAAAGCAGGAATGAACCCATTTTTAATAGACAGTAAAGACATTTTTATTGATTTATTAACAGACAGCGGAACAGGTGCGGTGACTCAAGATATGCAAGCTGCAATGTTACGTGGTGATGAGGCTTATAGTGGTAGCCGTAGTTACTATGCGTTAGCAGATGCAGTAAAAGATATTTTTGGTTACGAGTTTACCATTCCAACTCACCAAGGTCGTGGTGCAGAACAAATTTATATTCCTATTTTAATCAAAAAACGTGAACAAGAAAAAGGTTTAGAGCGTGACAAAATGGTGGTGTTCTCTAACTATTTCTTTGATACAACACAAGGTCACTCTCAATTAAATGGTGCGACAGTAAATAATGTTTATATTAAAGAAGCCTTTGATACAGGTGTTGAACACGACTTTAAAGGAAACTTTAACCTTGAAAAATTAGAAGAAGGCATTCAAAAAGTGGGTGCAAAAAATGTACCTTATATTGTTGCAACTATCACTTGTAACTCAGCAGGTGGTCAGCCAGTTTCTCTTGCAAACTTAAGAGGAATGTATGCGATTGCGCGTAAATATGATATTCCAGTAATAATGGATTCAGCTCGTTTTGCAGAAAATGCGTACTTTATCAAACAGCGTGAAGAAGAGTGCAAAGATTGGTCTATTGAGAAAATTACTTATGAGTGTTATCAATATGCTGATGCTCTTGCAATGTCTGCGAAAAAAGATGCAATGGTACCAATGGGTGGATTACTCTGTTTCAAAAATAAAGAAATGGAAGATGTGTATCACGAATGCCGTACATTATGTGTGGTACAAGAAGGCTTCCCAACTTATGGCGGTTTAGAAGGTGGTGCAATGGAGCGTTTAGCGGTCGGTTTATACGACGGTATGCGTGAAGATTGGCTTGCTTATCGTATTCGTCAAATTGAATATTTAGTGGATGGCTTAGAAAAAATTGGTGTTGTTTGTCAACAACCGGGTGGACACGCAGCTTTTGTTGATGCAGGTAAATTATTACCACATATTCCTGAGGATCAGTTCCCTGCACAAGCATTAGCGTGTGAACTTTATAAGGTGGCAGGTATTCGTGCAGTTGAAATTGGTTCATTCTTATTAGGTCGTGATCCAAAAACAGGTAAACAATTACCTTGCCCAGCCGAATTGCTACGTTTAACCGTGCCACGTGCGACCTATACGCAAAGTCATATGGATTTCATTATTGAAGCATTCCAAAAAGTAAAAGAAAACGCACCAAATATTAAAGGCTTAACATTTAGTTATGAACCTAAAGTATTACGCCACTTTACAGCTCGTTTAAAAGAAGTGGAATAAAAGCTTGCAAAGATTAAGATTGCACTAGTATAATAGTACAATCTTTCAATAATTAATTACTATAAGGAATCTTCTTATGAAAAAAAATAGCCCTTCTATTATTGGTGGTGCTTGTATTATTGCAAGTGTCTGTGTTGGAGCTGGAATGCTAGCTATTCCAATTAAGGGGGCAGGAGCGTGGACGATTTATTCCACTCTTGCATTACTTATTACGATGACAATGATGACACTTTCAGGTTGGCTCTTACTTGAGGCATATAAAAAATATGAA
>PDWI01004007.1_pt1 | contig 20200 bp, 12 predicted proteins | sample 1430891 | NCBI WGS metagenome assembly PDWI01 (sample SAMN01162508, study PRJNA174530) | Oral metagenome, whole genome shotgun sequencing project. | biome: Marine environment; feature: Marine mammal; material: Swab sample of the gingival sulcus; isolation source: swab sample of gingival sulcus... | reverse complement strand
TGCCAAAGAAGATACGCCAAGTATATGAACGTCGTTTTCTGCTGCTTGCTTAGCTGCTTCTTTTGGCGTTTGGAAAAGAGGTCCCATATCTACGTCAAAGCCTATATCGGCATATGCTGTTGCTACCACTTTTGCCCCTCTATCGTGTCCGTCTTGTCCCAATTTTGCTATCATTATTCTAGGTCTTCTACCTTCTAATTCTGCAAATTTATCAGACAATTCTCTCGCTTCTATAAATTTATCGTTCATATCTATTCCTTTTGCATATACGCCCTTTATGGTATTGGAATGAAAATTATATCTTGTAAACTCTTTTTCCATAGCGTCGGAAATCTCCCCAAGCGTAGCTCTCTCTTTTGCAGCTACGACTGCCAATTCCAGTAGATTTCCTTTTCCTGTGCGAGAAGCTTCTGTTATGGCTGCCAACGCTTGATTTACTTTTTCTGTATTCCTGGTTGCTCTGATACGCTTCAATCTTTCTATTTGGCTATTTCTCACCTCTGTATTGTCAACGACCAAGGTATTTAACTCTGTTTTATCCTCGAATAAAAACGAATTAACGCCTATTATTTTATTTTTTAGGTCATCTATATTTGATTGTTTCATCGCTGCCGCCTCTTCGATTCTCATTTTGGGTATTCCCGCTTCGATAGCCTTGGTCATTCCACCGAATTTCTCAATTTCCTTGAGATGTTTTGAGGCTCTTTTTATCAATTCTTGTGTAAGATATTCCACATAGTAAGAACCTCCGAACGGGTCGACTGATTTTGTAATATCTGTGTTGTATTGAAGCAGTTTTTGCGTATCTCTCGCTATTTTGGCAGAGAAATCTGTAGGCAATGCAATGGCTTCGTCCAAAGCGTTTGTGTGTAGTGATTGGGTTCCTCCCAATGCAGCTCCCATGGCTTCGATAGTTGTTCTTGCTATATTGTTGAAAGGGTCTTGTTCTGTGAGGCTATATCCCGATGTTTGAGAGTGAGTTCTAAGCATAGTAGATTTTGGATTCTTAGGATTGAATTCATCAACTAATTTAGCCCAAAGGTATCTACCCGCCCTCATTTTTGCTATTTCGACGAAGAAATTCATCCCAATTCCCCAGAAAAATGAGAATCGAGGCACAAAACTATCTACGTCAAGACCTGCTTTTATACCTGCCTTTATATATTCTATGCCGTCTCCCAAAGTGTATGCCAATTCAATATCGGCGGGAGCACCAGCTTCGTGCATATGATAACCACTGATACTAATCGAATTGAATCGAGGCATATTAGCCGCAGTATATTCAAAGATGTCCGAAATTATTTTCATCGACGGGGTAGGAGGGTATATAAAGGTGTTCCTAACCATAAATTCCTTCAAAATATCATTTTGAATGGTTCCCGACAAATCCGAGAGTGCTACATTTTGCTCCATTGCCGCAACGATGTAGAAGGCCATAACCGGAATTACCGCTCCGTTCATAGTCATGGATACACTCATTTTATCCAAAGGTATCTGGTCGAACAATATCTTCATATCTTCGACTGAATCGACAGCAACCCCTGCCATTCCTACGTCTCCTTTTACTCTTTCGTGGTCAGAATCATAGCCTCTGTGGGTAGCGAGGTCAAATGCCACGGAAAGTCCTTTTTGTCCGGCTGCCAAGTTTCTTCTGTAAAAAGCGTTACTCTCTTCAGCAGTCGAAAATCCTGCATACTGCCTGATAGTCCACGGTCTTACGGTATACATCGTAGTGTAAGGTCCACGCATATACGGTTTTACTCCCGATACATAGCCCGTATAATCTTCATTGTCTAAATCACTTTTAGAATAAGAAGATTTTACTTTTATTTTTTCCAACAAGGTCAGCCTAGTTTTTGACCTTGTCGCTTTTCTGCCCAAAGTTAGGTCTATTTCTTTCTTGCTAAAATCGGGTATTTTCATATGAATATATTTTTTATTTTTAAATGACCGAATGTAACCCTAGACGACAAAAAAATCACTACTCTGTGTGTTTGATGATTAATTTTTATCGTGTCGGTTTCATATCAATATATTTTAAATCTTCATTACCTTACGGTAACGATGCAAATGTACAATGTTTTAACCATATGTTGCAATTGATTTTGTTAAATTATTAGGTTAATTTAGAAAGAATACGATGTTTATTCTAAATAAGTCATTAAAGTTAGGTAGTGAAATGATTATTAATGTAGATTGTAGCCTTTGTGAATGCATCAGTTCGTACTGCGATAAAAGTGTATAAAACTTGATGATTGTAAGGTGAAAAAATCTAACTTCAAAAATTTTTCAAAGAAATACAAAAAACTTTGCGAACTTTGCGACCAACTTTGCGTTTTTTGTAGTTGAAGGTTGGGAGATTGGGAGTTGTATTTCAAATTAAGTTATGTCGAATTCTGAAAATAAAATAAAAAATTCATTGATAAAGGCTCTTGTGTCAGCCTTGTCTATCACAGTTGTAGCAGTTCTGTTTTTGTATTTTACTAAAATGGAATTATCGGTAAATCTACAATCATTTGCTGTTGTTTTGTTTGCGGTTATGTTTGTTTACAAATTTATTTGGAACTATTATTTAAAGAAAAAATTTAAAGAATAAATGATATGGAAATAGCTTTAATAGCCCATAATGGTAAAAAACCGGAAATGGTTAAGTTTATCATGGAAAGGATAGAAATGCTAAAAAGCAAATCTGTAAGCTTGATAGCGACCGGCACTACCGGACAATATGCCAATGAGGTAGGTCTTGGCGTAGAGAGAATGTTGTCGGGACCCAAAGGTGGTGATGCGCAAATAGCTGCAAGAGTAGCCGAGGGTAAGACAAAGATGGTTCTGTTTTTTAGAGACCCGATGGATAAACATCCTCATGAACCCGATATTTCTATGCTTATGCGTATATGTGATGTTCACAATGTGCCATTGGCAACTAACCCTGCAAGCGCAGAGCTTATGTTAAAGGGATTGTTATGTGAAAATCACTGATGTTATGAAAAAATACATTATGAGATATGCAGATACACTTGTACCAATTTTAATGATGTCCATTGTGATATTATCAAGTTGGTCTTGTAATTGTCATAAAAAATTTGCAGGGCAAAGCTCTGAAATATCTTATTTATACCAGTTAGCCGATGCAAAATATGGAGAAGACTACAAGGTCACTTATAATGCTCCCAAAGATTATGCTTTTGTTTCAAAAAGATTTATGGAAAAAGAAATGGAGCTGTCCAACTGTGCATTTTTTGTGTTCGGCATAAAAGATAATAACATTATTATTGAAGATACGCTGTCAGCAGGCAGCCTAAGGTGGACAGATGATTATACTTTGTTGTTTTTGGAAAGAGGACAACAATCAAAATCTCCAACTAAAGCATATACAATTGACGTAAAAACAGGAATACGTACAGTCCAACCTTAATTTGGATTATTTATAGAATTTCTTATTTAGTGCCTGCAAGAAAACCCTTGATTTTCAAGTCTCTGATAATAAAATTCCAAAGACGAGGCTTGCTAAATTTTGAAAATCAAGGAGTTTACTGGTGTAAATGACTGTTTTTAAAATGAGCGTAACGAAGTATTTGGAGTTTTCTTGCAGAGACTATTTACAAAGTACTTGATAAATTCTACTCGAAGATCCTGACCAAACCCCAAGTGCTCCTTCTACATTAGATTTTGCTCTTATATATGATGAAAATGGACCTTGTGAGCGTCTATCCAGTTCCAGTGTGTTCCAAAATTCGTATTGCTCCTGATCTATACATATCCACTGCAATTGTATCGTGTCACCGGTTATGAAAAAGAAATCTTCAAGTTCTATTGAATCCGGGCTTGTCGCATTTACCGCTTTATCTATGACAAATTTAAATTCTTGTCCGTCAAACAAATCATCAGTAGCAACTGAAACTGCCGGCGACTGAAGAGGCTCACCTACGTAACTGTTTTTTAGCCTATAAAAGTTTTTTTCGTCTTTTGGGTCTTTTATCTTTGCATATAACTGCCTCAAAGTATCAATAGGTTCACCGGGAATAGGCTTAGTCCAAAGGCTGTCCAATGGTATATACTTCGGAATATATGTACTCGAAGTTATTAATGTGTCGCCCAATCTTATTTCCAACTTGTAAGTCTTTTCTTCTTCTACATTTATTTGTCGCAGTATATCAGTGTAAACACAAATATTCAATTCACTATTTTCAGTATCCAATCCCAGACTTGATTTTACAATAGGTCTCAATTCTTCCGGAATATCATCCAAGCACAATAGCGTCAACTTGTATTCGTTTTCTTCGTCAATTACCTTTACCTCGGCATCTCTTACGTATATTTCGTTCAAAGTATTAGCATCAATTTCTGAGAAATAGGGAATACTTTTAGAGATAATAACGAACGGAGGGATTGGATTTTCACTAGCTTCAATATAACCTTCTACTACGTACTGCTGTCCTTCTTGGTAGTCTTTGGGGATGTATTCTTCCTCGCAGGATACCAATACGTTTATCAATAACAGTATCAATAATATATTTAAGTCAAATTTGATTTTTTTCATATTTTATCTTTATATTTTATCAGTAATGCCTCTCAACTTTTTACTGTTGCCATTTAAATACGTAGCTTATTGATGGTATAATTGGGAAAATAGTTATTTTGCTGGCTTTTATACTGGATTTCCCTGTGTTAAAATCGGAATTGAATTGATATTCTATAAAAAATGGATTTTTTCTGTTGTAAACATTGTAAATAGAAAAAATCCAACTTCCTTTAAATTTTTTCTTTTTGTTACCGCTTGGAGTATATGTCGCTGAAATATCCATACGGTGATAAGGAGATAATCTTTCGCTGTTTCTAGGACCGTGATAGCTGTTTATATTTTTATCTACAAAATAAAATCCGAGTATGGGGGTATATGGTCTGCCTGTTCCAAATACGAATACGGTGCTAAAACTCCACTTTTTACTTAGATTGTAATTAGCTGCAAGCGATATGTCGTGAGTCTTATCATAGGGCATCGGATACCACCTCGCGTTTTCAATTTTCTCAAAAGACCTTTCCGCTTTTGAGAAAGTATATGCCAACCATCCGTTGAATTTACCTTTATTTTTTTTAATCAACAACTCCAAACCATACGCTCGACCTATACCATATACGAATGCCTTTTCAATATCTTCTCCTATTCTGGCATAGTAATCATCTGCATAATCTATTTGATTGGAGAGTGTCTTGTAGTACCCTTCAATTGATGTTTCATAAGTGTTTTTACTGAAATTTTTAAATATTCCTACCGAATATTGAATTCCGTACTGGGGTTTGACATTTTCGGTACTGGGCACCCATACGTCGGTAGGCAAAGTACTGGTGGAGTTACTAACCAAATGTTGGTATTGGTCGGTAAACGAAATTCCTCCTTTTAGCGACAGTTCCTCGCTTAACAGATAAACGAAACTTGCTCTCGGAGAGAATCTGTCATAGCTTACTACAGGCTCCCAATTAGCATATTTTATGTTTTTAGTTCCTATTGAAGTATAAGGACCTAATTGATAATATTGGGTATATCTAAGCCCTAAATCAATGGTTAGTCTGTCACTCAATTTTATTTCATCAGATAGATACAAACTTCCACTACCGGCATATTTGCTTTGTAATTTTGATACGAACTCATCTTCACCGTTAGTTCCTTCAAAAACGCTAGGAGATAATTTATTATAAGCCAATTGCAATCCAAAAGCAATCTTATGAAAAGTGTTGTGATAATATTCAAAGCTCAACTTACTTTGATAGGCTTGTATTCCAGAATTTAGTTTGAATGCATTTTTACCTCTATTGGCGTTGAATTGAAATTGATAATCATTGTAAATCAGAGAAAGATTCATAAACAACTTATTGCTAAAAAGATGGTTCCATCTTGCTGTGGTAGTGATATTTCCATAGGGCATATTGAAACCCAATCCATTTTTAGGTCTGTTGAACTTGAACACATCTCTTCCAAAATATCCGCTCAGAAACAGTCTGTCATTATTTGATATTTTATGGTTTATTTTAGTATTTAGGTCGTAGAAAAAGTAGTTCGTACCCTTGAAATTTGTCTTATCAATATATGGTTTTATCAAATCTAGCAGATAAGTTCTTCTTCCTGATACTATAAATGATGTTTTGCTCTTCACTATAGGACCTTCTACGGTTAGTTTAGAAGAAATAACACCGATACCACCTGATATTTTGTAGGATTTATTGCTTCCTTCTTTCATTTTTATATCCAATACCGAAGAAATTCTGCCTCCGTATTTTGCCGGCATTGTACCCTTTATGAGTTTTGTGTCATTTATGGCGTCAGAGTTAAATATCGAAAAAAAACCGAGTAAATGTCCTGTGCTATACACTGTAGCTTCGTCCAATAGTACCAAGTTTTGGTCTGAGCCGCCACCTCTTACGTAAAACCCGGAACTGCCTTCCATAGAAGAGGTAACTCCCGGTAATAATTGTAAAGTTTTTAGTATGTCTATTTCTCCCATTATGGCAGGAAGCTTTTTTACCATCTCAACAGGTAGTTTGTTCACTCCCAATTGAGTACTTCTCACATTTTTTTCTATTTCTTGATTTTCACCAGTTACTACAATTTCATCAAGAGTGATCCCGGGAGTCAATTCGATATTATCGGATACATCCTTGTCTAAAATTATGTGCTTAACTTTATCTTTATATCCAAGATAGGAAAAAATAATGTCATACTCACCTTTATCCAATGAAATAGAAAAAAATCCGTAGGCATTTGTTGAAGTTCCTATACTCAAATCGCTTACCAATTGAACATTTGCTCCGATTAGACTTTCTCCGGATTGTTCATCTACAGCATAACCACTGTATGTGTGTTTCTGACTATAAGACGAAATGCTGAAAACAAAAAGTATCAGGTTAACAAAAAGAACCCTAACTACTAAACTATGTTTTAATAGACCTACTATCATAAATTTAAATTGTCTATACCATTTGTTTTTTGTTATATCTTGAAGTTTAAAATGGTATCAAATTTAACAATAAACAAAATATTAAAATAGATTGTTGGAATATATAATTATTTTATATACGGCACAGTGTATTATGATTTTATAACATCACCTAAAAGCTTTTAATAATATGAGATACTCAATTTTAGTCTTATTTCTGATTGTACTGATAGGTTGTGGGCAAAAAACAGTTGAAAATACAAAAGAAGAACCCCACGAGGAACCAAGAGTAGTAATATCAGAATTTAGTAACTTGTTTGATTCTGGTAAGACAGAAGGAGTAGCTTGTTATAGAATACCGTCTATTGCCACAGCTCCCAATGGTGATTTGATTGTGGCTTGCGACGAAAGAGTTATTTCTTGTGGCGATTTGAGAGGATGTAAAGACATCAATATTGTAATACGTCGAAGTGAGGATAATGGAAAAACTTGGTCAAATATCGAAAAGGTAATTGATTTTCCTGTTGGTCAATCTGCTTCCGACCCCTCTATGATTGTCGATAACGCTACAGGTACGATATTTATGTTCTACAATTATATGGATTTGGATAAAGAACACAATATCTATTATTTTCATGTGACAAAAAGTACTGACAATGGAAAAACATGGAGTGAACCGATTGATATCACTTCCCAAATTTCAAAACCAGAATGGCATAAAGATTTTAAATTCATTACTTCTGGTCGGGGTATAAAGACGAGCAAAGGGGTTTTACTACACACATTGGTAAACTTGAAAAGCAAGCTTCATCTTTTCAAAAGCGATGACAAGGGAAACAGTTGGGAACTAATAGATACTCCTATTCAGATAGGAGACGAATCGAAAGTAGTAGAGCTGAGCGATGGAAGGTGGATGATAAACAGCCGTGTTAATAATCCCGGGTATAGGTATGTTCATGTTTCTGAAGATGAGGGTAACACATGGCAATCTAAACCGGATTCTTCGCTTGTTGATCCCGGGTGTAATGCAAGTATAATAAGATATAGCTCCACTAGAAATGGAGATGATAAAAATATACTCATTTTCGCCAACGCTAATGATAAAAAAGAGCGCAAAAACTTAACCGTAAAAATAAGCTATGACGAAGGTGAGACTTGGTCGGAAGGAAAAAGCATTTACAAAGGAGAAGCAGCATACTCTACTCTTACTATTCTTGAAAATGGAGATATAGGATTGCTATTTGAAAGAGACGACTACACAAAAATAACTTTTGTTAGTTTTTCTCTGGGGTGGTTAATTTATTAAAAATTAATATTTTATGTTGATTTACCCTTTCTAGTTTCAATATTCTAGGTTTGTTTTGTAAATCGTTTATTATTTTCCATTTGAAATTGTAGCTCTTTTCCAGTATATTTATTAAATCTAAGGATGAAAATTCATTTATTTCGCACAGTACAATGCCATTTGCGGATAGATATTTGTTTGCAAAATTTATTATCTTTTTATAAAAAATCAGATAATCGTTGCCTTTTGGAAAAAGAGCCGTATGTGGTTCGTAGAGTAGGGTGGAGGTACTCATTAATTTTTTCTCTTCTTCCTTGATATACGGAGGATTAGAGACGATGATATCTATTTTTTTCTCTCTATCTGATAGTAGGCTCCATTTTTTTTCATTGAGGAAGTCCAATTCTTGGAATACTACATTTTCCATTTTTAGGTTATTTTTATTGTAGTTTGCGATTTTTAGAGCATTGGGTGATATATCGATACCTGTTACATTTGATTTTTTGCACTCCTTGGCTATACTCAAAGCTATGCAGCCGGAGCCTGTGCCGATATCTAAAATAGTCAATGATTTATTTCTGTTTTTGCATTCTTTTATACTTTCGTATACAAGTTGCTCTGTTTCTGCCCTTGGAATTAGTACTGATTTATCCACTTTGAAAAACGAGTCGTAGAAATAAGATTTGCCTACCACATATTGCACGGGAGCGCCTTTGGAAAGTTGTTCGATGTCAGCTTCAATATTCTCTAATTCTACAGGTGATAAATCTTCAATATTGATAAATTTTGCGGATAGTTTATCTTCGATATATATATTGAAGATATTATTTATTTCTCTTTCTTCGTATAAGGATTTTAGAACCTTTGAAAATTTATTTTTTATATCATCGATTTTAATCATGATTGCCCCATTTAGCTGTCTGTTAGCTTTTGTTAACGCTTAATTTCAATTAGCGATTAAAAAGCAGTATTACGAAGTATTTTGATTTTTTGTCCAAAGACCATGTATATTTTTTCGCCTCGATACAATACATTAGTGGCGTTTTTAAGATTTAATTTTTTATTGTCAAAGTCTGTTAGTTCTCGATTTAATCTTACGTCGTAGGCTTTTATCGTTTTGTTTTTGTTGTCGAAGTAAATCAAGTTATCTTTTGATAACAGTGGGTTGTTCACGTTTTGAAGTTTTATAGTTTTTTCATAATATCCTAAATTGTCAAAAAGTAAAATGCCTTTTTCTTCGTCATTTATCAATAGTTTTTGGCCAAAGTCATAAATTTTTGACTTGTATATTTTTTCAGGATTTATATTAGTTATCGGTAAAGATTCTTCAAGTATATTACCCTTATCGTCCAATTTTTTCAATCTCATATCATAAGAGTCATAGCTCCAAATATTGTTATCGCTCGATAAGCCTATGGCAGTAAAATATGCTTCATGGTCAGCGAGCCTAGTCGAATTGTTCAATTGTAGTATTCCTATTTCGGACAGAGTGTTGTCCAAGAGTATTATTCTTTGATGATTTTTGAAAAATAGTAGAATTTTGTGTGGATTGCTAACGTCAACCATCGTTGCTACTCCGTAAATTGAATTGCTATAAGAGTAGAGTGATTTTTGAGAATCGTTATATTTATTGAGTACTCCGTCATTTGATAATGTGTAATAATTTCCCAGTTTGTCGACTTGAAAATCTATAATTTCAATTTCATTTTTTGACTGTACAGATAAATTTCCAGTTGAATAGCAAGACCAATTCAAAAGTATTAGAAAGAGATAAAACGCACTTGAGTTATTTATTTTCATATTTCAGTATTTCAAATGTTGTGCCGTCGAATACGCCATAGGAGAAATGACTAATCCAATCACCGAGATTTATCAAAGTAGATTTGCCGTTTGAGAGTATTTTTTTTAAGACTATATGTCGGTGTCCAAATACAAAATAATCAACGTAATTGTCATTTTTCGTATATTGTTCAGCAAAATATTCCAGATATTCCTTTCCTTCCATATAGCTTTTTTCTTCTTCTGAGTGTGACATGCGACTAGCGTTGCTAAAGTACTTCATTATTGCTATTCCTGTATTAGGGTGTATTCTTGCAAATAGCCATTGTAAGATATAATTTGAAAATGCACGCTTCATCAATTTTTCTCGAAAAGGAACATTTCCTAAGCCGTCTCCATGCGCCAAGTAGAATTTTTTGCCGAGCAATTTTTTTACGATGGGTTTACGGAATGTAGGGATATCCAGTTCTTTCTCAAAATAATCAAAAATCCACATATCGTGATTCCCTATGAATAAAAATATAGGAATTCCTTCAAGGCGTAATTGTTTTAGTTTCCCTAATAGCATCACAAAACCGCGTGGCACCACTTCTTTATACTCAAACCAATAATCAAAAATATCGCCCATTAGGTAAATTTCCTCTGCTGTGTTCTTTATGCTTTCAAGCCAATTTACAAGCATAATCTCCCTTTCTTGACTATTTTTTTTGTAGTCAACACCCAAATGAAAATCAGAGGCGAAATATATTTTTTTATTAGCCGGCATATTTGGAAATCTGTGATTTTAGATAGTTTATATTGTCAATTGCCATAGAATCTACAGAGCTTTCCTCTGCAAGATAGAAAGATATCCAATCCGTCAGGTAGACCAGATAAACCATTTGCTCAACATAGGTATTTCCTCTGGCTTCTATCTGAATCATTATGTCAAGGTATTTGTGAATTATTTCTTTTGAAATATCTATTCTTAAATTTATTCTATCGCTTTGAAATTTAGAATTCAAAATGACCAAAGCTAAATTTTCGTATTTTTTTGACCAACCGACTATCTCATTGTGGTTAAGCTCCGGAAATAAAGCGTAATGAGCCAGCGTCTTCGAGTTCTCACTCAGCTGCTGATAGAATCGTAGCGAAACTGGTTCCAAGTTGCTATGAGAATATACTGTCGGCACTTTTCCTACTAGCCGTTTTGCAATTTCTTTCGCTTCATTGTGGATAGAGTCATTTTCTGCTTCCAGTAATTTCGCAGTGTTGTTAAATTCATTTTTAACATCTAATTGCATAACGCCCAACTTGTTCAATAGACTGATATGGACTACCAAAGAGTAAGCGAAACAGGCTCTTGGAGCTTCTATTCCAGCAGGCAATTTTATGACGTCAAGATTGTTTTCTTCTGCTAATTTTAGGATTTTTCCTCCTGATGTTATCACCTTTGGTTTTATGTCTTTGGCGAGCATCTTCTCAAATGAGCTCAACGTCTCTTCGGTATTGCCCGAATATGAAGATACTATTGCGAGGGAGTCTTTGTCAATCCAATTTGGAATTTCATAGTCATTGGAAACGATTACAGGAATATTTCCGTCTTTTTTCATTATTTGCTCTGCAAATTTTGCAGCAATACCTGACCCCCCCATTCCTGAAATAAATACATTTTTATAACTTTTTCCCTCATCTGTAATTTTTGCATTTTCAAAAATGGAAATTCCTTCCCTTAGTTGCCCTGTAAATTGATTAATTAATTTATACATAAAATTATATTAGTAGAAAAGTGATTTAAACTGTTATACAAATTATTGTGAATAAAATATCAGGAAAATCCCTGATATCTGAACCACAAAGTTAGTATTTTTTATTCTTAGCAATAGGTCTGTTAAAGTTTAATTTGATATATTGTAAAAAAAATCATATATAAAATTTCTAAAATATTATAATGATTTCTTATCTTTGTATAAAAATTAGTAAGAAGTTGTCAAAGAAAATTGTAATAATACCGACTTATAACGAAAAAGAAAACGTTAGGAAAATAGCTAAGGCAGTTATCGCTCTTGAGGGTGGTTATCATATATTATTTGTTGATGATGGTTCGCCTGATGGTACCGGTAATATTATCAAGGATATGCAGAAAGAGTATAGCCAAATTCACTTGATAGAGAGAGCGGGTAAGTTGGGCTTGGGTACTGCTTATATAGAAGGTTTTAGATATTGCCTCAAAGAGGGGTATGATTTTATCTGTGAGATGGATGCTGACTTTAGTCATAACCCTAAAGATTTGCCGAGGTTGGTACAAGCCTGTGAAAATGATATTTACGATGTTGCCATCGGTTCGAGATATGTAAGAGGTGGGGGCGTTAGCAATTGGGGCTTTGATAGAAAAGCCTTGTCTTATGGTGCATCTCTTTATGTTAGAGCCATTACTTTTATGAATATAAAGGATCCCACTGCAGGTTTTGTATGTTATAAAAGAAAGGTTTTGGAAACAATTAATTTGGATAAAATTAGGTTTGTTGGCTATGCATTTCAAATTGAGATGAAATTTTCGGCTTGGACTTCCGGTTTTAGACTAAAAGAAGTACCTATAATATTCACGGATAGAGTGGAGGGAACTTCAAAAATGAGCTCTAATATTATAGGAGAAGCCGTTTGGGGTGTTATTAAGATGAGGTTTAATAGTTTTTTCAACGATTATAAGTAAGGAGAGAGGGCGCCCTATGTGCCTAGTTTTCGCAAAGATAAAAATGTACTTACTAATAATTACTTCAAGTTAGGTTTTTGGATATCTTTTGTTGCTTGTAAGGAAGTATGCGCCTTGCCATTTAAGGTGTTTTATTATTTTGGTCTGTTAAAACATTGCTTTGGTTTACTTTTTTATTAGCTTAGCAACCTAAACTTAGTGTCATATGAGAAAAGAATATTTCTTTATCATGATTGTGTTTTTACCTATGGTGCTGTTCTCACAGCAAAAAGATATCAAGGTTGGTTTGGTGCTTAGTGGTGGTGGTGCAAAGGGAATTGCTCATATATCTGTGTTAAAAGTAATAGAAGAGTCAGGGGTTAGAATAGATTATATCGGTGGTACAAGTTTTGGGGCTATGATAGGTTCTTTATACGCTTCCGGATATAGTGCCGCTCAGATAGACTCTATAGCAAAAGTTACCGATTTTAAAGGCATTCTTTACGGTGATATTATTAGAAGAAATAAGCATTTTCAAAAGCGGGAATTAGGAAAAGAGTATATTTTTTCTATGCCTGTTGTTAATCTAAAAATAGGACTTCCGCCTGCTCTAACTTATGGTCAAGGCGTTCAGAATCTGATGACTAAACTTACCAAAGACGTAAATCATATCACTGATTTTAGTAAATTACCAATACCTTTTTTGTGCATTGCGACCAATTTGGGAACAGGTGAAAAAGAAGTATTAAAAACCGGATTTTTGCCGGAAGCGGTAAGAGCCAGCGGTGCCTTTCCTACACTTATTTCTCCGGTAAAAATAGATGGTAAATTGCTTGTTGACGGAGGGTTAGTCGATAATTTCCCTGTAGAAGAAGTACGAAAAATGGGAGCTGATGTTATAATTGGTGTTGATATACAAGGCTCTTTGAAAAAAACAGAAGAATTAAATTCTGCTGTAAAAATACTGAATCAGATTATTGGTTTTCAGATGTATGAAAAAGACTCTATAAAAAATGCTTCGGTGGATATTCTTATCCGACCGGATGTGAAACAATATGGGGTTGTAGATTTTCATAAATCGGATATCATACTGAGAGAGGGAAGAATAGCAGCAGAAAGGAAATATAACAAATTATCGGAATTAGCTAAAAGGCAGTCGCCAAAAAAGAAAAAGCCGAGGTTGAAAGCTGTTGATTTTATAATGATAAAGGAGATACAAATCACAGGAAATAATATGTATTCCGATAAATATATTAAAGGTAAGTTGGAACTCAACGAAAATGACATCATTTCTTATGAAGAGCTTTCTGAAAGTATAAACAGACTCTTTAGTACCGAAGAATTTAAAAATGTGCAGTGTAGGATAAAAAAAGAAAATAATGAAACTATACTTGTTTTTGACGTGGAAGAAAACCCCGTAAAGACGTATCTCAATATTGCTTTCAATTATAATAACCTTTACAAAATGGGGGTATTGTTTGGTGTTACAAGTAAAAATTTACTTTTTAGAAATGATTTGTTATCAGCGAATGTAGTATTGGGGGATAATCTCAGGTACAATTTTGACTATTTTATAGATAATGGAGAGTATTTGAGCTTTGGGGGGCTTTCTAGGTACAGTACATTCTTAAAAGATATATATTTTGGTGATAATAGTGATTTTGTACAGAATGTAAACATCAATTATCGCGAATACACCAATCAGCTATACGCTAAAGCTAAATTTAAGAATAAGTTTTACGGGAAGGTGGGAATAGAACACTCTTATTTTAAGATATATACAAATACTATATACTCCCTAAATCCCGATGAAGTTGAGAAGGAGAAAGGTTATAGATTAACTCTTGAAAATTCAAATTATATAAAATTTATTGGTGATATAGTTTTTGATACCTATGATAATAATAATTTTCCTAAGTTAGGTACCTTGCTGAAATTTTCGGGTAATTGGTTCTTATATTCTTCAAATAGTAAAAATTTTAATAACTTTTTACAGATTTATGGTAAGTTAGGTCTTGCAGTTTCTCCTATATTTGAAAAATTTTCAATAAATACTGAATTTGAAGCAGGAGGAGTCTTAGGAAATAACAAAAAACCATTTTTAAATTATTCATTAGGGGGATATGGTAGGTTCAAAATCCCTAATTTGATCACTTTTTATGGATATGATTATTTTAGTAAAAATCTGCGCACTAATTTATTTTTTAAAACAACAGCTACTTTTCGCTATGAGATATTTAAAAACAATTATTTGAGGATATCCTCAAATTTTGCCTTTATAAACCCCGATAAAGGTTTCAGAAATTATAAGGATTATTTAAAACTTGGGTATCTATTGGGATACGAATTAGACTCCTTTTTAGGACCTATTTGTATTAATTATACTTGGAATCCCGAAGAAAAAAGAGGATACTGGCACTTTAACTTTGGATTTTGGTTTTAGTTGTAAAATCAAATTTGGTACTAGATTGGAATTAGGAGGTATATTGTCAGTGTGGGTGTTTGAAAATCTAAATTGTCCTGTTGAGGCAAATGTATCCTCTGCATTTTGAGAGATATTACAAGTCCAGTACAATATCGCAGCTTCATCGCTAAGCATGGGTGTAGCCGGCGGATGATGGTCTTAGATATATCTCTCTGAAATTATGTTTTAAAGTTAATTCAAATCATATATCTCCAATTTGTAATTTATCTACTAAATAATTAACGTTAGCACCTTTTCGACTACGTTGTCAGGTGTAATCCCAAATTCTTGATACAACTTTTGATATGGGGCAGAGGCTCCGAAGTCATCTATTCCTAGTACAATACCTTTTTCTCCAACATATTTGTACCAACTGTCGGATTTACCTGCTTCCACAGCTACTCTTGCGCTACAATTAGCGTCTATGACACTATTTTTGTATGCTTTGGACTGTTTTTCGAACAATTCCATAGAAGGCATTGATACGACTCTTACATTTATTCCTCTCTTATTTAACAGCTCTTTTGCCTCTAAAGTAGTTTGCACTTCCGAACCGGATGCCATCAAAATAACTTGATAGTTGTCATCCTCTTTTAAGACATAAGCCCCTTTTGTCGCATTTTCTGCACTTGCCCCCCCTTTTATTGTCGGTAGTTTTTGTCTTGATAAAATTATATTTGTGGGCGAAGTATGATTTTCTATTGCAACTTTCCAAGCAATTACCGTTTCATTGGCATCCATAGGTCTAAAATTTATGACATTTGGAATTAGCCTTAACGATGCAATTTGCTCTACAGGTTGATGTGTAGGACCGTCTTCTCCTAATCCAATGGAATCGTGAGTGAATACAAAAATACATTGCTGTTTCATCAGGGCAGCCATACGTATGGAAGGACGCATATAATCCGAGAAGACAAGAAATGTGCCTCCAAACGGAATAAACCCATTATATAGAGCCAAGCCGTTCATTATTCCTGCCATTCCGTGTTCTCTTATGCCGTAGTGTATATACCTGCCTTTTCTGTCCTCTGCTGAAAAAGGCACCACTTCCTTAGGTTTTGTATTATTGGAAGGTGTTAAGTCGGCAGAACCACCTATCAAAGACGGAGTGTTTTCAAATATTTTATCCAAAACCATAGCAGAAGCCGACCTTGTGGCGATGCTATCGGGGAACTTGAAGTTATTTAAATCTAATAATTTTGCATCAAAATCCTTATTTTCTATTTTCTTGAATAGCTTGTAATTTTCGGATTTTTTGAACTCTTCAAATTTATCGCTCCAAGATGAGAAATATTCCTCGTTTTTGTTGATTACTTTTTTTGTTAAATCGTAAACATCTTTGGAAACAAAAAACTTTTCTTCCGAGATACCTAAATTGGACTTCGTCATTAGCAATTCTTCTTCCCCCAAAGGCGAACCATGTACAGAGCTTGTGCCTGCTTTATTAGGACTACCATATCCTATTACTGTTTTTGTAATCAATATCGTTGGCTTATCAGTATAGCTGCGAGCTGCTTGTATTCCTCTATCAATACTGTCATAGTCGTGCCCGTCTATTTCAAGAGTATTCCATCCATATGATTTGAATCTATTTATAGCATCATCGCTACAAGAAAGGCTCAATTTGCCATCTATGGTAATATCGTTCGAATCGTAAAATACTATTAATTTGTCTAACTTTAGATGTCCTGCAAGCGATGCAACTTCGTGTGAAATTCCTTCTTCCAAATCTCCGTCTCCTAAAAATACGTATGTGTAGTTATCAAAAATAGCACTATACTTTTTGTCCATAAGCTCCTGAAAATGCTTTTGTCCGATAGCCATTCCAACAGAATTCGCAAACCCTTGTCCTAATGGTCCTGTAGTTGTTTCTACGCCACTTGTATGACCATATTCGGGATGTCCCGGAGTTTTGCTGCCCCATTGTCTGAAATTTTTAATATCATCAATGCTAACATCATATCCAAACAGGTGCAATAAGCTATAAAGGAGCATACTTCCGTGTCCTCCTGAAAGAACAAATCTATCTCTTCCTAACCAATTAGGCTCCTTAGGATTGAACCTCATATATTTGGAAAACAACACTGAGGCTACATCTGCCATTCCCATAGGTAATCCGGGATGACCGGAGTTTGCTTTTTGTATGGCATCAATCGAAAGTCCTCTAATTGCATTTGCAATCGCTTTTAATTCCTTATTTTTCATTTGTTTATATTTTTTAGCTATTTGTCTTTGATCTTTAGCCGTTTATTTTCAGCCCTTGACCTTTGATACAAAATAAAAAATGCTCCCTGTCTTAAACGTGTTTTATATTCTCGGGAGTATGTTTCTATATTAATGATTCGTGTTATACAGGCTGCAAATATACTTATTTTTACATTTGGAATTTACTTTTCGGTCTGTAATTTTAATATAGAATTAGTGTTGAGTCTCTCCTAAAGGTAAAAATATTTTAAAATAATTATTAAAAATTTTGGCGTTTATAAATACAATCATATCTTTGCCCCGCTTTTTGAGTTGGCGTGTGTTGTTGACTTATTTAGCGGCTCAATGGGAGTAATTTGTTTTTGTACTTCGAGTTATTCCTTAGTAAATCTTTGATAATTTAAGTGAAATAAATATTGTTTAATGATATTTCGGTGAGGTGGGTGAGTGGCTGAAACCACCGGTTTGCTAAACCGGCGTACGGGTAGACTGTACCGCGGGTTCGAATCCCGCCCTCACCGCAATGATTTGCGTTTTTATTAATATCATTAGGCTAGCGTTCAGTAAGGGGTGATATTTTTTTAATATTTTGGTGTTTCTTTGCTTGAATAAAAAAAATTATTAATACCTTTGCACGCGACTTCGGGGTGTAGCGCAGTCCGGTTAGCGCACCTGCTTTGGGAGCAGGGGGTCGTAGGTTCGAATCCTACTACCCCGACTTTTTAAGAGGTTGTAAGTTTGTGTACTTGCAACCTCTTTTTATTTATTATTTTCCACGTAGTTATTTTTATTTTGTTGCCGGTTATAATTTAGTATTATAATCGGATTACTTGTATAACTGATATCTATTATTAAAATATTGAAAAATGAAAAAAGTATTTTCATTGTTGATTTTTACATTTACCCTACTTTTTTACAATACAGTTTACGGGCAAAGTATTATTTCCGGAGAGGTCATTGACTCCATTAATAGAGAACCTGTGATGTATTCCAAGATATATATCCCGGAAAGTAACACTCAAATATCATCTGATGATGACGGAAAGTTTTTGATAGAGTTTACCAATCAGTCAAAAACGTTAGTTTTTAGTCACATTGGTTATCAAGATAAGAGATTGGAAATAGCAAAAATTAAAGACAAATCAAATCTAATTGTGGTATTGGTGCCTAAAAATGGAGTGCTGAAAGATATTGTGATAAAGGGAACAAATAACAGAGGCTTGAAATATCACAAAGCCGTTAATGTATCTACGGTTAATAAAAATCAAATTGAACAGGTAATAGGTGCAAAGCAATTACCCGAATTACTTAACTATACTCCCTCTGTCTATGCTACAAAAGCAGGTGGTGGTAGAGGCGATGCACGTATAAATGTAAGAGGATTTGACCAGAGGAATATAGGGGTTATGGTAAACGGAATACCCATGAATGATATGGAAACATCTTGGGTGTATTGGTCCAATTTTTCAGGGATTGAAAATGTGACTTCGCAGATTGAAATTCAAAGGGGCTTAGGCTTGATTAACTCATCTAATTCTTCTGCGGCAGGCACCATAAATATTGTTACAAATTCATCTTTACAAAAAAAAGGTGGAAAAATACAGTCTGGCATTGGTAATGACAATTTTCTAAAATTTAATATGTCATACAATTCAGGCTTGATGAAAAATGGTTTGTCTTACAGCCTTAATTTAGGTACGGAATCAGGTGATGGTTATGTGAAAGGAACAGACTTCAATATTTATAATTATTTCTTTAGTTTGGGCTGGAAAAATAAAACTGACAGATTAGAACTATCTGTGTTGGGGGCTCCTCAAAATCACGGACAAAGGGTCAATTCTCATTATAATATGGCTACTCTGGAACAACATCTAAAGTACGGATTAAAATACAACTATAACCATGGTTATCTCAATGGAAAGTCTTACAATTGGACCGAAAACTATTTTCATAAACCTATCGTTTCCTTGTTCTGGAGAAAAAATATTACTGACAGGTTGCATCTTAATACAAATGTATATGCAGCATTTGGACGTGGTGGAGGTACTCTTGACCTTGGTAGGCTACCCGGAAAAGCCAAATTTGCTTCAGATTCCATGTTCAGAGATGAGAATGGTTTGTTCAGATTTGATGACCTTGTTGCCTACAATATGGGGGAAGAAGTTGTATTTTCGGATGGAAAAAGTTATAAAAGAGATGAAGCTGATGCCGATGAAGACGGAAATTATGTAAATGGTTTTTTTGGTAAAGGCTTAACAAGAAGGGCTTTTACCAATTCCCATCAATGGTATGGTGCTGTTACCGACTTGAAATACAAGCTAGGAAAATATACGAAAGTAGGTATAGGTGCGGATTTTAGGTATACTAAAGGAACAAATTACGTTAGAATAAGTAACTTATTTGGGGCTAAATCGTACTACGATTTTTTCGATAAAAACAATCCGAATCATTATGCAACTACAGAATATGAAACATCTGCATTGTCAGTACTCAATGTATTTAGGGACACAGATAAAGATGAAAAAGTATTTTTTCACGTGGATGGTCTTGTTAAATGGATAGGAGCTTTTGGGTATTTTTCTTACGATAACGGTGAGTTTTCTGCATTTGTTCAAGCGGCTGTTTCCAATAAAAGCTACCAAAGAAGAGATTATTTCGTTTATAAAAACAATAATCCCGATAGATATACCGATTGGATATCTATATTGGGAGGATATGCAAAAACAGGAGTCAGTTATAAGTTATTCGATTCTCATAAAGTGTACTTCAATGCCGGATATTTTTCAAATCAGCCCGGATTTAACGTGATTTTTCTAGAAAATAATAATGATGTTAATCAAGAATACAATAATGAAAAAACTGTA
>PDWI01004334.1_pt1 | contig 20202 bp, 32 predicted proteins | sample 1430891 | NCBI WGS metagenome assembly PDWI01 (sample SAMN01162508, study PRJNA174530) | Oral metagenome, whole genome shotgun sequencing project. | biome: Marine environment; feature: Marine mammal; material: Swab sample of the gingival sulcus; isolation source: swab sample of gingival sulcus... | reverse complement strand
GGAGGGCCGAGGACAGTGCCCTGAGGTTTAGTCAGGTGACCATGTAGACCACGGGACTGTCCCCATACGGGGACACAGGAGGAGGATGACTTTGCAGGACTTGGTGAGGGACCCGTGAGGAGAGACCCAGAGGCATTTGGTTCCAGACTTCATGCTATGGCTGAAAGCAAAGTCTTTCTGTGGAAGCTTTAATTGTGACAAAATTTGAATGAACACATTGCAGTTCTAGTAGCTGGTTTGCAGTTTTTGTCCCTTAGGGCATTTGGTTCTGTGACATTAGGGATGTTTTCCTTTTTTTGGAGGCTTCAATTACTAAAGTATGGGCTTTGTTTAATTCTGATACTTCCTTTTTTATTTGCTCTTTTAGGGAAGGATCTTCTAGGGTTAGAGAAGATGTCTTTGAGACCCAATAGTTAAAGTCGGCTAAATATGAAGCTAAGTGCTGCATAAAGATTTCTATATCAGTGTCAGGGGAATTGGTAGATATTCTATTAGCAACTTCTGTTAAATCTCGTGCTTCCTTTAAAAGCTCACTAATATCAACATCTACCTTTTTCATTTATTCCCCGTCTAAATCGTAACCAGAATAATCATCTGCAATATAAGACATGCTTTTTAAGAACTTCTCTCTTGTTAAATTAGTCTGAGCAAGCATTTTGTCTACTAAATCATCATCTTCTAAATCAGACTTAGTGATTTTTATCATATATTTTCTAGCAACCTTATACGTAATATAATCCGTATCAAGCATTCTTATTTTTGTTTTACCAGTTGTTGGGTCCAAAAAATCATCAAGAGGCACGGGGACTAATTCATCAGATTGCCTAGTAATCAAAATCCCATTACAACCACTTAATAAAGCCCCAATTACTCCGCAACCTAATTGCTGAGTGTAAATTCTATCAAAAGCGACAGGGCTACTACATCTAAGCTCATACCCCACATTTTTATCAACAACCGTGGTATCAGAGATACCTAAATCCCTTAGTCTCGTCTTAACAGCAGTTTTTATAATAAGACCAATATCTATTTCAGAAAAACGAACATTTCCGTGCGGATCCCTTTCTATTTCATCATAACCTGGTAACGACCGAGGATCTATACAATCTGCTATCCCTTCTGCTAAAACAACAACTCCAAAATTTCTCTTTAGAGCACGCCTTTTAATCATGGAGCCAACTATTATATCAACTAAATGGCTCATATGTATCTGTCTGCCTTGAAAATCCTCTGGAACGATTGTTAGAGTGGCTCCAGAGGAAATCCCGATTCCAAGAGCTAAATGTCCAGCCTTTCTCCCCATCGCTATTACAAAATACCAACGTCTCGTTGTTCTAGCATCAGTTTGAAGAGTCTGAACCACATTAGTTCCAGCTTCACACGCCGTATGAAAGCCAAAAGTGACCTCTCTTCCAGGAAGAGGTAAATCATTATCAATAGTTTTAGGCACATGACCAACTTTTATGCTTCCGGAAGTCGCCTTGCTTAAAGCTCTTGCCGTATTAGCGGTATCATCCCCTCCAATTGTTACAAGATATCCTACGTCTTTACTTTTTAATACTTGAACAACGCTTAATAAATCCTTTTCACTTTTTGTAGGATTAGCCCTAGAAGTAGAAAGAATAGAACCCCCTGCAGAAGAAATAGTAGAAACATCCTCTATCCTTAAGGGCATTATATTAGAATCATCCCCTCTAATAAGGTCTTCAAAGCCATGTTTAACTCCCAAAACTTGATAGCCCTGATTAATGGCCTCAATAGTTACAGCAGCAATTACTCCATTAATCCCAGGAGCAGGCCCCCCACCTACTACGATAGCAACTTTCTTTTTATCCATAATTTTCTTTATTTTTGTAAATTTATAAATTTAATATCAAAAGCCCTTAAGCGGCTGTAACATTAAACCCACAATCCACATGGTGAATTTCGCCAGTAACAGCCGATGATAAATCACTTAGCAAATATACGGAGGAACTACCAACATTTTCTATAGTAGTAAAAACACCTAAAGGAGATCTAGACTCAAAAGCCCCTAAAAGCTTCCTAAAATCAGATATACCAGATGAAGCTAGAGTCTTAATAGGACCAGCTGAAATAGCATTAACTCTAACGCCATCCGCTCCCAAATCGACCGAAAGCTCCCTTACTGAAGCTTCAAGAGCCGCCTTTGCAACTCCCATTAATCTGTAGTTAGGAACAACTTTCTCAGCCCCAAGATAGCTAAGAGTAAGAGCAGAGCCCCCTTTTTTTAAAACTCCTGAAGAGAGAGCAGTAGAAACCACCTTAATAAAGGAATATGCACTAATATCTAAAGCCAATTTAAATCCATCTCTAGAAGTATCCCTAAATCTTCCCTTTAAATCCCCGCTTAAAGCATAAGCAACAGAATGAACTACAAAATCCAGCTCTCCCCACTTCTCTTTAACTTCAGCAAAAACTTTTTCAATATCGCTATCTTTTTGAACATCACATTCTAAAAGAAAATCAGAATTAACAGACTCAGCCAAAGGTCTCACCCTTCTTTCTAACTGCTCATTTAAATAGGTAAAAGAAAGTTTCGCTCCATGCTCAGAACACGCTTTAGCAATTCCCCACGCTAAACTCTTTTGATTGGCAACTCCAAAGATAAGCCCCTTCTTCCCTTCCAAAAGTTTCACGTCAATATCTCCTTCTTCATTTTCTACAAAGTGACAGCTAACTAAACTTCCTCTTTTTCATCTAAATCAAGATCATCATCCTGAACTTCACTAAGAGTGCGTTTATCCGTATCTTCTCTTAAAACTCTTCTACGTCGCCTACTGTCTCCCTTCTTCACTAATTCTTCTTCAACGAACTCAATTACAGCCATCTTAGCATTATCGCCATTTCTATTTCTGGTTCTAACTACCCTAGTATACCCACCATCTCTTTCTTTATACCTAGGAGCTATCTCAGTAAACAAACGATGAACCGCTGTTAGCTTCTCCTTAGAACCATTTTCCTTGCGATTAATAGCAAACAAATAACTCATAGCCTGCCTGCGAGAATGAAGAGAGTCCTTTTTCCCTAAAGTAACTAACTTATCAGCAACCCTTCTCAGCTCTTTAGCTTTATGTAACGTTGTTTCAATTCTATTATGCAAGATTAAAGACGTAGCTAAATTCCTAAACAAAGCACGACGATGCGAAGGATTTCTTCCCAATTTTCTATAAGCTTTACGATGATTCATCTATTGTGACCTCTCTCTAAACACCTAAAATTCCTTAATTAACCGACTACGCCAGACGCATTCTCGGTCATTTTATCTAACGCTTCCCTACTTGGATAATCTTCTATTTTCATTCCTAAAGAAAGCCCCATTTCATTTAAAATTTCTTTAATCTCATTTAAAGACTTTCTTCCAAAATTTTTAGTTCTGAGCATCTCCGCTTCAGACCTTCTAACTAACTCACCTATATATTTAATGTCTGCATTCTCAAGGCAATTAGAAGACCTAACACTAAGCTCTAATTCATCAATACGACGAAATAAATTCTCATTTAGTTTAGGCTTCTCTTCAACTTCTTCTTTCTCCTCTTCAACTACTATTTCCTCAGTTCCCGCAAACACATTAAGCTGATCTCTAAGAATATAGGCAGCACCTCTTACCGCATCTTCAGGAGTAAGGCTCCCATCAGTCCATACTTCAAGAGTAAGTTTATCATAATCAGTTCTCTGCCCAACCCTTGCGTTTGTTACAAAGTGATTAACTTTTCTAACAGGGGAAAAAACGGAATCTATGACTATTGAGTCTACTGGGTCATCCTCCCTTTTGTTTAAATCCGCAGTCACATAACCCCTACCAACCCTTGCGGTTAGCTCCATTTTAATCTTACCTTCTTCATTTAAACTACAAATATGATGGTCTGGATTAACAATCCTCACTCCGGGCTCTGTGCAAATTATCATGCTGGCGTTAACTTCCTTTGGACCTTCTGCTTCAAGTCTTAAAGTGACCTCATCCTTTTCTCCTAAATCAAGAACGACCTCTTTAAGGTTAAGAACTATCTCAGTTACATCCTCAACACATCCATCAATAGTTGCAAACTCATGATTTATGCCTTCTATCTGAACAGAAGAAATAGCAGCACCTGGAAGAGAAGATAACATAATACGACGCAAACTATTTCCTATAGTTGTCCCATATCCACGCTCTAAAGGTTCAGCCACAAATTTCCCAAAACGCCCAGCTTTATCGTCTAAAGATTCAAAATTAACGCGTTTAGGTTTTACAAATTCTTTTCCTATATTTCTAAGCATAGTCTCTCTTCGCCGTAATGTGTGCCTAAATTAATTTTTGTAATATAAATCTTAAACTTGTTCCCTAGCCTACTTTGAGTATAGCTCAACAATTAACTGCTCATTCATAGGATGAGTTAGCTGCTCTCTAGTAGGTAAAGCTTTCACTGTAACAGAATAATTCGCCTTATCTAGCTCAAGCCACTCCACTTTGGGTCTTGCACTTGCATTTTCTAAAGATTCATTAATCCTAGTAAATTTTCTGCTTTTCCCCACAACAGAAATAACATCCCCAGGCTTAACTCTATAAGAAGGCACAGTAACTCGCTTACCATTTACCAAGAAATGACCATGAGAAACAAACTGACGTCCTTCAGATTTTGAAGAAACAAAGCCACATCTGTAAACCATATTATCCAATCTACTTTCTAAAGCAACCAAAAGATTTGAACCAGTCACCCCTTTTGTCATATCAGCTTCAAAAAACAAACCTCTAAACTGCTTTTCCATTAAGCCATACATACGCTTAACTTTTTGTTTCTCTCTTAACTGAAGTTTATACTCAGACAAACGCCCTCTATTTCTTCCATGAGCCCCAGGCCCACCTTCTCTTCTTTCTATAGAGCATTTATTAGAAAAACAACGATCCCCTTTTAAAAAGAGTTTTTCTCCCTCTCTTCTACAAAGGCGACACCTTGGCCCAGTGTACCGTGCCATTACCGACTCTCCTTAAGCTTTAAAATAAACAAACAAAATCCAAAATAAAAATAAAAAAATCTAAACACGCCTACGCTTTCTAGGCCTGCATCCATTGTGAGGAACCGGAGTGCAATCTTTAATAACTGCTATATTTAACCCAGCCCCTTGAAGAGCCCTAAGAGCAGACTCTCTTCCAGAACCAGGCCCATTTAAGAACACATTAGCAGTCCTCATCCCATGTTCCATAGCCCTTTCAGCCGCCTTTTGAGCAGTTATCTGAGCCGCAAAAGGAGTTGCCTTCCTTGACCCTTTAAACCCTTCACATCCCGCACTACACCAACTTACAACATTTCCAACCATATCAGTTATAGTGACTATGGTGTTATTAAAAGTTGCATGAATATGAGCTATACCAGATGGTACATTCTTTTTTTTAATTTTTTTCTTTTTTACGCCCCGCTTCTCAGCCATAAAACTAAACTAACTCCAAATATATTAATCTACAGTATAATTATTTTTTTACAGGTTTTTTCTTACCCGCAACTTGCCTTCCTTTAGGCCCCTTTCTAGTTCTTGCATTGGTGCTCGTTCTTTGCCCTCTGCAGGGAAGACCTCGCCTATGTCTTAAACCCCTGTAACAACCAAGATCCATTAAACGCTTAACATTTTGAGAAACCTCCCTTCTTATGTCTCCCTCAACTCTGTAGTTAGCGTCTATAATCTTTCTAATACTCCCAATTTGCTCCTCCGTAAGAGCGTCACTATTAGTACTAGGGTCTATTTTTGCTTCCTTTAAAATATTATCAGCTGTCTTTTTCCCAATTCCAACTATATATGTAAGAGCAATACTTACATGCTTATTTCTTGGAAGGTCAACACCCGCTATTCGTGCCATTTTTAACTAATTTCTCCCTTAAGGTTAACTTTAAAAAACTTTAGCTCCCTACCCCTGTCTTTGCTTATGTTTAGGAGTCCGACTACAAATCACATATACTATGCCCTTTCGTCTAACCACTCTACAATACTCACACATTTTTTTTACAGATGCCCGAACTTTCATTTCTCTAATCTCTTTATAATCTATACCTTTTTTCTAAAGCGTGAAGGTGAATATACACATCATCACAACCTTGTAAATCTTATAAGCCTAAACTTTACAAATCCCTAACAATATAAACTAGTTACTTAAACCGAAAAAATCCAAAAAAAAGACTCTACGGTCTGCTTAGTACATAATAACCATCTTCCATAACAGCTACAGTGTGCTCAAAATGAGCGGACAATTTACCATCTCTTGTGGAAGCTGTCCAACCATCCTCTAAAATTTTTGTCTCAAAAGTCCCTTCTGTAATCATAGGCTCAATTGCTATAACTAACCCAGGCCTTAAAGCCCTACCTTTTTTAGGCTGGCCATAGTTTGGAACTGGTGGTGCTTCATGCATAGCTTTTCCTATTCCATGCCCTACAAATTCTCTTACAACTCCAAACCCAGATTTTTGAGCCCTTTTACTAACAGCATGCCCAATATCTCCAAGCCTGTTATTTGGAACACAAAGCTTAATAGCATCCTCCAAGCATTCCTTAGTTACATCCATTAATTTTTGAGCCAATGGGGATATTTCCCCAACCGAAACAGTTATAGCAGAATCTCCAAAAAACCCATCAATACTACACCCATAATCTATGCTTAAAATATCGCCCTCTTTTAATGGCTCATTGTTTGGAATCCCATGAACAATCACATCATTTTTAGACGCACAAATAACCCCCGGAAAGGGTTTAACGTTAGGGGAATGAGAAGGATAATTTAAAAATGCTGGCTCTGCTCCCTTTTTCTTTGTTAGCTCCTTAGCAATCCTATCTAAATCTAAAGTAGTTATTCCAGGAGAAACAGTGTTTTTTAGCTCTTCGAGAACTTCATAGACAATCATATTAGCTTTTCGCATAATAGATATTTCTTTTTTGCTTTTTAGTTGAATTGTCATTTAGAAATTATCTCTCTTATTTTCCCTTTACATCTAAACTAAATATGCGAAATAGATTTTTTAAGCCTCTCGTTAACACTTCCGATACCCCCACTCCCATCTATCTCTATTAAACACCCTTTATTTCTATAATAATCAACAACTGGAGCAGTCTTTTCCTTATAAACTCTAAGGCGTTTTAACTGAATCTCGACAGAATCATCCTCCCTATTTTGCTCACCTCTTCTCTTTTCCAATCTCGAAATCACTTCTTCCCTTGTTACCGTTAAATAAAGAAGCATTACAGAAGGAATATCTTCTAACATATTAGATAACATCCTTGCCTGCTCTACGGTTCTTGGAAATCCATCAAAAATAAAACCATTTACACAATCAGGTTGTTTAATTCTCTCCTGTATAATCCTACCAATAAGCTCGTCTGTAACATACTCCCCAGCATCAATTATTGGCTTAACTAGCCTACCTAATTCAGTCCCCTGCTTAGAGACCTCCCTTAACATAGCACCAGTGCTTATATGAGCAATCTCTCTATCTTTTGCTAAGAGCATAGCCTGAGTCCCTTTCCCTGCTCCCGGAGGACCCATTATTACAAAGCATACTTTTGTATCTCTCGTTTTCACAAAACCTACTTATACTTTTATCGCTGAATTAACCTACCTCTCATATTAGAAACTCTACCGGCCCCACCCCTAATTTTACCAGGACTCTTTGACATAAATCCCTCATAGTTCCTAGCAACCATATGAGATTCAATCTGAGATAAAGTATCTAACGTAACCCCCACAACAATTAAAACAGCAGTTCCCCCAAAGAAATAAGAAAAGCTGCTAGCTCCCATTTGAGTATAAAAAATTCTTGGCAAAATACAAATCGCACAAATATAAAAGGCACCCCACAAAGTTAAACGGTCTAAAACCCTGCTTAAAAAAGATGCAGTATCTTTCCCAGGTCTAACAGTAGGGACAAAACCACCATTTCTTTTTAAGTTATCAGCAACTTTGTTTGGATCAAACATTAATGCCGTATAAAAATAACAGAGAAAAATTATTAACCCAGAAAACACCACGTTATAAAGCAAAGTGTTCGGGTTAAACCAAGCTATAAAATCATCTATTTTCTCATTTTGCCAAAACTGAGCAATAGTTAAAGGGAAAGCTAAAAACACAGAAGCAAATATAGGCGGAATAACCCCTGCCATATTTATCTTAAGAGGAAGGTGCTGACTAGAACCCTGAGCCACCCTTTTCCCTCCCACCGCTCTTTTAGGATACTGAACGGGAATACGCCTTTGGGCTCTTTCTACATAAACAATAACGGCAATGGTTAAAATACCAAACAAAAAGATACCCAAAGTAGACATGGGATTAATTTCCTGACTAGCTGCTAAATCCAAAGTCTGCAAAATCGTAGTAGGCATTCTTGCAACAATACCCGCCATTATAATCAAACTAATTCCATTTCCAATACCTCTTTCTGAAATTTGCTCTCCTAACCACATAATAAAAGCGGTTCCAGCTGAAAGAGTAATTGCAGTTTCAACTCTAAACCAAAGACCAGGGTTCATAACAACACCCTGACTCTCAAGCCCTATACTGATTATAGTCCCCTGAAAGAGAGCCAAACAAATAGTTCCTATTCGAGTGTAGCGAGTAATTATTCTTCGCCCTTGCTCTCCTTCTTTTTGAAGTTCTTCTAATCTGGGAACGACTGAAGTTAGAAGCTGAATAATAATAGACATTGTAATATAGGGCATTATGCCTAGAGCAAACACACTAAAATTCTCTAAAGCACCACCTGAGAACATGTTTACCATCCCAAACAAAGTAGCAGAAGCTTGCTCAAATAACCTTGCTAATCTATCTGCATCAATACCCGGAGTTGGAACAAAAACGCCTACTCTGTAAATAATTAACATTACAAAAGTAAAAATTACCCTTTTACGTAACTCGGGTATCTTAGTTGCGTTCTCAAAGCCGCCCATCACCACAGCGTTTCTATTGCCTCCAAACCTGTTTATTTTACTTTACTATTTAATCTCTAAAAAGATTAAACAAACCTAACTTCTCCATTTGCTTCTTCTATTAACTTAACAGCACTTTTTGAAGCCTTATTAGCTTCTACAACTATCTTAGAACTTATAGGCTTGCCACCTAAAATTTTAAGCTTAGAATTCTTCCCCTTAAGTATTCCCCTTTTTCTAAGCTCTAAAAGAGTTATCTCCCCTTCGATTTTTAAGCCCTCTAAAAAAGAAACAGATAAAACGGTATAGACATTTTTCCCTAACACCCTCTTTCTGGAAGTAAAACCGACTTTAGGAAGACGCCTATGAAGTGGCATTTGCCCACCTTCAAACCCTCTAGGGATAGAAGCACCTGAACGACTTTTTTGCCCTTTTTGCCCCTTTCCGCAAGTTTTACCATTTCCGGAACCTTCCCCGATTCCCTTTCGTTTTCTCCTATGCTTTGATTTAGCATTAGGAGCGAGCGTTGATAATGATAAAGTTTTATTCTCCATTAGTCTTTTCTCCCAGCCGTTCAATTCTTACTAGATGTGAAACTGCTTTAATCATCCCGCAAGTAGAAGGAGTTTCAACATGTATCTTAGTATTTCCTATTTTCCCTAATCCCAAACACTTTAAAGTCTCTTTTTGACGGCCTATATGACCAATCTGGCTTCTTGTTTGTGTTACTTTTATCTTCTTTTCAGCCATAAATCCTCTTCGCCTCTTTGTAATCTCTCGTTTATTTTACCCAAATGGCTTAAAATCTAAATCTTCAACAGTTTTACCTCGACGTGTTGCAACTTCCTCTGGAGATTCTAACTGTAAGAGCCCATCAAAGATAGCAGCTAAAACATTATGAGGATTTTGAGAACCAAAAGATTTTGTTAAAACATCCCTAACTCCAAGTCTCTCTAAAACACCTCTAACTGTTCCACCTGCAATAACTCCCGTTCCTGGAGAAGCTGGTTTTAATAAAACAGTTGCAGACCCACTTCGCCCCATCACCTCAAATGGGATAGTGTTACCAGATAGAGGAACACTTATTAAGCTCTTTTTAGCAGCTTCTGTTCCTTTTCTAATGGCGTCTGGAACCTCGTTGGCTTTTCCCAATCCATAACCAACACTTCCATTTTCATCCCCACTAACAACAAGAGCACTAAAGCTAAAACGCCTACCACCCTTAACCACTTTAGCAACACGCTTTATACTAACAACTTTTTCAGAAAGTTCCTTACAATCTCCCTGAAACACCTTTCGATGCAAAGGACGTTCATACTTAGCCCCCATATAGATATCTCTCCAACTTTTTTATTTTTTTTGTTAAAACTCTAATCCGCCTTCTCTAGCACCTTGAGCAACTGCCGCAACTCGCCCATGATATGTATAGCCATTACGGTCAAAAACCACCTTAGTAAGCTCCTCTTCTTTAACTAGCTCAGCTACCCTTTTCCCTAATAACTTTGCACTTTCTACAGACTTAGCAGAACTTCCCTCTTCTACAATATCTCTAGTAGAAGCAGAAACTATAACTCTTGCACTTTCATCTGAAATAACTTGAGCATAGGTAAATTTGTTACTTCTAAAAACACATAAACGAGGTCTTTCGTTTGTGCCCTTTACGCGTCTACGTAAGCCCTTTTTCCTAACTAACCTAGATTTATGCCTAATCTCAGCTATACTTTTCATAACTTAAAAATTCTCTTTTAATTCTAACTATACATAAAAAAACTCTAAACTACTTTCCAGTCTTTCCAGCCTTACGACGAATCTCTTCGCCTCTATACTTTAGACCTTTTCCTTTATAAGGCTCTGGTGGGCGTAAACTTCTGATTTGAGCAGCAACTTGCCCAACTAATTGCTTATCAACCCCTTCAAGTTTTAAAGCTATACTTCGCCCTTCCTTTAAAAGACTTGCTTTAATCCCTTCTGGTAAAGCAAACTCTACAGGATGAGAAAACCCTAAGTTTAAGTCTAAAACATTTCCCTTAACATCTGCCCTATAGCCGACTCCGTTAATTTCTAAAATCTTCTCATATCCTTCGCTAACTCCAAGAACCATGTTGTTTATTAAAGCTCTTTCCATTCCGTGAAATGCCCTAAACTCATCCCCCTCTTTAACCGGAGAACAAGAAATAACACCGTCCTCGACTTTTACGCTTATCTCCTCTCTAACATCCCTGGATAATTTCCCCTTTGGCCCCTCAACTAAAACGTTTTGACCATTTAAAGACACCTTTACTCCCTTTGGGATTGGTATCGGAGCTCTTCCTACTCGTGACATAACGCTACTCTTTCCTCTTTCCCTAATATTAGTCTAAAATACCGAACAAATTAGCTCGCCACCTACCTTTTTTTCACGAGCTTCTCTACCTGAAATCATCCCCTTAGAAGTGGACACAATAACAGTTCCCAACCCAGATTTATAAACCGGCACGTCCTCAAAAGACACATAAGCCCTACGTCCCGCTCTACTTAAACGATCCAGACGCTTAATAACGGGAGTTCCATCACTTGCATACCTTAAAAACACTCTTAAGTACCGCTTGTTATTCTCCTTAAACTCTTCCACATTCGCTATATACCCTTCATCAATCAAAACTTTAAGAATTCTTTCCTTTGTTCTTGATGCGGGAACCTTCACAGTTTGATGCTTAGCTATTTGAGCATTTCTTATACGAGTTAAAAGATCTGCTATAGGATCTGTATACATCCTCTTCTCCTCTCTAAATTACCAACTTGCCTTTGTTAATCCAGGAATCTCGCCTCTAAGAGCTCTCTCCCTGAGACAAATTCTACACAAATGAAACTTTTTATAAACACTTCGAGGTCTTCCGCATATTCTGCACCTTGTATACTCTCGAACCTTAAATTTCTTAGGTTTTTTAGCCTTTTCTATAAGAGATTTTTTTGCCATTTTCTCTAAATTACCTTCTCAATTAACATAAAAGTTATTTTCTAAAAGGAAAGCCAAACTCTTCTAATAAGGCCTTACCCTCTTCATTAGTTTTTGCTGAGGTAACAACAGTTACACTAAGCCCTCTAAGTTGTGTTTTATCCAAATCTATCTCAGGAAAAATAATTTGCTCCTTTATTCCAAAAGAATAATTACCATTTCCATCAAAAGAATTTTTAGGGATTCCTCTAAAGTCTCTTACCCTAGGTAAAGCCACATTAAGCAACCTGTCTAAAAACTCATACATTCTAGCTCGTCTTAACGTAACTTTTGCCCCAATAGAAGCCCCTTCTCTAAGCTTAAAATTTGCAATAGATTTTTTAGCCTTTCTTATTACTGGCTTTTGACCAGAGATAAGAGTTAAATCATTAACTGCATACTCTAATGCTTTTGAATTATTAATAGCCTCTCCAACTCCAACATTAAGAACAATTTTCTCTAAACGTGGAACTTCATGGAGATTTTTAACCCCAAGCTTTGTTTTTAAAGCCGGGAAAATTTCTTTAGTATATTTTTCTTGTAAACGAACACCCATAACTTAAACTCTTTTTCTTAGACCTCTTTAAACATCAATTTGCTCAAACTCTTTTGTCTCTGGGTTTTTAAACCCTCTGACTTTTCTTCCATCTTCTAGTGTTTTAACACTTAAACGAAAAGGGCGATGATGCTCTTCGCTATAATACATAACATTTGAAATATGGACTGATCCTTCCTTAGTAATTCTTCCATGAGTATCTTCAGAAGTCATAGCACGCTTATGCTTAGTGACTATATGAGCCCCTTCCACAATCACCCTAGACTTTTTGGGAAGAAAACCCAATATTTTGCCAACCTTGCCCTTATCGTTCTTATCCGGTTTGTTCCCATTTCCACCAGAAACTATCATAACAGTATCCCCAGTTTTTAATCTGGTTGAAAATTTGTGTTTTGAAGTATTTTTTGTATTCGCCATTTACAGCACCTCAGGAGCTAATGAAATAATTTTCATAAAATTCTTACCACGAAGCTCTCTAGCTACGGGCCCAAAAATACGATTTCCTATAGGCTCTTTTTGCTGATTGATTAAAACAGCAGAATTGTTGTCAAACCTAATATAAGAGCCATCCTCTCTAGCTATTTCTTTAGCAGTCCTTACAACTACCGCTTTATGAATTGTTCCCTTTTTTATTTTAGAATTTGGGATAGCTTCTTTTACGGTAACAACTATAATATCGCCCACACTTGCATATCTTCTTCTAGAGCCACCTAACACTTTAATGCACATAACTTTTCTTGCACCAGAGTTATCCGCGACATCCAATACTGTCTCTTGCTGTATCATTTTTTATGTCTCCTTCTCTTTTTTAAAGTGCTCGCTCAACAACACTCTGTAAACGCCACCTCTTACGCTTACTAAGAGGTCTACTTTCAATAATTCTAACCCTATCACCCACCTGACAAGTATTTTGCTCATCATGTGCAATATATTTTTTAGTTCTCTTTATGTATTTTTTATACTGAGGATGTCTTTTTTGAGTAGTAACGGCAACAACTACAGTCTTATCCATTTTGTTACTTGAAACCACTCCTTCAACTTCCTTTCTAAGACTCCTTTTTGTAGTCTCTTTAAGCTCCTCGTCTCTTTTTTCTGAGGTATCCATTTATTTTCCTTAGCCTCTTTTAATCCACTTTAATCCAAAATTTTAATCCTCTAATCCACTAAAACCTAAGGATTTCTTATGTAAAAATGTTTTTGCTCTAGCTATATCTCTAGGAAGAGTTCTTAATAAAGAAGTCTTTTCAAGTTGTCCCATAGATTGCCTAAAGCGTATATTCATAAGCTCTTCTTCGAGGTCATTAACCTTATTTTTTAAGTCCTCTTCGCTCATATCGCGAAGTTCCTTTATTAATTCAGACCGTTTCATCTTTTATATTCTCTTAATCCTAAAATCTTCTTTACTTCTTAAACATCACGACGAACAAACTTAGTTCCAACAGGTAACTTTGAAGCACTTAACCTTAAAGCTTCTCTTGCTAGGTTTTCTGGAACTCCTTTAATTTCATACATAATACGACCAGCTCTAACCTCAGCCACCCAAAATTCTGGAGAACCCTTTCCCTTACCCATTCTAACCTCAGCAGGTTTTTTAGTTAAAGGCTTATCAGGGAAAATTCTTATCCACATCTTTCCACCACGCTTAAGGTGACGATTACAAGCAATACGAGCAGCTTCAATCTGACGATTTGTTATCCAAGAAGCCTCAGTCGCCATAAGCCCATAATCCCCAAAAGCCAAAGTGGTTCCCCTAGTTTCAGTCCCACGTAAATGCCTTGATTGCTTCATCTGCTTTCTGTGTTTGACTTTTTTAGGCGAAAGCATTTTTTATATTACCTCCAAAAACTTAAAAATTATTTTACTACCCCAAAATAAAGGATAAACCAAAACTACTGAACAGATACTTGCTCAACTGCATCAATCCCTTCAGCCATCTCCCCTCTAAACATCCACACCTTAACACCTATAATCCCATAAGTTGTCTTAGCTTCACTAAACCCATAATCTATCTGAGCTCTTAGGGTATGAAGAGGAACTCTTCCCTCTCTAGCCCATTCAGACCTTGCTATATCAGCACCAGCCAAACGACCAGAAATCATTACCTTAACCCCTTCTGCTCCCATTCTCATGGCTCTTCCTATTGAGTCTTTCATCGCCCTTCTGTAGGCGACCCTTCTAACCAATTGATTTGCTATATTTTGAGCTACTAACTGGGCATCTAAATCAGGTTTTCTAACTTCTATTATGTTAATAGTAACTTCCCTACCAACTACTTTTTTAAGCTCTAGGCGTAAATCCTCAATATCTTTTCCTTTCTTCCCTATGACTAACCCAGGCCTTGCGGTTCTAACGTTTATTTTAACCCTATTTGCCGCTCTTTCAATCTCAACACTTGAGATCCCAGCACTTGAAAGACGTTTAGAGACATAATTTCTTAAAAAGATATCTTGATGCAACTGTTCAGCATAATTTCGCTTTTTATACCACCTACTAACCCACGTCTCTGTGATTCCTAAGCGAAAACCCCTTGGATGTACTTTTTGACCCATTTGCTATACTCTTTTCCTAAATTTATTCTTACTAAATACTCTTTTAATTTAATTCCTCTCATCAAGAAGCACGGTAATATTGCTACTACGTTTTTTTAACGGAGTTGCCCTACCTTGAGCCCTTGGAAGCCAACGAGAAAACTTCCTCCCCTCATCGACTAACACCCTTTTTACATAAAGCTCATCAATATCAACCCCAGAATCTCTAGCATTACTTACTGCTGATATTAATAATTTTCTTAAAGGTGGAGCTGTTTTCTTTTTCATAAACTCTAAACAATCAATAGCATCCGAAACATCTTTTCCCCGTACCAAATCAGCCACAAGACGAGCTTTTCTAGGAGATACTCTCATATTTTTTAAAACAGCTTTACTTACAAAACCATCATCTACTTTTTTCTTAGCCATAGCTTTTATGCTCTATATTTCTATATCTTAAAATTACTATTTCTTCCCGCCCGCATGACTATGAAAAGTTCTAGTTGCAGAAAACTCACCTAATTTATGACCAACCATGTTTTCCGTTATAAAAACTGGAACAAACTTTTTCCCATTGTGGACGGCAAAAGTAAGACCAACCATTTCAGGAATTATGGTAGACCTTCTTGACCAAGTCTTAATTGGCCCAGTATGAGAGCCATTTTTTGCCCTCTCGACCCATTTCATTACATGTTCATCAACAAAAGGCCCTTTTTTAATTGAGCGTGGCACTTTATACTATCTCCTCCTAATCTATACAATAAATACTTATAAAATCTTTACTTAGAACCTCTACGCCTAACTATAAACTTATCAGTTCTACGATTATTTCTAGTTTTAAACCCTTTGGTTGGAACACCCCAAGGAGTTACAGGATGACGCCCTCCAGAGGTCCTTCCCTCACCCCCACCATGTGGATGGTCAACTGGATTCATTGCAACCCCCCTAACTTTAGGTCTTCTTCCAAGCCAACGACTAACTCCAGCCTTTCCTAAGTTCTTATTTTGATGGTCTGCATTTCCAACAACCCCTATAGTAGCCCTACAAGTTAAAAGAACTCTTCTTTGCTCACCAGAAGGTAACCTTAAAAGTGCATACTTTGCACCCTTTGCCATTAGCTGAGCACCCACACCAGCACCTCTTACCAAAACTCCTCCAGCACCTGGCCTAAGCTCTACGTTGTGAATTAACTCACCTACGGGAATATTTTTTAAAGGTAGAGAATTCCCCACTTTTGGCTCTACGTTTTCTCCTGAAATTATGCTAGCTCCTACGCTAACCCCGTCAGGACAAAGAATATAACGCTTCTCTCCGTCCTTATAAACAACTAAAGCAATCCTAGCAGAACGATTTGGATCGTATTGAATCCCTTTAATAGTTCCGGGTATTTCTAGTTTATTTCTTCTAAAATCAATTACACGGTATTTTCTTTTATGTGCTCCACCTCTACGCCTAACCGTAATTCGCCCATGATTGTTTCGCCCATTAATTCTCTTTGATGGCCTTAATAAACTTTTCTCTGGGTTATTTGCTTCTGTTAGCGTATTAAAGTCAGACACCGAACGAAAACGTTGCCCCGGTGTCATAGCTTTATATCTTCTAGTTCCCATAACGCCCTATAAATTCTAAATATTACTCTCTACAATCCTTCAACTATTTCTATATCGTGACCTGGTTTAAGCGAAACATAAGCTTTCTTATAGTCCCTTTGTTTTCCAGTCCTCATTCCAACTTTTTTTACTTTTCCAGCCACGTTAAGAGTCCTAACACTTTTGACTTCAACCTCAAAAACTTTCTCAACTGCCTTTTTAATATTAGTTTTTGAAGCTTTAGAACAAACCTCAAAGACAAAAGTCTTACCACTAGAGTCATCACCACTAGAAGAAGCAGATTTTTCTGTAATAACTGGCCTTCTTAAAACTCTATAAGGATTTTTATTAATACCTGCCATTTGGGTTATATCCCTAAAATAAATTCTATTCCTAAAACACTCTAAATTCTAAAAATCTAAGAAATTCTAAATAAAAAATCCTAAATTTTAACGCTATAACCGGGAAAAACTATCTATTTAGAAACCATTTTCCCTGAATCACAAGAGTAAATGCCGTAAAAACACTCACTCGCCCTTTAATTTAATAATTAAAGGGCAAACTGTAATACAAGAAAGTAAATAATTTTGCAAATGAACAATACGGGGATCAGCGATTTTTTTTACTATTTTTTCAATCTCTGGTCTACTTTTTCCACCGCCTCTTCTCCTATAAAGACAAGAAACGGATGGTTAAGAATGTCGTATAGATTAAGTCCATCACTACAAATTACTTTAACGAAAGAAAGATTACGAAAACTCTTTTCAATTTTTTCGTTACGCTCAGGAATCACAACAAGTGCCTTTTTATTAACTCCAATATTTGTCAACAATTCCTTTGCTTTCTTCGTCTTAATTTCTTCTAAATCAAAAGAATCAACCACAATCAGCTGACCCTCTTCTCGCCTACTAGAAATAGCCCCACTTAAAGCTAAGCGACGCTCCTTCTTATTTAACCGAAAATCATATTTACGAGGATGAGGCCCATGAGCTATACCCCCTCCTATCCAAACAGGAGAAGAATTCGAACCAGCCCTTGCTCTACCTGTCCCTTTTTGACGCCATGGTTTACTCCCACCACCAGAAACCTCACTTCTGGTTTTAGTAGAATGAGTCCCAGCCCTTTTTTTAGCTCTCTGCCATCTTACTACTTGATGATATAGGGAGGATGGAACTTTGGAAGCATCAGCAAAAAATGCCCCTGTTACAGACTTAGTTTTAACAGCATTTCCACTTGCATCAACTATTTTTAACTCAACTGAATCAGACATCTTATTTAAATCTCTCTTTTATTATCTCTTTTAATTTTTTACAGAACTTTGGATAAAAACTATATTTTTCTTTGGTCCAGGAACTGACCCCTTTACTAGAAGTAAATGCTCCCTTTTTCTTATATCCACGACCTCTAAACCAGATTGGGTAACTTTCACATTCCCCATATGGCCGGCCATTCTCTTATTTTTAAAAACTCTACCCGGAAATTTCCTACACCCTATAGAACCCCCATGCCTAAAATACTCATGAGTTCCATGACTTATAGTCTGAGCCCCTTTCATCCCATGGCGTTTAACAACTCCAGCAAATCCTTTCCCTAAGCTCCTAGCCGTAACGTCAACTTTATTTCCAACTTCAAAACAATTAGATAAAGTAATTTTATCCCCAACTTTAAACTCTTTTTTATCTTTATCCTTAAAACTCTTATCTAAGCGAATCTCTGAGACAAAACGAGGCATACCTTTTTGTGCCTTTGCAAAATGAGAAGACATTGGCCTATTTACTCTTTGGTTCTTTTGAGTCCCGACTCCTACCTGAACAGCGTCGTATCCATCCGTATCAACGCTTTTAACTTGAAAAATTATATTTGGGGTTAGTTCTATAACGGTAACGGGATAACTTTTGCCATCTTTTGTAAAAAACCTGGTCATTCCAAGTTTAGTTCCATACATACCACTCATTTTAAGTCTCTCTCCTTTTTGCCATAGGCTATAAAAAATCTCTTTTCTATAGCATAGTCTTGATAAATATATTTACTCTAAAAATACTATAAAACCTTTTTAAAACTCTTAAATACCGAGCATTTTCCTATCGAAGCTGAATTCCAACATCAACGCCCGCAGAAAGCTCTAATTTTCCTAAATCATCAATTGTTTGCTGAGTAGGCTCTAAAATATCAATCAAACGCTTATGAGAACAAATCTGAAATTGATCTCTAGCTTTTTTATCAACATGAGGAGAACGGTTTACAGTAAACCGCTCCTTTCTAGTTGGTAAAGGAATAGGCCCAGCCACCTTTCCACCTGTTCTTCTTACAGCTTCAACAATTTCCAATACCGCAGTATCTAGAACTTTATGGTCACAGCCGCACAATCTAATTCTTATTTTCTGGCCTCCAATCATCAGATTTCAATTCCTTTTATTTTCTCAGTTAAAGATAAGATTACTCAACTATTTCAGTAACAACTCCAGCCCCAACAGTTCGTCCGCCTTCTCTAATCGCAAACCTTAGCTCTTTATAGCTCTTTATCCATCGCTATTGGTTGGATTAAAGATATGCTTAAATTTACATTATCCCCCGGCATTACCATCTCTTGCCCATCTGGTAACTCAACTATTCCGGTTACATCCGTTGTTCTAAAATAAAACTGAGGCCTATACCCTTTATAAAAAGGAGTGTGTCTCCCTCCCTCTTCTTTGGTTAAAATATATGCCTCCGCTTTAAACTTCGTATGAGGTGTAATGGTTGCAGGCTTTGCTAGAACTTGACCCCTTTCAATGTCGTCTCTTTTTATTCCCCTTAAAAGACACCCAACATTATCTCCAGCCTCTCCGTAGTCTAGTTCCTTACGAAACATCTCTACTCCAGTAATTGTAGTCTTTACCGTGTCTTTTATTCCTACTATCTCAACCTCTTCTCCTGTCCTTATCTGACCTCGCTCTACTCTCCCAGTTGCCACGGTTCCTCTTCCTTGGATACTAAATACGTCCTCTACTGGCATTAAAAAGGGCTTTTCTATATCCCTAACTGGCTCTGGGATTGAAGCATCTAGTGCCTCTAGAATCTTCTTTACTGACTCTGCTCCAATTTCGCTAGTATCTCCTTCTAAAGCTTTTAGAGCAGAGCCCTTTATTACTGGAACATCATCTCCTGGAAAATCATAACTACTTAGTAGCTCTCTTACTTCCATCTCAACTAAGTCTAATAACTCTGGATCGTCTACCAAATCTACCTTATTTAGATATACAACTATATACGGAACTCCAACCTGTCTCGCTAACAGAATATGCTCTCTTGTTTGAGGCATTGGGCCATCATCTGCCCCTACTACCAAAATAGCTCCGTCCATCTGGGCAGCTCCCGTTATCATGTTTTTTACATAGTCAGCATGACCCGGACAGTCCACATGTGCATAATGCCTACCAGCTGTTTCATACTCTACATGGGCTGTTGCTATCGTAATTCCCCTTTCTCTCTCTTCTGGAGCATTATCAATCATCCCATAATCTTTAAATTCCCCATTCCCTAACTCTGCCGCTACCTTTGTTATCGCTGCTGTTAGCGTAGTCTTTCCATGGTCAACGTGACCTATCGTTCCTACGTTTACATGAGGCTTATTTCTTACAAATTTTTCTTTTGCCATCTTCTTTTTTAACTCTC
>PDWI01004203.1_pt1 | contig 20203 bp, 15 predicted proteins | sample 1430891 | NCBI WGS metagenome assembly PDWI01 (sample SAMN01162508, study PRJNA174530) | Oral metagenome, whole genome shotgun sequencing project. | biome: Marine environment; feature: Marine mammal; material: Swab sample of the gingival sulcus; isolation source: swab sample of gingival sulcus... | reverse complement strand
TAATGCCCTAGAAATATTACCGTCCGCATTATAGGTCTCACCAAGCCCATTACCCTTATGACAACTGGTACACGTATTTGCATTGAACAATGGACCCAGGCCATCACGAGCCGTTGTTGCTGAAGGAGAAAACACCCAAGGAATGGTAAAAAAAGAACGACCAATAACAAATTGATCTTTCTCCGTATCACTGAGTTTACCAATAGGCCTATTTAAACGATAGTCCTTATCATTAAACCAGCGTGAATCATTTTTCGCTAATACAACTGAGCAAGCCAATAGTAAAAAGCTAATCAATAACTTCATATTGTTGTACCCTTAAAACAAACAAAGACAAGGGGAGCTACCCCTTGTCTTTACCGTGGTTAGAAATTCTCATCCTATCACACCCTTATATTAGGACTCTGATATTATCTGAGAATAAAAACCATGACTTATTTTTCCCAATCGTGATTCTCTTCTCACGCCATTAGCTTTAGCAACAGCAATCATTTGGTCACCTAATTTACGCATGTTATTTTTCATGGCAACAATACCTTTAGCCCATTTGCTGTCAGGTTTAATTTGGTAATCAAAGTGAGCTTCAGTTTTGGCGACTTTATCAACATTTTCAACTTCTTCGTCAATTTTCTTAACAAGATCCATGATTTTTGCTTTTTCATCTGCTGAAACTTTATCAATGAAGGCATCACCCACTTTCTTACCTTTGTAAGTACCAAACAAAGCATTTTTGAAACCCTCGTAGTTTTTAACGAGATCACGGTGAGTATTATCAGAAAAACATGAATGCTCATCTTCTTCACTTGGCGTTAATACAGCTACGGCAACACGTTCGTTAGCAAGTTCAGACTTGATAAACATACCCATACCACCAGCAATTTGCTTAATCGCTGTTTTTTCATCAATATTTTTATCACCTGCCTTACCTAAAAGTGCCGCACGGTACAAGCCTTTATTACCATCGACTTTTTCCGCCCAAGCTGAAGCAACCTGCTGTAAATCTGCAACTAATTTATTAGCAGCTGCATTTAAGTAGGCTTTGCGACGGTCTGCACCTTTGTCAGTTGTAAAATCAGTTAAAGGACGCTGCCCAGCAACCATGGCACCGTTAGTTACACCATCTTTGATAAAATTAGCGTAATCTTGATCTTGTCCCCATAGTAAGAATTCGATTGCGTGATAACCCGTAGATACGTTGGCTTCACCACCATCTTCATTCAGCTCAGCTAGTGCATCAGCTGTAATAGCAGTCACATCAACGGCTTTAGCATCTTCACCACCTGGTGTAAATCTACCAACGGTATCAATGATATTACCACTGGTTTTTTGACCATTAGCATCAATAGTGTAATCAATCATATTCTCATCAAGTGGCCAAGCGTTCAATTGACCTTCTAAATTACCATAAGCTTTGGCAACCCAACCTTCTTCCGCATCAATTGGACCGTTTGAAAGACGGAAAACCTCAGTTGTTCCGTAACTTTCACGAGATTTCAACCACGCCTTTTTAGCTGCGTCAAAGTTTTCTTCTGTTGGATCTGACGTAAATGCTTGAATAGCTGCTTGCAAGTCTTTAGCGTCTGCTAAAGCATCATTGTAGTTAGCATCGGCAATCTGTGCATAAGTTTCCAGTGCATGATTACCAGCGTGTGCATATGCCATAGGGGCAATAGCGAAAGAAGCAGAAACGGCTAGGGCTAATAAAGTTTTTTTCATAATTTTCTCCGAGTATTAGGGGTACAACGATTTTTTCATTTTAAAAAATCTCAGTTTTTCATCTTATCAATATTTATTATCATTTGCAAGTAGTATTAACATAAGCAACCTGTTCGTGGTGAACTTTTCTATTTTCGTTAAATATTATACCGTCATTCTAGTTGATAATGTATTACGCTGTTTAATTAGCAATTAGCTTTAAATCCTATAACCCTTGTTCTCGTAAGTCCTGATAAGCCCCACGATTTTTCACATTGGCAAACCTCAAATCAGTTGAAGCTTGTGTTGCAATAGCAAAGCGATTACCTGAACGACAATAAAGGTAGATTAGTTGGTTCTTATCCGTCGTGACCTCTGAAATGCGTTGTCCAATTTCTTGATAAGGGATAAGGGATTGCATTTTCCAAATGTCCACACCATCTCTCACTCTGCTTGCTTGCGAACATCTATCCATATCGCCTGTTCTTGTGCAATTGCATGCCTACTGTTTGTAGCATGACAGATGATAAGCCCACAGTGATAAATAAAAAAGTTAAGTAAAAAATTTCATGGTTTTTCCCAATAGTTAATTAAGTTAATCCGTTTCAATAATTTTGAGTAAATCAATAGACATACCGTCACTCCCTACCGAGCCTTTGATGTGAGTTCTTGCACTCACCTTATAATCCACTAAAAATTGATTAACTGCCTCAAAAAAGCGTGAGCGTATGCCAACATAAAATTTTTTAGAAAGATTTTTACCCGCTTCCATTCCTTCTAACGAAAAATCCAAGACATCTAAACCAACAGAAGAGCGAATATCACGGGCAACAGAATTTGCACCCACCATGCCCCCCGTCTGCAACAAGGCCGCCGAACTAAATGAATTGCTATTAGGCGGACGTCCAAAAAGCAGGTAGGATAAAATGGAAGAATCGGGCATACTAGGCGTCGCAAACAGGGACAGCTCAGGCTTTTTAACATTACCCAGTACATTTACACCGACAATGACATTCTCACTATCAATATTGCGAGTGGCCCGAATATCCAAATTTGGATTTGTGATCGTGCCACTACCAAAGATAACTCGACCACGCTGTATATCTAGTTGTTGCCCATAAACTCGTAATGCCCCTGTTTTAATAGAAATACTACCATTGGCAGTCAGTGCGGATTTAGGTGGCGCAATAATATTGAGCTTTCCTAACAAACGCGTTTCAATATCGGCACTAGCAACGCGAACATCATCACCTAAAGTAACCGTAATATTGGCATCAACAGGACTACTAACCGCTTTCTTTTCTTTCTTCTGCTTAGGCAAAACAACATCCTCAGAAGCCGTAATTTTGGAGCTAGTAATTTCCGGCACAATTAACGCACTGGGAACGTGAATATTCCCCCGAATTTTCATATCCTCAGCAAAAAGAATACTTAAATCAGGATCAACACGAATCTTTAATTTTTGGGAATTTGTCAGTTGGAAGTTTTTTCCTTTAATATCAATTTCACCCGTACGTTTTGCAGGATTTAAACTACCATTTATAACAAGCTTCCCCTTACCTGCCCTCGCACCACCATTAAAGCCGATAAGGTTGCCTTCTTTAGCAAAAATATCCAGTGTTAAATCTCGAATTTCTGAGCCGTACTGAGGAATATTGAAACGGGTTTTCTGAAGTGTTATTTTACCCGACAAGTACAAGTTTTTTGCCGGATCACCGGCGAATTGCATATTACCAGTCAGTTTACCTTTTACTTGACTAATTTGTGGAGCAAGTTCTTCTAAAAAAGCCAAACTATCATTGGCAATCTCAACGTCCCCCTCTATCTTGTTATTGGCAACATTAGGAACGACTGCTTTAATATTTAAACGTCCCAATTTTTCTAATTTGGCTTCCGTAATGCTTTCTAGTCTACTATTTTTCATGGCAATTTTGCTAGACAGTCGCTCAATTTTCGAAACCATACCACCATTACTGGTATAAACAGAGAGTTTTCCCCCTTTTGCCGCTAGCTGCCCTTTTATATCTGGTTTTCCATTATTCAGGTAAATACGGGCATCACCATTAACCGTTGTATCTATCTGGATGTTTTTAGGTAAAAGTTTAGCAAAAGTGCTTGTTTTAAGGTTATTAATATCCACATCAATATTGCCTGTTTGTTTAATTAATTGGGTTTTAGCACAAATACTGGCATCTTTTTGCTGTAAACAAATTTTGTCTGCGATGATTTCTTCTGAAGATAAACTCAGTTTGCTTGATTTTGGCGTTTGCCACTGCCCTGCGTACTTACTCTTTAAATTTAATTTCTGCAAGACACCCTGCCACTTACTCATACCGTTAGACAGTCCACCTTTAGCATTTAGGCTAAGTGTTGGTATTTCGGCAGTCTCCGGTGTTTCCACTACGACATTAATCCGGTGCTGAGAAAGTTTTCCATCTATATCCAATTTAACCGTATTAATATTCTCTTTTTGAACGGTTAATTGCTTGGCAAAAGTTTTTACTTGTAATTTATCTCTAGCAAAATCAATGGTTGCTGTTGTATTCAGCGATTTGACTTTGTAATCTTGGTAGACTAAATTATTAGCATCAATAGTTGCCTGAATATCAGGCTTGGACAAACCACCTTTTGCAATAATATCTGCTATCACTGTTCCACGCAACTGAGGGAATAGCGATTGCAAATTTCTACCATTGAGTTTGGCACTGAGATAATTATCTTTACTTGTCGGGCTTATCTCCATTTTTCCATTAGCAATCAATTTATTCTTAGCAAGCTCTAAAAATAAATCGTCAATTGTAATTCGCTGATTTTCATCATTGTAAGTTACCATTCCACGTCCGACAACCGGTGAACCTTGTAGCTTACCTGTGAGAGATTGGATATTCGCCGTAGCAATGAGAGGTTGCTGATTTTGTTCATCTTGTTTAGCTGTCGTGTGAATTTTTCCCGAAATATTCCCTTTTATATCGGGATAAAATTGGTGGGGTTGAATATTTTTAGCCACCAAATCAGCAACAACATTCAGTGGACTTAAATCTCCACTGGCATTGACAGCAATTTCTCCACCCAATGTTTTAATTGTTAGGGAAGTTTTATCCAAACGAGAAAAGTCACCTTTTGTATCCAAACGAATATCACTACTCGGTAAGGTTTTCGAGTAAATTGAAAGGCCACCCTTAGCTTGATAATCAGTGTCTTTGCCCTGAGCAACAAGATTCAGTTTTTTAATGCCTGGAAACTGCCTAAATGGCTTAATGGATGTCGCATTTAGTGCGAATTGATAATCTAATATTGGTTGCCACGCAAATTCTCCCGTTAGCTGAATAGGTTGTTCATTAACTAAAACTTTAGCATTAATATCTCGGACTTTTTGTTGGCTACCCAAGGCCGTCACCGTTACGGGTAAATTCCCTGCAAATTGCGTGTCCACATCACTAACTGCCGTGATTTTATAGTCATCTAGCTTACCTTGTACCGTCATTCTGAGTGTTTTAGCCAGCCACTGCTTGGGTAATATTTGCTGTTGTGGCCAACTTATTTCGGGGCTACTTAGTTTAAAATTGATTTCTTGGGTCTTCGGATTAAAATGTCCTGTAGCATCAATTTGTTGCTTTGCCGTCAATAGATATAATGTGAGCTGAGATAAATAAACGTGATTTTCATCCATTTTCGCCGCAACATCTAATTTAATCTTATCCGTCTTGGGGGAATCGTGTGAAATACTCCCACGACTATCCATTATTAGTGATTGCCCGTATTTACCCGAGAATTCAATATTGGCTGTCGTCTTGCTATCGGGTAAACCCAAATGACTTGCATCCAGCTTATCAAGTAAAACTTTTCCCGTAAATTGTGGATAACTAAGCAATGACTGGACTTGAGTATCAATAACAAAATCACTTAACCCCTTACCTTTGACAATAAGATTGATTTTATTTTTAAGCTCACCGGTAATATCCATCATGAGCATCTCCTTGCCATAAGTATCGTGATGATAATCAACTACCAAGTGAAGGTTTAAGGGGTAGTTACCTTTGGTCTTGATTTCCCCACTTACACTGGCTTCCATTTCAGGACTATCCAAAGTAAAGTGACGAATGGAACCCGTTTGACCGGTGTAATCAATACCAGCCTCCATGCGTCTAATCACAAAAATAGGCGGTATAGGTTTAGTATTATCCTTACCACCAGCCCCCGGTGCTTGAAAAACAAAGTTTTCCACAACGATTTTTTCAAGATTTAAAGTAATCGGCAAATCTGTGTCGGTAAGATCAAAAGGCGTATAATCGCTTAAGTCCTTCTCAACATCATCTTCGGTACGAGGAAATAGTGTCAATTGACTGTCTTTGAGTGCAATGGAATCAATTTGCAATTTTTGTGAAAATAGCTGAGCAGGCCTCCAACCTAACTGGATTTCCTGACTGCGAAAATCTAAATTTTCACCTGTAATGCTAAATCCCTTTAGAGTCGCTGTTCCCAATAACGTACCATTTATTTCATAACTTTCTATATGGTAGTTAGTATAGCGATTCGTCAAGTTAATTGCTTGCTTTAGCCCTGCCGTTGTATTGAGGAAATAGTAACCGGAAATAAAGAAAAAAATAAGTCCAATAATAAGGATTAATAAAAAATATTTAGCTGCTTTTCTAAATGTTCCACCTTTTTTCTTAGATGCCATTTTGGCTTCTTTTTGCAAAGATTTTTCGGATTTTTGCTCGTGATGTTCTATTTTCTCTCTATGCGACATAATTAGGGCAACTCTGGGCCAATGCTAAGGTGCAAGCGTACTTTATCACCCGGTTTATCAAAACCATGGGCAAGATTAATTTTAATTGGACCAATTGGCGAATAATAATGGAATCCGAAACCTGCACCAACTTTAATATTAGCAACACCACTTGAGTAGGCATCGCCTGCATCAACAAATACAGCGCCCGCCATCTTTGGACGGAAAAAATACTCATACTCTGCACTAGTGTAAAACATTTTGTTACCACCGATATTTTTCCCACTACTATCGGTATCACCAATATCATTAAATCGATAACCTCGTATAGTCCTGTCACCGCCTGTAAAAAAGCGATAACTAGCAGGTAATTCATGGAAGTCTTTTGTCCATGTTCGTCCAATACTCCCACCAATCAACATTTTATGTTTTTCACCAAAACGTTTAATATATTTAGCATCAGCGATTGCTTGAAAAAAGCTAGTGTCACTAAGTACACTTGTATGAGCACCTGTCAATGTTAGCCCCAATAATAACCCGTCATGGGTGTCTAACGGATTATCTGTTCTCAAATAAGTAAACCTTGCATAGGGCGTTAGTAAACCAATATTTCCACTGTCATTGCCAACAGTGAAATGCTCTTGTTGCCATTTAATGCCAAACTCTCTGGCAAAATTTCCTTTTTTATCTCGGTATGCAACACCCATATTCCACAAGGTATCCTCAATATCACCGCTGCGATCACGCTTCATATTGGCAAATAGGACATAGTTGTCCGTTGCGGGTTTTTTCCCTGGAATCGTGTATTTCAGCCCCGCTTTTTGTAATTTTTGAGAAGCAAACAACTCGCTATTAAACTTATGTCCTCGCCGGTTAACCCAGCGCCAATCAAAATCATATTTCCCATTCACACCTGTATCAGTATTGTAGCCGATGCCAAATTTATGCTGTTTATTTTTCTTCGGCGTGATAGTGAGTTCGACAGGAACTGTTTTGCTGGCTTTATTCGGTTTAGCCTCGACATCGATGGTTTTCACATAACCTGAATTGTATAAATCGCGTTGCAGATCGGCAATATTTTGCGTGCTGTAAGGTGTTCCCTTCCCAAAAGACTGGTAGCGTTCAAAAACATCTTGATCGAGAAAATCTTGTTTAATATAAACATGGTCAAAAAGATAGCGAGGGCCTGTGTCATAATTGAGCTGGATATCAGCAGTATCGTAATCATCACCAATAATAATGGCTTTACGAGTAAAGTCGCCATCAAAAAAACCGTAATTTACAGCTGTTGCGACTAAACTTTCTTTAAAATTAGTATATTCTTCTTGATTAACTTTATCGCCGACATTTAATGGGAACTGATTTAATTCTTTAACAAATTCAGGGTGGTTCTTACCTGTGCCACCGAGCGTCACTAATTTTTTCTTAAGGATAAGTGGTTTCCCAAGTTTGACATGGTAATTAAATTCCCAACGTTTATCCGTTTGCTTTTGTGTTAGTTCGACCTCACTAAGATAATAACCAAAGGGTTGCAGAGATTGTTGAATTTGTTCAACACCTTTTTCTGCTAAGTAATTAATATAAACAGGTGCTTTAACAGGCTTGTCATTTTCAGCATAGAGATCTAGAAATGCTTGAGCATTTTCTTTTTGTTTGGCATTTTCAATACCCGTGATATTCACTTTTATCTTAGCCACACTATCTTTTGAAGTGGTATTTTCATCCTCTATTGTGTCATCAGTATCGGACTTTGACTTGCCAGAACTTTGAGCAATCAGTTTTTCAATGCGTTTACCATTAGCAATGGCCGATGTCTCCACTGATACTGATTCCTTTGCCCAGCACATTTGGAGAAATAAGAACGACGGTATGTAAAATGCTAAAATAATTTTTTTCATGGACGAAGCAAATCTTTGGGTTTTACGCGAAGTAGCAACAACACGATGGAGTAACTTAAGACTCCCAATGATACTAACATAACTAAGTAACTAAATCTTGTCATTTGTGTAAATTCTTGCCACATTTGCCCTTGACTAATAATACGATTACCAAAGACCAATACCGCCGCCATGACGCAGTTAGCCAGAACTACTTTTACAACAAATATTGCCAATGATTTGTTAATTTTGATATATCCTTTCTTTATTAGCAAAGTTAGCAATGTCGAGCAATTCACCACACTGGCGACAGTTGCCGCCGTCGCCAGCCCTAGGTGACCAAAAGGTTTGTACAAAAATAAAGCAAAAATAATGTTAATACCAATACAGCTGACAGCGATTTTAGCAGGTGTTTTAGTGTTGTGCTGAGCGTAAAAGCCAGGGGCAAGCACTTTAACTAAAACTAACGCCAACGCCCCAACAGCAAAAATGCTTAAACTTTTGGCGGCCATTTGAGCAGAGTAAACCGTAAACTCACCTCTCGCCAGCATTGTCATCATCAGTGGTAGTGAAAGTACCATCAACCCCGTTGCAGCAGCAGAACCGACTAAAATAGCAATACGAAAAGCCCATGTTAGCGTTTGTCCAAATTGCTGACTATCAGATTGGGATTTAAGTGCAGACAGTCTTGGTAGAATCACAACGCCTAATGCTACACCAATTAGAGCAACGGGCAATTCGACTAAACGGTCAGAATAATACAACCAAGTAATACTACCCGACACCAAACTAGAAGCAAGTGCCGTATTGAGCAAAATATTAATTTGCCCCGCCGATGACCCCAATAAAGTAGGAAGCATAAGTTTCATAATTTTTCTCACGCCTTTGTGAGCGAGACTAAATTGGGGTTTAGGCAAGCGTTTAAGTCGCCATAAGGTTGGGATTTGCAATAAAAACTGAGCTAACCCCCCGAAAAATACAGCCCATGCCAAAACCAGTATTGGCGGGTTAAAAAAATCTCTAAAAAACAATGCACCGCCAATTAAAGAAACATTGAGTAACGCAGGGGCAAAAGCAGGCAGGGCAAATTTATGATAAGTATTTAAAATACCGGCAAAGAAAGCCGTAAGCGAAATAAAAAAGATATAAGGGAAAGTGATGCGAAGCATGGTTTCGCCCAGTTGAGCTTGCCCATTTTCATCACTAAACCCAAAACCAATGACGGCAATTACGTAACCCGAAAAAATCATCCCCAAAAGCGTGATACAAAGTAATAGTGTTCCTAAAACACCAAAAACGTGATTAATCAGTGATTGCAATTCTTGATCACTTCGTTTTTCTTTCGTGTCATTAAGCACAGGGACAAATGCATTGGCAAAACCACCTTCAGCGAAAAACCGTCGTAAAGTATTGGGGATTCTCAGTGCTGTAAAAAAAATATCTGTCTGCTCCACGGCAAAATATTTGGCAATGACGATATCTCTTAGTAATCCAAGTACCCGAGATAATAAAGTCATCACCGCGAAAATACCGGAACTTTTAAGTAGCTTTGACAATGAAAGACTCCTAAACTTTACAATTATTGAAAAATATTAAATCAAAAGCTAATTATAGCGGAGTCTGGAAAAAAGCATAAACTTTCTCTTTTGATACCGTCACTCCGTCTTTGCAATCTGCTGGAATGATGGTCCTGAAATGTTTTACTTTGACAGTAGTACGGCGTTGTCATAAAGGAAATAGTGAAAAGTCTTTTTCATTTTTGCCTAACTCCTTTATCATAATGTCTTTACAACCTTTCAACGAATACAAAAACAACTTATGAATGCTTTACTAGAGTTTCTTCCGCTAATCGGTTTGGGCGCGGGTTATCTTATTGGTAAATCGATTAATCCCGATTTGGCGATGTATTACCTATCTTACGGTGCGATTATTGGTACGCTTTTACAATTTGCCTTATTCAGATTACGCCGAGAAAAAATGCAAAAAATGACCGTTATCACCGGCTGGTTATTAATTATTTTCGCCTCACTAACACTAATTTTCCAGAATCCATTATTTGTCAAACTCAAACCCACGGTACTTGCTTGGGCATTTGCTTTGTTTTTCTGGGGATATGCTTTTGTTAAAAAACAATCCCTGTTAGAAAGTATGATGGGCGGACAATTTAAAATGCCTCAGCATAATTGGCTCACGTTAAATTGGTTTTGGGTCTTTTTTAATCTATTAATTGGGGCAGCAAATTTGTTTGTCGTTAGTCAGATGAGCGAAGACGCGTGGGCAACTTTTAAATTAGTCGTGTTACCCATCGCCTCATTGGTTTTTATTGCAGGACAGACCTATTACTTGTTCAAAAAAGGTTCGATGATAAATAATACAAGTACCGAAAATGAAGACCAACAGGAAATGTAATTATGTCTCAAGCCGATAAAAATGCCCAAGCCATCGAATTAATGACAGAGAAGTTAACACAAGTATTTTCGCCTAGTGAGCTACAAATTACTGATGAATCACATTTGCACGCGGGACATGCCGGGGCTAAATCAGGAAAAGGACATTTTGCAATTACCATTGCTAGCCAACTATTCCAAGGGCAATTACCAATTAAACGCCACCGCATGATTTACGAAGCCTTGGCAGACTTGATGAATAGTCATATTCACGCTTTAAGCATTCAGGCAAAAGCTGGGTAGTCCGTAAGATGATTCAATTAACGCTATCATCATTCTTTTAACAACAAAGGTTGCAAGCATGCAAAATATTTGCGTATTCGATATTGAAACCATTCCCGATAGCGAGGCAATTTGTCAACTAAAAGGCGTATCGGGACTTTCTGAAACAGAACAATTTGAATTGGCAAAACTTCACCGTCGTTCTGAAGTGGGTAACGATTTCATGCGTCACCATTTACATAAGGTTGTGGCAATCTCCGCCTGTGTTTATATCAACGGTAAACATAAGGTGGCAAGTTTGGGTGAGATTGAAGATGATGAAGCCGTCTTAATTGAGAAGTTTTTTAAACTGATTGATAATTACAAACCCGTTTTAGTTTCTTGGAACGGTAATGGCTTTGACTTGCCCGTCCTGCATTATCGAGCCTTGTTTCACAAAGTCTCCGCCCCCACTTATTGGGACGTTGGACACTTTGACAGTGGCAGTAAATGGTCAAATTATCTCGCCCGTTTTCAATGGCAGCATATTGACTTAATGGATGTCATAGCCGGCTATCAAGCTCGCACTGTTGCCCCCTTGAATGATATTGCCAAATTATGTGGTTTCCCCGGGAAACTCGAAACCGATGGCTCGGCAGTACTAGAGCTATACCAAGCGGGAAAAGTCAAAGCCATTCGTGATTACTGCGAAACCGATGTCTTAAATACTTATTTGGTCTATCTACGTTTTGAATTAATGCGAGGTATGCTCATGCCACAACAATATGAACAACGTCTGGAGGCGTTACGAGATTATTTGCAACAGCAGCGTCTAAGTCATCTCGATGAATTCCTTGAGGCCTGGAGATAAAATTAAGATGTATCGTTCATTACTAGCCCTATTATCTAGCTACGGCATTCTCTTAATTGCTAATGGGTCGTTTGGTACATTGGTTTCACTGAGAACAAAAACAGAGGCTTTCCCCGACACTGTTATTGGTGTCGTTTTATCCGGCTATTTTGCCGGTTTGTTACTCAGTTCATTTTATGCTGTGCGAGTGGTGGCATATATTGGACATATTCGTGCCTTTGCGACCTTTGCTTCTATTGCCTCAACAGTTGCTTTGGCCCACTTATTGTGGATTGACCCTGTTTTTTGGGGTGTGTTGCGTGTAGTTTCAGGCTTTTGTATGGGCGGTATGATTGTCGTCACTGAAGGTTGGTTAAATGAACGAGCGACAAATACCAATCGAGGTAGTATTTTATCCTTGTACACCATTACGACCTACGCTTGTATTGGTTCGGCACAGCTATTAATGATGTTATCTCACCCGGAGGGGTTTAAATTATTTGTTATTATTTCTATCCTATACTCCTTTGCCTTGATTCCGATTTTAATGACGCAGTCTCAAGCACCTGCACCTTCATTGTCTAACCGTCCCGATATTAGGCAGTTATTCCGTGTTTCACCTGTGGGCATGATGGGTTCTTTCACGGTTGGTGTTATCAATGGGATTTTCTACGCACTGACGCCCATTTACACAAATAGTTTGGGGCTAGATATCCGACAAACGGCAATTTTTATGGCATTGGCGGCAACATCAGGCATTTTATTACAATTCCCTTTGGGTAAATTATCGGACAAAGTCGATAGGCGTTGGATTATTATTTTTTCATCAACAATGACAGTTATCGCTTGTTTAATACTATTTTCTGGGACAGCTGAAAATATGGTAAAACTTTACACCTCTGCTGTTTTCTACGGGGCTGTTGCTTTTTCAATTAACCCGATTTGTGCCGCTCATGTTAACGATTTATCTCCTCCTAAAGAACGCACACAAACGGCCAGTGGTTTGTTGATGTCTTACGGCGTGGGGGCGGTGATTGGTCCATTCGGTGCGGGCTTTATTATGCCGTTTGGTGTGAATTATATTTTTATGATTAGTGCAACGATAGCTGGTGTTTTTATTATCTACGCCTTACTACGCTTATACATCAAACCAAGACACCAACAAGTTAAAGGCGACTTTAAACCTTTTTCTTTGCAAAGTCCCGCACGACGTTTAGGCTTTCGTTCTGAAAATGAACATGACTAAAATAACAATCAAATAATTAGTTGGGGAATTTTGTTTATTCTTACCGTCATTCTCACACACCTTGTCACGTGATTAATGTCCGCTACCCTGAAAAAATAACGTTGACCAATCTGTTATTAATTTATTTGACTATAAGACTTTTAGCCCAATTTGCGTTAGAATAGCCGATTAAAATAAAAATGCTCATTGCATGCACTGAGCAAGTTCATTTAGTTAAGGAGTTTTACATGATCCAAGCAATTCAAAAAGATGCCGGGCAGCGCATGGCAAAATCTATTGAGTCCCTCAAATTGGAACTCAGCCGTATCCGTACAGGTAGAGCTCACCCCAGCCTACTCGATCATATTGTCGTCGACTTTTATGGTAGCGAGGTACCTATAGGACAAGCCGCAAACGTCAGCAATAGCGACTCTCGTACGCTAAGTATTCAACCTTGGGATAAATCCATGGTTGCCATCATTGAAAAAGCGATTATCAAGTCTGATTTGGGTATTACACCAACTTCTGCCGGTGAAGTGATTCGTATTTCATTGCCACCACTTACTGAAGAACGCCGTAAAGACCTGGTTAAAATTGTAAAAAATGAAGGTGAAAATACCAAAGTCGCCATTCGCAATATCCGCCGAGACGCAAATTCTAGTATCAAAAAATTACTTAATGACAAAGCAATTACTGAAGACGATGAGCGTCGTGCGGAAAATGACATTCAAAAGTTGACTGATGACCACATTGCGAAAGTTGATAGTGTAGTAGCAGAAAAAGAAAAAGACTTACTCGAAGTTTAATTCAACGTTTCTTAAGCGACCCATTTTGAGTAATTCAGTTACACCAATAGAAATGCCAAGGCATATTGCCATTATTATGGATGGTAATGGACGTTGGGCTAAGGCATTAGGTAAATCGCGGGCTTACGGACACCGTGCGGGTCATACAGCGGTATTAAAAACCGTACGTCATGCCGTCAAACTCGGTATTCATTCCCTAACACTCTATGCTTTTAGCAGTGAAAATTGGCTCCGCCCTGAAGCGGAAGTCAAAGCATTAATGCGACTTTTTAGCCAAGCAATTAAAAGTAATCGTCGGTTATTTCTCAAACATAATATCCGTTTTCGAGTCATTGGTGACACTTCAAAATTTTCAACCAAATTGCAGAAAGAAATTTGTCAGCTTGAAGCAGAAACTGCAAACCACGGTGCCATGATAGTGAATATCGCAGCTAATTATGGCGGAAAATGGGATATTGTGCAGGCTGCTAAAAAATTGGCATTACAAGTTGAAAAACAAGAAATTAATATTGATAATATTACTGAGGATAGTTTTGGCCAACAGCTTATGCTAGCCGATCAACCTCCTGTCGATTTATTAATTCGAACAGGGGGCGAGCAAAGGATTAGTAATTATCTTTTATGGCAATGTGCTTACGCTGAATTCTATTTTACAGAGCAGTTTTGGCCAATGTTCGACGAAGAGTTACTGGAACAGGCTATCGCAGAATACCAACGCCGGACAAGACGTTTTGGAAAAGTGGAATAATAATATTATAGGGAGAAATTTTATGAAAGAACGCATCATTACCGCACTCATTATGATGGCTGTGATTATAGGTATTTTGTTTTTTATCCCTATACTCTTTTCACCGTTTGTTGCCATCGTGCTTGGCATTGCCACGTGGGAATGGTGTCGAATTTCAAAAATTCATCGACCACAAGCTTACTATGTTGCAGCAGCAACAATCGTTTTATGGATTATTTCTGCTATTTACCCACAATTGCTGGCCATACTACTCGCTTGTTCAGCACTACACTATTTATATGCCATTCGCTTTATTTGGCAATATGAGAAAATCGATAATTTCCGCATTCCTAAGTTTTACCTTATGATAGCGGGACCCGTTTCACTCTCTGCATTGGCAACAGCACTTGTCTATATTTTCCATGAATCAGCAGATATACCAACAATTGATGATGCCATGACCTTGTTATTTATTATTATGGTTATTGCTGCTTCAGATACAGGGGCATATTTTACCGGTTACTTTTTCGGCAAACACAAACTTAGCCCAAGAGTTAGTCCTAAAAAAACTATTGAAGGTTTAATCGGTGGTTTACTATCTGCTATTTTGGTCGTCCTTATTTTTTCCTTTATGATCGAAGGTTGGTATTTATCACAGGGACAACTAATCTTCATCAGCATTGTCACTGCACTATCTTCGGTTATTGGTGATTTATTTGTAAGTATTATCAAACGTCAAAATAAGATTAAAGACAGCAGTCAAATTTTACCGGGACATGGCGGTATTTTAGACCGAATTGATGGCATGTTAGCGGGTATTCCCGTTTTTTACCTATTACAGCAATTACTATAAATAAAAAACAAGATAAGTAAAAAAGGCGATGAATGAACTCATCGCCTTTTTTATGATTAACTCATTATCAATTCACTTCATCATTATTTGGCGATAGTATTTCAATTCATCAATAGAATCGTAGACATCATCAAGTGCCAAATGAGAGCTGTCTTTTTCAAAAGCGGGGATTTTTTTCGCATACCAACGTCGGTGAAGCTCTTTTAAGGTGCTAACATCTAAATTACGATAGTGAAACCAAGCCTCTAATTCGGGCATCTGACGGGCAAGAAAACGGCGATCTTGGCAAATACTGTTACCAGCCATTGGTGAAGCACCACGTGGTACATATTCACTGATAAATTCTAGTGTTTGCAACTCTGCCTCTCGCATACTAACATTTGATTCTTGTACACGCTTATACAAACCCGAACCACCGTGCTGGCGTTGGTTCCAACTATCCATTTTTTCAAGTACTTCATCAGGTTGATAAATAGCCAAAACGGGACCTTCGGCAAGAACCTCCAGTTCTGAGTTGGTAATAACTGTTGCAATCTCAATAATTTCATCGGTTTGTTGACACAACCCTGTCATTTCTAAATCAATCCAAATTAAATTATTAACAGATTTTTTAGCCTTTTTTGTCGTTTCCATACTAGTGTCCCATCAAAAATTCGGTACAAATAAAAAAAGAGACACATTAAAATAATGGTCTCTTTTGCCAAAATTCTGGCGAATGTCATCGTTTGCACTTCCTATTTTGCCATATCCTAAAAAAAATACAAGCAAATTTTCCCTATCCACCTCTTTAGTAAATTTAAAAACGGAATAAAATCAAGATGATTAATATGCTTATTGTAGTTACCAGAGAAATTTTCACATCGTTTGTTATGTACTTCCTTGACAGGTATCCTATAAGCAGGCATAATCCCGCCCATCAAAGTATACGCGCTGGTAGCTCAGCTGGATAGAGTACCTGGCTACGAACCAGGCGGTCGGGGGTTCGACTCCCTCCCAGCGCGCCATTCTAATTTTTTTATTTTTTAATCACTTGTGACTTGTAGATGAAATTTGTGCCATAAAATCATTTTTTTCTATGCATTCGCATAGCTGCGTTATATCATATTTGCCAAGACTTTAATCCCTCTGAGTAATACACTCTGGTGCTAGACTTATAGGATGTTCATCATTAAACTTTATTTTAAGAGAAAAACATGAAAAAAATTACAACCATTGCTTTACTGTCTTCGTTAGCTGTTTCTGCTTATGCCACTGAATTAAAAACAGAGGATAGCAAAATATCCTACAGTATTGGTGTACAAATGGCTGAAAGTTTACTACCGCTAAAAGATGTTGTTAAGCTGGACAGAGCGGCAACATTTGAAGCCATCAATCATATACTTGATGGTAAAGAGCCACAGTTAAGCAAAAAAGAAATGACTGAAGTCATGACAAAGCTACAGACAAAAGTCATGAAATCAGCAGAAGAAGCCTATAAAAATCAGATTGCGAAAAATACTAAAGAATCTGAGAAATTATTAGCAGATAATAAAGCAAAAGATGGCGTTAAAATCACAAAGTCTGGCTTACAATACCGAGTCATTAAAGAAGGCAAAGGAGCAAAACCGACTGCTAGTGATAAAGTCAAAGTTCACTACAAAGGTACATTTGCCAATGGGAAAGTTTTTGATAGCTCATACGATCGTGGTGAGCCTGTCAGTTTCCCACTTAATGCCGTTATCAAGGGCTGGACTGAAGGTATGCAGCTCATGCCCGTGGGTTCAACCTATGAATTTGTCATCCCTGCCAATTTAGCTTATGGCGACAAAGCACCTGCTGCGATTGGTCCTGCTCGTGCTTTAGTTTTCCAAGTTGAATTATTGGATATCGAAAAGCCTGAAAAGAGTGAAGCCAAAAAATAACTTACTAAATTTTTTAGTTAATACTAATAAAAACGCTGTGCCTAATTTAGGACAGCGTTTTTTTATTGTCTTTTTATGATTAAATAAAAAGGTAGAATGACGGTATTTAATACCGTCATTCTACCTTTGGCTCATTGATAAGTTTTACTACCTAAATATCAATATTATTAGCATTAATTGAATTTTCTTCGATAAATATTTTGCGAGGTTCAACCTCTTCACCCATTAAAGTGGTGAAAACTCTATCTGCCTCCACCGCATCATCAATTTTTACCTGTAGCAAAATACGAGATTCAGGATCCATGGTAGTTTCCCATAATTGCTCAGGGTTCATTTCACCCAAACCTTTATAACGCTGAATCATATAGCCACTAGCACCTTCTTTCATCAGCACATCCATCACCTCTGAGAACGAGCTAACACGATACTGCTCTTTACCACACTCCAAAATTGCCTCATCAGTTACCAAACCATCAAGCTGGTGAGCCAACTCTGCCATTTTGCGATATTCAGCACTTTGGAAAAAGCCACTATTAAGTAGGTAATTTGTTGTGTTGTTAAACTTCTTCAATGCGACAGAAACTGAGAAGTTTTCCTCATTAGGTACAACACTAATTTCATATTTTGTGCCACTATCTTCATTATCAGACAAGGCATTTTTCAGGTCTTTTACCCAAGCTTTAACTGCCGACTGGTCAGCCAACATGTCTTTATTCATGACGGGAACTTCAACCATTTTTTTCAATAAGTCGGTGTCGTAACGTCCACTGAGACGCTGAATGATTTCATTGACACTTGTATAGTTTGACGCCATGCTTTCCAGTGCTGAAGCACTAATTGCAGGTGCATCTTCACTTGGAATTAATTTCGCCTTATCAATCGCATTATTTAAAATTAACTGATTAAGCTCTTTATCATCTTTAACATACTGAATCTGTTTACCTTTAGCAAAGCGGTACAGTGGTGGTTGAGCAATATAAATGTAGCCCGCCTCGACCAACTCACGCATTTGACGATAAAAGAAAGTTAATAACAGTGTACGAATGTGAGAACCATCAACATCAGCATCCGTCATAATGATAACACGGTGGTAACGCAGTTTTTCTATATTAAAGTCGTCTTTACCAATACCACAACCCAAAGCCTTAATCAGTGTACCGACCTCGGCAGAATTTAACATTTTGTCAAAGCGGGCTTTTTCTACGTTTAGGATTTTACCTTTGAGTGGCAAAATAGCTTGGAATTTTCTATCTCGCCCTGTTTTGGCAGAACCACCCGCCGAATCACCCTCCACCAGATAAATCTCACATTTTGAGGCATCTTTTTCCTGACAATCCGCCAATTTACCCGGGATACCTGCTAACTCTAAGCCATCTTTTTTACGGGAAACTTCACGGGCTTTTCGAGCTGCCTCTCTGGCTCGAGCGGCATCGACCATTTTACCTGCAATAGTTTTACCCTCTGTAGGGTTTTCTAATAGGTACTCTGATAATTTTTCATTGACAATAGACTCGACAATGCCACGCACTTCAGACGAAACAAGTTTATCTTTGGTTTGTGAGCTAAATTTTGGATCGGGTACTTTCACCGAAACTAAAGCCGTTAACCCTTCACGAGCATCATCACCTGTTGGATGAACTTTTTGCTTTTTCGCCAAGCCCTCAGACTCAATATAGTTATTCAGTGTACGAGTCAATGCAGCACGAAAACCTGCTAAGTGCGTACCGCCATCACGTTGGGGAATATTGTTAGTAAAACAGTGTATATTTTCTTGGTAGCTATCATTCCATTGCAAGGCTACTTCCACAGTAACGTCATTTTTTTCTGCATGGCAGTACATCACCGTTTCGTTGATTGGCGTTTTATTTTCATTGAGATATTCAACAAATGCTCTAATACCTCCTTCATAATGAAAATTTTTACTTTTCCCATCACGCAAATCTTTTAATTCAATATTGACACCCGAATTTAGGAAAGCGAGTTCACGAATACGTTTTTCCAAGATATGAAATTCATATTTAACTTCGCTAAAGGTATCGGCACTGGCTTTAAATTTTACCGTCGTTCCCGTTTCATTGGTATCCCCAACTACCGCTAGTGGTGCTTGAGGTACGCCATGAACATAAGTTTGTTCATGAATTTTTCCATTGCGACGGATGGTTAAAACCAATTCTTCCGATAGAGCATTAACAACCGAAACACCCACACCGTGAAGACCACCTGAAACCTTGTAAGAATTATCATCAAATTTACCACCGGCATGCAAAACAGTCATAATAACTTCTGCCGCCGACTTGCCTTCTTCAGAGTGAATATCGGTTGGGATACCACGTCCATCATCGGAAACAGAAATAGATTCATCTTCGTGAATCATCACCGTTATTTTACTACAATGCCCGGCCAGTGCCTCATCAATAGAGTTATCAATGACCTCAAAGACCATATGATGTAAACCACTACCATCATCGGTGTTACCAATATACATACCAGGGCGCTTACGAACAGCATCTAACCCTTTGAGAACTTTAATATTCGACGAATCGTAATTTTCACTCATAATATTTATTTTTTAATTATTTAATTAAGTTTGCGAATTATAACATTTTTTTATTTTTTTAACCACAAAAAACACGCCCGAAAGGCGTGTATTACTTGATTGTTTTAACAGTGATTATATCACTTGTTTAATCTTACAAGATGATAGAGCTTACGAACGGGGCCATGCAGTGCATAAACAAAGAAAATCAACCACAAAAGTGTTGCCGGATTAATTGAAATAATTGCCAAAGCAAACACTAAACCCAAGGCACCAACAAAAGGAATTTTATTTTTAATATCGAGTTTTTTAAAACTGAAATACTTTATGGGGGCGACCATCATAATACCTGAAAA
>PDWI01004005.1_pt1 | contig 20206 bp, 15 predicted proteins | sample 1430891 | NCBI WGS metagenome assembly PDWI01 (sample SAMN01162508, study PRJNA174530) | Oral metagenome, whole genome shotgun sequencing project. | biome: Marine environment; feature: Marine mammal; material: Swab sample of the gingival sulcus; isolation source: swab sample of gingival sulcus... | reverse complement strand
AGCGGAACGAGTGATTGAAATCCGCTTGATGCTTCTGCTAATTTTACATTATAATTATTGGTATTTATTTTAACTAAATCGTATCTTTTATTATATTCAACAAAAGCTGAATTTATAGGCAAAGGAGTAGCTTTTTTTATGGCATTTTTGGCGTTGTTGTATTCATTCAAAAAATCTTTTAACGCTTCTGATGACAGTTTTAATTCCTTAGAACTTTTCATATATGCTATAAAATTTCTTTCAGCCGGAACATACATAATTTGTGGCAGCGCATATTCATTTTTTGATTGTTTTTCAAAAGCAAATTGTCCTTTGCGGTATTTTATCTGATAAGCATCGCCAATATATTCAATTTTGGTATCGTCAAATAAAGCATTACTGTTGCTTACATAATTTTCTAATCTATGATAACTAAATAAACTATCCCTATTTTTCTTTGTATTAAACCATTTTGTTTCGTAATCTCCTCTTACAAGTACTTTTTCAATCCAAACAAACATAGAAATTATTTTAGCAACCGTGCTTTTTCCACTGCCTTGATTTCCAACAAAAACAGTTGTCTTTTTTATATTTATCCAACCGTCATCTTCTACACAGCCATTTTTTATAGGTCCCAAATTGGTAATTTTAATTTTACTCATAATTATTTCTTAGTTTGTATTTTATCTCGTCTGCTTCATTTGTATTTTCAAGTTCTTTTTTCTTTTTTTCTTCCAAAAATGTTTTAGCATTTAGATTTGTTACAACATTTTTTCCAGTGTTTTTTTCTAATTGTTTACGTGCAACTTTTGCAACTTCTCCTCCTTTTTTTGCAACGTTTTTATTTTGCTGAAACGTTTCGGGTTTTTGTTCTTTTGATATTTCTGTTGTAGATGCTTCTGCTAACATATTCAAAACCAATTCTAAATTGGTCATATTATCTCGCAAATTCTCCTTTTTTAAGTCTTTGAATTTCTTATACTCTTCTGTTTCTTCAATTCTTTCATAACCTACTTTGGCTAACCATATTTTAAATGGTTCGGCTTTGGGTGATGGAATAGACTGAATTAATCGTAAAACAGTTTCCGTGTCAGCAACATCTGTTTTATACTTTTTTCCGTCTGCCGCTTCCATTTTCAGTTGTCCGATTTTTTCGGACAACTCACCACCTTCGTCTGTTATTTTCTTTTTTAAATCTCCCCAATATTTTCTTGGTCTTTTGCTATCTGTTAGTACTTCAATTATATCAATAACAGAGAAATACCATTTTTCTTCTGTATCATTCCATTGACACCTGACTTGTTTTTGATTAAAAAGTTTTATTGCCGTTTCTTTTTTCATAAGTAATATTTTTTCAGTTGTCCGATAAAATCGGACAACTGAAATTAAACATATAATATTCTCAATATGAGTACCCAAACTTTACTTTTAAAAAGTATTTCAAAGAGTACTCAACCGCATCGTATAAACTTCCGATATATTTATCTTCACAAACACAGTTATATTCTGTCTATGAATAATTGATTTTTTTCTCGTGAATTAAATCAATAGTTCGTTATATTTTTTATTAGGATACTGAATATCAGTAAAATAAATGAAAAAAAAGGTGTTGAAAAATTAGAAAAAAAGCCTGAAAATCATTATTTTAGCAGATTTTAACCACAAAGTCTATAAAATATGATTTTCGAGGCTATTTTAAAAGTTAAAGTATTGACATATGGTATATTAAGTAGCTGTTTTTACTATAAGTAAACCCCGTAGGAACTTTTTCATAGAAATTATGCTTTTATTCCTTAGCATTAAAGGTAAAATGAATTTTACTCAGTTTGGACGTTTTGGCAAATTCGGGGAGCAAAGATATAGAAAACAATTTGAAAAACAATTTAATTTTTTAGATTTTAACAAAAATATAACAATATCCCATGGAAGCGGTAAATTTGCGATTGCCTTTGACCCAAGTTATATCAGCAAATCGGGAAATGCAACCTATGGTAAAGATAAATTTTGGTCTGGCGTTCATGGTACTGCAAAATTTGGTCTTGAAATTGGTGGTATAGCCGCTATTGATATAGATAATAAGACAGCATTTCATCTTGAAGCAATACAAACACCAAATTATGAAGAACTTGACAATAAAACAATGACAAGCCAAACAGCATACAGGACTTAATGACTGCCAAGCAAGGAGTTAGGGAAAAACTGAATTTTCACTTCAACGCTTCTCTCACGGCGATAAATATTGCAAAGGTTTTACATTGGATTTCAGTACCAAAATAAAAGCGCGCTGCTTTTTCAATGTCTGATGTTAAAACAATGTATAACAACATCTTAATGATGTAAAGATTTATTGACGTGTTTGCTGTGCCTAAATACAAGCTGAAAAATATAAAAAATGTCAATGAACTTATTAATTTCGGCAAAATTGCCGCTTAAAATGGAACGGACTATTGGATAAAACACACAACTTTTTCAAGTTGCAATTCACCCCGCGTTATTTATACATTAATGTTGTAGATAGTTCTTGTTCTATCTCTTCAATTGTCGGTAATGTTGGTTTTAAATTACTTGGAACTGATTTTATAATTTCATATTCGGCTACTCCAATTGGCTGAGTTGTTCCTCTTAGTGCGTATTCTGCAATAACCTCAGATTTACTGTTACATAATAATAAGCCAATAGTTGGATTATCATCCTTGCCTTTTAATAAATCATCAACAGCAGATAAATAAAGATTCATTTTTCCTGCATATTCAGCCTTGAATTTAACAGATTTTAATTCTATAACAATATAACATTTCAGCTTAATATGATAAAACAACAGGTCGATAAAGAAATCTTCATTATCTATTTTTATAGGAACTTGACGACCAACAAAAGAAAAACCCTCACCTAACTCTAATAAAAAAGACGTTATATGCTTCACTAATTGTTCTTCAATGTCTTTTTCTAATGCTTTTTCCGTCAATGTTAGAAAATCAAATTTATACGGGTCTTTCAAACTTTCAACCGCAAGTTCAGAATGTGGTTCCGGTAGGGTTTCTTCAAAATTAGTAATTGCTTTTCCTTGCCTATTGTAAAGTTCTAAATCAATTTGATGTGATAAAACAGTTCTTGACCAGTTATTTTCTATTGTTTTTGTAATATAAAACAAAGCTTCATTCATATTTTGAGACTTTGTTATAATCAATATATTATGTCCCCAAGGAATTTGTCCAACAAGTTGTTGGATTTTTTGAATATCTATATTTTTTTGGTTGTAAAATTCATAAAATTTTCTCATTGAAAATAAATTAGAACGAGAAAATCCCTTTTGATTGGGAAAATAATGTTTTAAATCTTTTGACAGATTTTCCACAACAGAAGTACCCCATTTTTCTATATTAATTTTTTCAGAAATAGATTTGCCAATTGCCCAATTCAATTCGATAAGTTCTTTATTGACGGAAAGACTTGCTTTGATTTGAGCTTTTTGAATTTTTGACTTTAAGTCTTCTACCCAATATTTATACTTTTCTACATCTTTAACTAATCTCATATTTTGTGTTTTTGCAAATTTACATTAAATTTTCAAATTGCTGCTTGGACATACAAAAAAACAATGGCTCTATATTGACTTCTCGTATATAATGTTTTTTATTGATGAGTACTTGTAGTAAGTTGATTTATAGTACTTTATGTAAAAAATAAAACCTGTTAAGGTTACTAAAAACTTAACAGGTCTATATTTAACTTAAAAATGTTATAAAATTTAATTTTCCAGCAACGATTCATAAAAATTAGAATACGCATCAACATATTCCGATTCGGGTTTATACTCCAAAGCATTGATGTTACTTGCGGCAATATAATCGTCTAATTCTTTGTTTATAGTTTCGCTTCCATAAATTACGGCATCAGAATTGTTTACCGCCATTTTACTAAGATTGAGATAATTAGGATTTGAAATTATTTCAGTATCTTCGTCGGTAATTCCTTTTAGTACTACTTTATTTCTAATTTCGGGAGTCAGTTCTCCGCTAAATTCATCGTCGTAAACCGAATATATAATTTTGGAATTTTGAAACAAAGGGTTGTTACTGTAAAACTTTCTGATGTAAAGCGGCACCAAAGCACTAACCCAACCGTGGCAATGCACAATGTCGGGCGACCATCGCAATTTTTTAACAGTTTCGAGTACTCCGCGCGAATAAAAAATCATTCGCTCGTCATTATCTTCATAAAAATTATCCTCCTTGTCGGCAAACATGCCTTTGCGCTGAAAATAATCTTCGTTGTCGATAAAATAAACCTGCATTCTTGCACTTTGAATAGACGCTACCTTTATTAATAAAGAATGGTCGGTATCATCAATTATAATGTTCATTCCCGACAACCTTATGACTTCGTGTAACTGATTGCGTCTTTCGTTTACAAGCCCATATCTTGGCATAAATGCTCGTATTTCCTTGCCTTTCTCTTGGATACCCTGCGGTAGATATCGCCCTATTTTCGACATTTCCGTTTCCGGCAAATAAGGGGTGATTTCTTGGGTAATAAATAATACTTTTGTTTTCTCCATTACTAGTAGTTTGAGAGGACAAAAGTAATAAAAAATTTTTGAAAAAAACAAATTTTAGTATATTATTTTATTTTTTTTTATAATTTTGCATTTTCTTAGCGGCATTAGTCGTTGATTAACAGTACATTACCACGCAACGAATATTTTTCTTTATATTCATATACAAAAAACACGGCAATTTATATATTTTTAGAGTATTTTCAATGTAGTCCGGGACACGAAACGCAACCCCTTTTCTTGCGCTGATGCTTGCTTATCCAATGCTTGATGCCAATAGCAAAACCAACAGTTTCGGCTTGAATATGCAAAACCGAAAAACTCAAATCATTCATCTTATTTATGTAATAATTGTATTCTATTTCGCCGCTCAACCAATTGAATTTATACTGCCAATCGCTGCTTTCTTTGTAGGCACTTTCGGGTAAATAACCGTCAATATTTTCCCATGTTTGTCGATAATGCAACGATGTGCCAAACGCTACGTAAAATGAATGTTGGTAATATTTAATAATGCGAAATTTCACCATCAAGCCGGTTGCGCCTGCCAAATGCGAAGCCTTGTCGAAAATAAAGGCTTGCGAAATATGCAAAGCTGCCGTAGGCGATGCGTAGGCATCATAACTAAAAACAACGCCGGGTTCTAATGCTAATTTGCCATTATCGGATAAAGTGCGGTTGATGATATTCGTTTGAGGCTCAGTTATTTGATAAGTCAGTGTGTTGAGCTTTATGCTAATATTGCTTTGCGAGTTTGCATATTCAACCTTTATAATAAGAAAACCGACTAAGAGGGAAATTTTTATTATTTGCAATATAAAACGGGCTGAAACGGAAATATTATTTCTCAATTTTATTCTCACAATTCTATTTATTTCTGTAAAACACATTATTACGCTATTGGTTTTTAGCCCTTTGCTTTTGGCTTCGATTAACACTTCGTTCAATTAGCAATTAGTAATGAGCAATTAATAGTTATACAGCTGATAATCAAGATGTTGTATGATGAAAAGGCTGTTTGCAAAATATTAATTATCAGTTGATTACAAAAATGTAACGGAGTATTGTAATTTTTAACTTTTAACTTTTAATTTTTAATTTTTACCAACCGCCAAAAGCAATCCAAACACATTGAAACTTCTAAAACGGGTATCCAATACCAAAATTGAAAGTCATTTCTCTAAATTTAAAGGCATCTAAGCCCAGCCATCTTTTGTCGTCGGGCAATGACGGGTCGTGTAATTTCACACCAAAATCAAACCTTATAACAAAAAAGTCTAAATCCATGCGTATGCCCAAACCTGTGCCAAATGCTACCTGCTTATAAAATTTTGAAACATTAAATTTTTTCTGCTCACTTATTTTGTCGCGCGATAACGACCAAATATTACCGGCATCGAGAAAAATAGCACCATCGAACATCCAAAAAATATTAAAACGATATTCCAAATTCATTTCAAGTTTAATATCGCCATATTGATATATTCCCGAAGAATCTCGGTAGCTGCCCGGACCTAATTGTCGAGCCTGCCAAGCGCGCATACTACTTGCGCCACCCAAGAAAAAACGCTTTTCCTGAGGCGAAAATATCGAGTTGCCATAGGGCACAATAACACCCGGATTTACACGATAAACAACCTCATTATTTTTATTCAAAATGTAATAATATCGAAAGTCGATTTCAGTTTTTAAATATTGAGCATAAGGCAATTTGAATAATTTATAAAAACTGCCTTCGTTGTTCAATTCGTTTTTTGCTTGTTCGTATTCTTCGGGTGTTTCGGTCGTAATTTTCAGAACATGTTTAAGATAATCGCCATATCCAATTTTCTCGCTTTTTAGAGAATTATTAATCAAATTGATTAAATTTCCGGCAATCTCGAATTTAAACATTACATAATGAAAGTTTTGCAACTTATTCACTTTCTGCGAGTTAAAACTTACAGAATATGAACTTCCTAAAATTAAATGGTCGTATTTTTCGTCAAACTGCCCTGTATTTAAGAGTTGCGCCAAATAGTTCAAATTCAAGTTTTTAAGTTTCACCGAGCTAAATTCTAAAATATTCAGCTGATGGCTTAGGTTTTTGCTCGATTTCCAAGTATAACCCATTGCACTACTGAACAAAATACGCTGATAACTTGAATTATTACGATAATTATACCCCAACGAAAATGACGTTTTGGGTAAATATTTAAGGTAAAATTTGCGCGTAGTGAAAGGTAAAATCAAATTTGGGAATTTTATGGAAGTATTCACTCCGTACTCGGTGTCGCTAAAATACGATTTTTCCACGGCACTTGCTTCCTCCTGATTGTTTAATTCTAATTTGAATTTTACATCTAAAATTTCTGCGCCTCCAAAAATATTGGTATTTCTATATAAAAAATTAGATGCCGCACCAAACCTGCCCGAAGTGATATTGCCCTCTAATTCAACGGTGAAAGATTGTGCAATTGACGGACTCAATTTTATATGAGGATACAAATAATATTTGGCTGTATCCGAAAAATTGGTACTAATTTTAGGTTCTTTAAATTCAAAATTTATTAATCTAAAATTTGATAACGAGCTGTAATATGCAAATGAATTTTGAGCATTTTTTGCTCTATACAAGCTGTCTTTTTCGAGGGTTAATCCACGAGTTAAAACAGCTTTGGTAAATTTGTTTTTTTTAGCAACATGAAAACTTATACCTTTCTTATAATCAACTGTTTCATAAGTGATTAAATTCTTATTGTCGCTCTCTAAAATCGACTTTGGTTCGTGGTCGGGATATATCGTAAGATTGTTTAAATAGTATTTCTTGTGTGGCAATTTTTGAATTATGCCAATATCGTCAATTTCGGTAGGACTTTTTATCAAAATTTTCACATCGGCTTGATAATTACCAATCAAAGTGTCAATTTGAAAGAAAATATAACCTTTTGCAAACCGATAATATCCATTGTTCAACATTTCGGTATTTATTGCATCGCGTTCTTCCTCAAAATAAGCAACATCTACGCGTTCGCCTGTTTTAATTTTGCTTTTATTTTTAAAATATGGTTTTAGCAATTTTGCCACAGCCGGGTCTTCTATCGTATCTATATATTTTCTTATTGTGTGAGGTTTGCCGGCTTTAACCTTGTATTTTACACCTACGGTTTTGCTCTTAAATTTTTCTTCACTATTTGTTGTTGCACCAAAATATCCTTTATTTTTCAAAAATTTGGTAATTTGTTCCGATGATTTTTTTGTCTGCATGTTATTGTAAACCACCGGCTTTTCGCCAATGCTCAACAGCCAACGTGACAAAGCAAATTTTCGGCGAGGTTCTTTACCTTTTATTTGTCTGCGCCGATTCATTTTGTCTTCTTTCTTCTTGCGTTTTTTTTCTCTTATGGCTTCTTTTTTCGGATTTACTACATTATAAATGCTGGCATAAATGGGAAAACTGAAAATTTGCTTATTCGGTTTTTGTCTCACATAACTTTCCAACGAAAAATCGGCAATTGCCTTGTCGTCTTTCTCATCAAGTTCTATTTCATAAGTTTTTAATAGATATTCGCCTTTTTTCAAATACTTTGTGGGGCTACAAGAGCTTATCAAGAGAGGCAAAAACAGATATAGTAATTTTGCTATCGAAATTTTACGAGGTATAAATTTGAAACTTAACACGCTAATAGCGAGAGCATTAAGCCGCATACGCAAATAAAGCACTATGCGCATAAAATTACACGCATAGTCTTTATAAGCTATTTTCATTTTGTTTTTCACAATTTTGCTTTACAGCTATTTAAAATTTATAAAAACCAATAACTTTACGCATTTCATTTAATGTTTTTTGCGCACTTTCGCGTGCTTTTTCAGCACCTTGCGACACTACTTTATGCAAATACTCATCGTTTTTCATGGTATCAATAATGCGCTCTCTGAAAGGTGTTGTAAATGCCACAATATCAGCAGCTAATTGCTTTTTCATGTCGCCATATCTTATTTCACAATTATTATATTTTTCGTTGAAAAAATCGTAGGTATCAGGTGCTGAAACTACTTTCATAATTGTAAATAAATTTTGTATAGGCTCGGGCTTTTCCTGATTTTTTTGAGTAGGACCACTGTCGGTAACTGCTCGTTTCACCTTTTTTTCTATCACTTTCGGCTCGTCAATCAAGTAAATAGCATTTCCTTCCGATTTTCCCATTTTTCCGCTGCCGTCAAGTCCGGGAATTTTCACCAAAGCATCGCCAAAATTATAAGCACCCGGCTCCGGAAACAAGTCGATATTGTACATATTATTGAAACGCTTGGCAAATTTACGCGCCATTTCAAGATTTTGTTCTTGGTCTTTTCCCACCGGCACTTTTTGCGCTCGGTGTATTAAAATATCGCAAGCCATCAACACCGGATATGTTAATAATCCGGCATTTACATTGTCGGGGTGTTTCCTCACTTTGTCTTTGAAAGTGGTTGTTCGTTCCAACTCGCCAATGTATGCGTTCATGTTCATTAGCAAATACATTTCAGGAATTTCGGGAACATCGCTCTGTATGTAAATAGTTGATTTGTCTGGATTTAAACCACAAGCCAAATATTCTGCAAGAACTTTTTTTACATTGTTATGCAAATTTTCGGGCGTAGGGTGTGTTGTTAATGAATGCCAATCGGCGATGAAAAAGAAGCAATTGTTATCTTCTTGCATCTTTATAAAGTTTTTTAGTGCGCCAAAATAATTTCCAAGATGCAAATTTCCCGTTGGTCTTATTCCACTTAAAACTGTCTCCATTTTTTTATATTTATCGGTTAATAGTTAATTTGAGTTAAAAGTTAAAAAGTAAAAGTTATAAAAGGAAGTAATTTAAACTTTTTTTTGAATGATTAAAATACATTAATTATTGCTTTGAGTTTAAAATTTTTAAGCCATTAGCTTTTGTAAAAAGACTTAGTCTTTTTATAGTTAAATTATCTTGCCGAAGGCAAAAAAAGGCTAAAAACCAAAGGCTAACAGCCAAAAGTACTTACAAAATGTAAAAAAACATGACAAAATTAGAAAAAAGTTTAAATGAGTTCAAGAGAAAGCTATGTTACTAAAAAAAGAACTCGTAAAAATCATTCTTAATTTTTAACTCTTAATTCGCATTTTTACTTGCCGTTCAAAATTTCTTTAACTTTCATAGCAATAACTTTGCCTTCTGCGCGTCCGGCTGCCTGTTTATTTACCAAACCGATAACTTTTCCCATATCTTTTATCGAAGATGCTTGGGTTTGTTCTACGGCTTTTGCAATAATTTCGGCAAGTTCTTCCTCCGATAATTGTTCCGGCAAATAAGCCTCAATAAACGATGCTTCTTTCATTTCCTTTTCATACAATTCGGTTCGTCCTGCATCTTTGTAGGTTTGAGCCGTATCTTTGCGTTGTTTCACAAGTTTTTGCAATATTTTCATGGCTGCTTCTTCGTTCAACTCACTGTTGCTGCCCGATGTTTGCGCAAGCAAAATTTCGCTTTTCACTGCCCTCAATGCCATCAATTTATCCGATTGTTTGGCTTTCATAGCCTCTTTTATGTCGTTGTTTATTTTTTCTGCAAAATTCATATCTTTATTATAATTTGAGTGTTTTTTTATTATTGAGCTTTTGGCTATTAGCTTTTAGCCATTGGCTTAAAATGTTAAAAACCAAAGACTAACAGCTAAAAGCCTACTAAAACTATATTTTTTTAATCTACATTATCGTGCAAGAAAGTGTTAGGCTTTTCTTCAAATTCATTTTTATCATTAATAAAATAATGAGATGTAGCTTTTGTTTCTGTCTTAAAATTTTCTTTATGTAAATTTCCAAAACGCCTTTGATAAGCCGGCTCTTTTTCTATTTCCTCAATATTGTTCATATTGCTGTAATCAATATTGCCTTGTTCGCCTTTTTCTTTTCGCGTTTTGTCCACAATTATCATTTTCTCTAACGCCTTCTTTAAATCATCGTTCTTTTCTTCCTCAACTTCTTCCTTTACAGCTGTTTCTTTTTGAGTTTTAAATTTATTAACCGGTGTAGGATTTTTTTCCGTCACTTTATTATAAACGGGAGGTTTCGGAGTTGGCACTGTTGTAACGGTTGTGTCATTTGGAAACTCAAATTCAGAGCCGGGTTTCAATCTAATTCTGTCCTTTTTTTCTTCACGGGGTGTCTCCTGCGGAATAGTAGGTTCTACTTGTCTATCAGGGTCAATATCCGGTCTGTCAGGATAAAGCTCCGGTATAACATCAGTGTTAAAACCTGTAGCAATGATAGTTACGTTTATTCTCTTGCCCAAAGTTTCGTCTTTGTTTAATCCCCAAATTAAGTTAGCATTTTGTCCGGCAGCATCTTGTGCAAAACTATTAATTTCAGAAACTTCATCTGTTGTCAATTCTTCCTCGCCGTGAGTCATATTTATCAGAATGTTTTTAGTTCCCGTTATGTCGTTGCTACTCAACAATGGAGAATTTAGAGCATCTTCAATTGCCTGAATTGCTCTGCCTTCGCCTTCGGTTTCGGCACTTCCCATTATGGCAACTCCACTGTTGCGCATAACTGTATTTACATCGGCAAAATCAACATTTACATAACCATCTTTGGTTATCACTTCGGCAATTCCTTTTACGGCAACAGTTAAAACATCATCAGCTTTTGAAAATGCCTCCGAAATTCCAAAATTACCATATATTTCGCGCAATCTTTCATTGTTTATAACAATAAGAGAATCAACATGTTTACTTATTGCACGTACTCCTTCCAATGCCTGAGTAATGCGCAATTTTCCTTCAAATTCAAAAGGAATAGTAACTACTCCCACAGTTAATATGCCCAACTCTTGGGCTGCTTCGGCTATCACAGGAGCTGCTCCTGTACCTGTGCCGCCACCCATTCCGGCAGTTATAAATACCATTTTGGTATTGTCGCTCAATACTGATTTTATATCATCAATGCTTTCGATGGCTGCTTCGCGTCCTTTGTCGGGCTGATTTCCTGCTCCCAATCCCTCGGTTAGCGTTTTTCCAAGATGAATTTTAATCGGAACAGGACTTTTTAGCAATACTTGCTCATCGGTATTGCTCACCAAAAAGTCCACATCGGTGATACCTTTCTTATACATATAATTTACGGCATTGCCTCCACCACCGCCAACGCCTATGACTTTTATAATCGAATTTTTTTCTTGCTTTATTTCAAATGGTAATATTTCTTCTTCCATAATTATATATTTTTTTTGTATTTTTTAATTGGTTAATGTTTTTTTTGATTTAAGCTGTTGGTTGTTAGCTGTTGGCTGTTGGCTTTTGGCTTTTTGCCTACGTCAATAGTAGTTTTACAAAAAAAGACTTTGTCTTTTTAAAATTGCCAAAGGCAAAAGGCTAACAGCCAAAAGCAGAATAAGCAATACAAAATGTTTCAAATATAAGTAATTGCTTAATTCAATGAATTAACTTACATCTTCTCGCCTTTATCTTCAATTGTATTAAAAATTTTATCCAAAAAATTCTGTAATTTTTTCGGAATTTTTTCTTCATGTTTTTTCTTCTCTTCTGCTTCTAATTCTGCTGCTTCTGCCACTTTTGCCGCTTCTCGTTCTGCTTTTTCTCGTTCTGCACGTTTTTTAGCCTCTTCTTCTTCCAATCTTCGCCTTTCTTCCTCAGCTTTTCTGTCTTCCTCTTCTTTTATTTTTGCTAATTTTGCAGCCTCTATGCGTTCTCTCTTGTCGATTTCATATCCCCTCAACAGCAAACCCACACTGGTTGCAAATGTGGGCAAACTTGCATCTATCGAATTTTCAGTTAATGTTAAATTTGGATATCCTATGTGAACATCAAGCCCTGTTTTATAAGCGAGTAATTCCTTTAAATAAGTGAGCATAGAGCCGCCGCCCGTAACCTTTATTCCGGCACCTAATTTGTCTAAATATCCGCTTGTTTCAATTTGATACGATGCGTATCCGATAATATCCTCCATGCGCGACTGAATAATGCGCGACAAAAACCTTACATTGAAAGTGCGTGGTGCTCTGCCCGAAATTCCCGGAACCGTAACCATTTCATTTTCGGGAGCAGCTTCGCCAATTGCCATTCCATTTTCAATTTTCAGTCTTTCGGCATCGCGTTCCAAAATTTTCAAACTTTGCTTTATGTCGTTAGTAATAACATCGCCGCCAAGTGGCACAACCGCCGTATGACGAATTGTGCCGTCATGAAAAATAGCAATATCGGTAGTTCCGCCACCAATGTCAATCATGGCAATTCCCACCTCTTTTTCGTCTTCGGTAACTACTGCCGATGCCGATGCCAAAGGTTCTAAAATTAATTTTTTCACAACAAGTCCGGCGCGCTCAATGCTTCTCCTAATATATTTTTCGGCTATTGTTTCGCCAACTATTATATGATAATTTGCCTCTAAGCGTCTGCCAAACATACCCACAGGATTTTTTACATATTTGTCATTATCAACAATATAAATCTGCGGAAGTATGTGTACAATTTTTTCGCCGTTTTCTAAAACGATATTGCGCATATCGTTGTCCAAATCATCTACATCTTGTTGCGTAATTTCATGGTCGGTAGCGGTTATATTTTTTGAAGTATTGTTTTTAAAGCTGCGTATATGTTGCCCAGCAATGCCCACATACACTTCCTTAAAACTTAATCGTGATTCTTGTTCGGCTATTTCCACCGCCTTTTTGATAGCGGCAGCAGTTTCCTCGATGTTTTGCACCATTCCGCGCTTAACACCTTGCGAAGATGTTTGTCCTTTTCCTAATATTTCTAATCTGCCATCGTCTAAAACATGACCAATTATTGCCACAATTTTTGTAGTGCCAATATCAATAGCTGCTATATAATTGCGCTGCTCTTCTTCATATTTGCGTCTAAATTTATGCCCTGAAAGATTTCGGTTTATCCTTTCTTGTTCTTCTCTGTTCATTTTTTTGTATTTAAAATCCTACCACGATTTGCTACACACAACCTGTTTGTTATATTTCAAACTAACGGTTTTATATTTGTTCCAACCGCAAGAAGAAAAGCCTTTTTTATACATAATCTTTAATTTGCCCAATTTCTTCTTGTACATATCCACATTCCCTAACTCTATTATATGATTTCCTACAAGAGGTACCAATTCTATTTCGTTTTTGTTGGTAATATAAATTTGCTGAATTTGAGCACGCCAAAATTTATCTGAATTTATAAAATTTGTGAGCGTCAAAATATCCCGCAAAACTATAACGCTATTGTCGCCGTCAAATTGTTTTGAATTGATATTTATTAAACTATCAAAAGACGGCACATAAGATATATTGCCATTTGCCACCAACACCCGTTTGTTCAACTTGTTTGAAATAGGCATTAATATCCCCGATTTATCTATATAATACCCTATATTATAGCTATTTATAATTCGCAAAATAGGTATTCGTTGAGTTATTTCTATATTTAAAGTTCCATTTATATTTTTATATACTTCTGCATTTTTTATGTATGGATTATTTTTTAATTTGTGTTCCAATTTCGACATACTCGCTTTGCTCAATAATTTGCCAATAATGCTATCAGCTTTTATAAAATCGGTAATATATTTATTATCAACATATTGCTTTTTGTCCGAATTGTCATTAAATTCAATATTTATCTTCTTACACACCAATTGCTTTTGTCGTTTCGACACATATATTGTCAAAAAAATAAACAACACTATGCCCGAAAGCCACAATAATATGTTTAAATATTTTTTCAAATTCTTAAATTTTAAATTTCCAACTTAAACTTGTTAAATTTCAACTAACTTTGACTTTTTAACTTTTTAACTTTTTAATTTTTAATTTTTAATTTTTAATTTTTAATTTTTAATTTTTAATTTTTAATTTTTAATTTTTAATTTCACTTCCTCCACCTTTTCAGCAATATTTCCCGCTCCCATAGTCAGCAAAACCTCTAATTCCGAATTTGCAAGAACCGCCGTAAGCTCGTTTAACGAGCAAATTTGTTTATCCTTAATATTAACCTTTTCAAAAATCAGATTTGAACTAACTCCCTCTATTGGTTTTTCGCGCGCCGGATAAATATCCAATAAAATAAGCCGGTCGAGAACACTCAAAGCATCGGCAAATTCTTCGGCAAAATCGCGCGTTCGGCTATAAAGATGAGGCTGAAACACGCCTGTAATTTTTTTGCCACTATGCAGCTCTTTTACCGACGATAAAAACGCTTTTATTTCCTTCGGGTGATGCGCATAATCATCAATATACACCAAATCGTCAGTATTTATTTGATAATCAAAACGCCTTTGTACACCACTGAATATCAATAAATTACTGCGTAAAATATCTTCGCTTACGTTTTGCAAATATGCCAATGCTAATGCACCAACGGCATTTTCGGCATTTATTTTTCCGGCAATTCCCACCGTAAGGTTTGCAATTTCCTTTTTGGGCGTTACCAACGTAAAACAATATTGATTTTTGCTATTAATACTAATATTTTTAGCATAAAAATCGGCTTTTTCATTTAATGAATAGGTAAAAACCTTTTCGGGCATATTTTCTGATTGAATTTTAAGCCCTTTTTTATAAACTAAAATGCCTTTTTTGTCGATTTGTTCCACAAATTGGTTAAATGCCAAATTCAAGTTGTCTTTACTTTCGTAAATATCAAGATGGTCGGCATCAATTGATGAAATTAGAGCCATTGCCGGCTTCAAATTTAGAAAAGACCTATCAAACTCATCAGCTTCTACCACTACAATTTCTTTATTATCAATGTTTTCCGGCAATATCAAGTTTGATTGATAATTTTTTGCCATTCCACCCAAAAATGCCAACCTTCCTATGCCCGAATTGTGAAATAAATGAGCCGTAAGCGTAGAAATTGACGTTTTTCCATGAGTTCCGGCAACTGCAATAGTTCGATAATTAGAACATATAACTCCCAATATTTCAGCACGTTTGTATAATTTAAAGCCATCGTTGCGTAAAAACTGAAAACCCTTGTGATTTTCGGGTATTGCCGGAGTATAAATCACAAGAGTATCCGCTTTGTCGGGCATAAATTGCGCCGGAATTTCGGTTAAACTTTCGTCGAAATGAATAAAAATATCGTTTTTTTGCAAATATTCGGTTACAAAACCGGCAGTTCGGTCGTAACCGGCAACTATTTTGCCTAATTGCTTGAAATACAGAGCAATCGCACTCATGCCAATTCCGCCAATGCCAATTAAATATACCTTATTTATTTTATTCAAATCCATGTTTAAATTAAAAATGAAGAATTAAGAATTAATAATTAAAAGGTGTAAGCCAAAATCATTCTTGATTTTTAACTTTTAATTCTTAATTTAAAAAATTACTTCAACAATACATCAAGTTCATTTTTAAGCTCTTGCTGTCTGAGCGGCTGTTTTTTACGCTTCAAAACTTCGGCTTCCAACTCGGTTAATAATTCAAAACCCGATGAAATTTTTTGCATTTTGTCTTCTAATTCTATAAATTTATGATTGTTTTCTTCCAACATTTGCAATTTATATAAATTTGCCAAAACATAATCATTATCGTAAGGGTCTTTCACTAAATCGCGTAATTTTTTTGTGTCGAATGCCTTAATCGGAATTGCTTTTATTCCGGCGTTGCTTTCTGCATGTAATTGTTGCATTTGTTTGAACAACAACAAACTTTCTTCTTTCCAAAAAGATGCGTAAATGTCTGTTAATGTGTAAATTGCTTGTTTTAATTTATACTTTTTATTATAAGCATTTTTGCGTAATTTCGAACTTTTTGTTTTAATATCTTCGCTTAGGTTGATTGAATCAAGAGCCAAGCAACTTGCAAAAATTTTACTGCGAACACCCGATTTTTTTTCCGAAATTTTAATATCAAGTTGCAATCTATAAGCCGCAAAAACCTCTTTTAAGCTATTCAAAGCCTTAATTTTGTAAATATTTTGCAAATCTTCGTCGAAATCTATTTCGTAAGTCATTTCGTACTTTTCGGGCGACAAATCATTTACTATCTTTAAGTATTCGCGCTTAACTTCTTGATTTACAGATAACTCTCTGCTTAATTCTAAATATTTTTGGGCTTTGTCAGCCAACATAACCCCGTGTTCGGCAATAGAGTCTGAAATTTTTGAGTTTTTAATTTTCACACAAGACGACAATAGAACAAGCGATATTGCCAAAACCAAAATTTTGTAAAATGTTGTGTTTGTTTTCATATCTGATATAATTTTTTCATGAACAAAAGTAAATAATATTTTTAATAATGTAAAGTATTGTTTAAAAATAATTACATGTTTATAAGTTTCCAAATTTCATCAACAATTAATTTATCTGAATCATATATTGCCAAATTACTAATATTTTGGCTTAAAGAACTCATTTTTTCTTTGTCGCCGGCAAGCTCTAACACTTTGTCAATCAGAGAATTAATTGCGTCTGCATCTTTCACCAATATTGCTGCATCTTGGCTCGACAGTGCCATTGCATTTTTGCTTTGGTGGTCTTCGGCAACATTGGGAGACGGCACCAAAATCGAGGGCTTTTTTACCAAGCAAAGCTCCGAAATTGTACCTGCACCGGCTCGCGAAACTACAATATCGGCTGCCGAAAACGCAAAATCCATCTTTTTGATAAACGGGAAAATATGCACATTTTTAGCCTCGTGTTTTTGCAATTCTGCCAACGAATTTTCGTAATAATATTTACCCGTTTGCCAGATAAGTTGAACCTTATCGTTGGCTTTTATCTTTTCCAAACCCTGAATTATCGCATCGTTTATCGACCTTGCGCCGCCGCTTCCGCCCACTACCAAAACTGTGGTTTTATCTTGCTCTAAATCGAAAAATTTCAAAGCCTCATTTCTATCTATATTACTGTTATACAGGTTTTTACGGATAGGATTTCCTGTTTTTACAATTTTGTTTTTTGCAAAAAATTTATCCATATTATCATAAGCAACACATATTTTTTTTGCCTTTTTACCTAATATTTTGTTGGTAATTCCGGCATACGAATTTTGTTCTTGAATGAGTGTAGGAATGCCTTTGCGCTGAGCCATATACACAATTGCTCCGCTGGCATATCCGCCAACTCCAATCACAACATCGGGCTTGAACTTCTTTAAAATTTTATTAGAAATTCGTAAACTTTTTAAAAGATTAAAAATGAGCTTTACGTTGTGAAAACTTATTTTACGAAGAAAGCCCTGTATTGGCAAAGCCTCAATTTTATAACCTGCATTAGGCACGGCTTGCATCTCAATTTTGCCTTGCGCGCCCACAAACAGTATTTCGGCATTTGCTTGCCGTGCTTTTATGGCATTAGCAATGGCAATGGCAGGAAAAACGTGTCCGCCTGTGCCTCCGCCACTGATTATTACTTTTATATTTTCCGACTTTTCTGTCATAATTTGCTAATCTTCTGTTGTTTCAAATTCGTTGTTTTTGGCGGTTTGTTGTATGTTTAAAATTATGCCCATCGACACAAAAGTTACCAGCACCGATGTTCCTCCCATGCTGATTAAAGGCAGAGGTTGCCCCGTAACCGGCAAAATGCTGACGCCGACACCTATATTCACAAGTGCCTGTAACACAATGTTTAAACACAATCCTATTGCAACAAAAGCAGGAAAAGTGTTTGCCAGATTTCTAACAATAACTCCCGTGCGAAAAAAAAGCGCAAGATACAATCCTAATACGAAAATTCCAACTAAACTTCCTAATTCTTCAATTACTATTGGAAAAATGAAGTCGGTTGCTGCATTTTCTAACTTATATTTTACGGCACTGTTGCCCGGACCTTTGCCCACCAAAGCCGACGAAGCGATGGCATTTTTGGCTAAAACTACCTGCCGATTTTCTTTGCCGCCAATGTAACTTTTTATTCGATTTTCCCAAGTTGTTTTTCGCGAAAGTCCAAAAAGAGCGATAAATAATGCGACAACTAAGATAGCTCCCACCGCCGTTTTCCAAATATATTCCCAAGGAATATTGCCTATAAACATCAAAATTAACGATGCTCCAAACAACAAAATAACCGTTGATAAATTAGATGGAACAATGAGCAAACAAGCGAAACCTACGACAACTATTATTTTCTTATATGCCTGTTTTAAAGCCTCTTGGCTACGCTGATTATCTGACAAAATGCGCGCAACAAAAATAACAATTGCAAATTTAGCAATGTCGGAAGTTTGAAATTTTTGCCCTCCTATTACTGCCCAACGCTTTGCTCCGTATTCCGATTCGCCTGCAAAAATAGTATAAAGCAACAAAAATACAGCAATACTCAAAATTACCAAATAAAAATGGTATAATAATTTATAAGGTGTTCGGTGAGCCACAAACATAAGCACGCCGCCAAACAGCAACATAGTAAGATGCCGAAACAAATAATAGCTGGTGTCGCCCGCTCGATAGCGATACGCCAAATTGCCGGTAGAACTGTAAACCGACAAGGTGGAAATCACTATTAAACTGAGTGCTATAAGCCAAATTATACGGTCGCCCTTAAATTGTGATAGCATGTTTTTCATTTATTTTATATAATTGAGAATTGAAAATTGAGAGTTGAGAATTGAGCTTCGCCATTCGTAATTTTTAATTCACGATTGCACATTTTATTTTTACAAATTCCTAACTGCTTCTTTAAATTGCTTGCCTCTGTCTTCGTAATTTTTAAATAAATCAAAGCTCGCACATGCCGGCGATAGCAATACAATATCCTCGCTATCAGCAAGATAATATGCTGCACTTACGGCTTCTTGCATTGATTTTGCGTCTATTACTTCCACAATATCATCGAATGCTTCGTGTAGCTTTTCGTTGTTTTTGCCTAATGCAATAAGCACTTTCACCTTCTCGTAAACCAAGTCTTTTAGAATGGAATAATCGTTGCCTTTGTCCACGCCGCCGGCTATCCAAACTATGCGCTTTGGCAGACTTTCCAATGCGTACCAACTCGAATTTACATTGGTCGATTTCGAGTCGTTGATAAATAAAATTCCGCGAACTTTTATAAATTTTTCAAGCCTATGTTCCACACCTTCAAAGTCGGAAAGGCTTTCGCGCAATTCCGGATTTTTAATATCCAAAACATTGGCTGAAATACTGGCTGCCAATGAATTAGCTACATTATGTTTGCCCTCTAATGCTATGTCATTTATACTCATTTCAAATTTGTTATTAAATGTTACTATTATGTTTTGGTTGTTCATATATCCGCCTTTTGGCAATTGCTTGCTCAATGAAAAAGGCAACATTTCAGCATCAACAACTATGTTTTTTAATTTTTCTACAATTACTTCATCATCAGCATTATACACAAAATAGCAATTTTTATCTTGATTTTGTGTAATTCTAAATTTAGAATCGGCATAAAGCGAAAAATCATAGTTGTACCGGTCGAGATGGTCGGGCGTGATATTTAGTAAAATTGCTATATCAGCCTGAAAATCAAACATATAATCGAGTTGGAAACTGCTTAATTCTATTACAAAATAATCGTAATCGGCTTGCGCTACTTGCATTGCAAAACTTTTACCCACATTGCCGGCAATTGCAACATTCAAACCTGACTTTTTCAAAATATGAAAAATCAACTCGGTGGTTGTAGTTTTGCCATTGCTGCCGGTTATACATATTTTTTTTGCCTTTGTAAATCGCGCAGCAAACTCA
>PDWI01004004.1_pt1 | contig 20206 bp, 18 predicted proteins | sample 1430891 | NCBI WGS metagenome assembly PDWI01 (sample SAMN01162508, study PRJNA174530) | Oral metagenome, whole genome shotgun sequencing project. | biome: Marine environment; feature: Marine mammal; material: Swab sample of the gingival sulcus; isolation source: swab sample of gingival sulcus... | reverse complement strand
CTATATGAAAAGCTCAGCATGCATTTTCAGCAGGGGCTTTCAGGAATCACCGGTTCATGGAGGAATGCCCTATACTTCACCGAACTTTTAAAAAAATATGAACCAACAATTGCATCAACGGAAATATTAGGCGATTTTAACACATATAATTTGAATTATATTATCAAAAGACTGAACAGTTTAGGTGAAAAAATTTTTTTGGAAGATTCAACAGTGTCTTACCTTATAAACAGAAGAAACGAAGCATTTAAAGATAAGCCTCCCGATAGAGAATTTGATAAACTGGTTGAACTATGGCAATATAATGTGAAAGGCAAAAATTACGACATCCAAACTTAAAATCAGTAAAGAAGCCAGTAGACTATATCAAGCAGAATTATAGTAAAAACAACTATTGAAAAAACAAATAATAACTTGTTGATTATTTTTTTAAACTTATTCAAGAGAATAACAACATTTTTTATATTTATCACATTTGTACAGTTTTTTATTCAGGTTTATCCTTAGTCTGAAGTTTTACCTTTTCATTTTGAGTATTTTGTTTGCTTTTATCACCAACCTGAGAATCTCGCTGTTCCTCTTGGGAGTCTTTATTGATATTATCAATAACCCGAACTTCCTTTTCATGCTTTTTTATAAAAGATCCTCCAACTAAATAACCATAGTTATCCCTATGGTGCGGAATATATTTTTGATAACTCCCCCTTTCTTCGCCAACATGACCACCATCCAGGGACAGTACGCTGAGAGTGGCTCTAATTAGTTTATAGGGATACTTCTTAATATAATAACGAACCAAGGGCTCGCCCTTCTCCAACTCTCCATTTAAAAGATAAAGGGCAAATTGATTTTCCTTTCTAAATCTTACCCTTCTCGCAACCCTCTTCTCTGAGTGAAATTTAAAATTCGAATCTTTTTTTTGTTTCAAACCCTCTTCCTGCTCTTTTAAAAATTTTTTTTCAAAGGAGTCAAAATCGACCTTCATTTCCCTAATATACTCATCATCAGACTTATCCAGGTATCGTTGGAAGAACAAACCTCCTTCTTTATTCTCCTTTTTTATAACCTCATTGATAATTTTCTTTTTTACAGCAATTTTCTGCCCCGCATATAGAGCTAAAAATCCATACCGCTTCGCCCTTCTGCACATCTTTATAGCTTCAATAAATTTAAAAATTTTATAGGAATATAGTTTTGGAAAAGAAGCCTCTCCTATTTTGAGATAGGTTCTCGCAACTGTTATATCCCTATATCCCAGGGTAAGATATTTTTTTGCAGATTGACTACCGGACCTGATTATCATTGGAGACATGTCATCAAGCACTTTCTTTGCATCTTCCAAATAATGTCTGGTTAAAAGGTACTGACTTAATCCCACCATGTCCTTCTGTGAGCTGTAAATATTATCAAAAGACCTCCGATATTCACTCTGAAGAAACGCAATTTCAGCATTAAAATGTTTCTGATATATTTTTTTCAACTCCTCTTCCTTTTCCGGAGCAAAATTTGAAACACCAATATTTAAAAACTCGATAAACTCCCTATTTTCTTTCAAAACGCGTTCAACGGAAAGCTGATGAAGAGCAAATGAAAATGCATGACAGGGGACCAATATTATAAGAATAAATGCTATTTTTTTAAATTTTGATTGCATCAAGGTTACTCCTTATACTGAATTATCACAAACCCAAAGAACCCAATGTTACCAATATCGTCTTTTTAAAGAGTAAAATACAAGCTTTTTATTTTGTAAATAAAAAATTCCGGATACCTTCATTGTTATTTTTTTATATTGACATAATCCGTAAAATACATTATGCTACGAATTATATATTTTTTGGTGACTTATATGTATTCTGAAATCAATTTACCGTCAGAAAACAATTTACTAATTGTAAAGGGTCGATTTAAATCTGAAGGCCAGAATCTCTTTGGACTTTTTCTTCTCATGTTCACAGATAGAACAACCATATCCCTTTTTCATGTAATAGTCTCATCATACTCCGACATGTATGAAAAGGAACCCCATATAAACTGGGAGGAGTACGAGGAGTACATCGTTGGAAAGAAGTGGAAAGGAGTTTATAATAATAGCATGACAGCATCTCTGGTGGATGCAATTCAGGCTCTATCAGAAGATAAAAAACTTATGGAAATTCTATATGATCATATTTACGACTACGATTATGACCAAATGGATGCCATTATATATGATGTAATAAATAGAATTATCCATGATAAAAAACTCTACATGGAAAGCATTATTCAAGAAATTTCCCAGGAAGAATATGAGGCAGTTCGAGAGGAAAGGGATAAAAACACTGAAGAAGAAGCACAAGCAGTTACAACCGAAACCTCAAACAAGCTGAAAAACATAATACTTCGCGTAGATCCCATAGTTGCTCCCGTGAAGGGAAAGCCCCTCTATCAGCTAAAAGTAGGGGACCAGGTAATGGTAAAAATTCAACCGGGTAAAACGGAGAACTATTACATTGATTTGTATGCTCTCAAAAAGGAGAAGTCCATAACCCCCATACCGGGCACTGTTGTTGATATAAAAAGTACCTCGGGTAAAAATGAAGTCATTGAAATCCTGGTAGAAATATCTCCCGGCATTTTTGGTAAATTCGTGGAAGAAGAACGACAGGTAAAGCTGAAAATTTTTGACCCTGCCACTGACCAAACAATTAAACAGCCTAAAATTAGAGAACAGGCCAAGGGCAAAGACACGGAAACCTATTCAGAAACGAATGAAGGGGGAAATAGTCTCAGTATTCTTATAATGGGGGGACTTTTTATAATGATAATTCTTCTGTTAGTAGCTTTAATTATGATAATCTAAAGAGGATAATATCATGCAAACATCCGGTTTTTCCTGCAGCATGATGAAGATAAAATGAACAGCCATAAAGAATATATTCTTAAACTCGCAAATGACAATAACATAAAATTTATTCGACTATGGTTCACAGACATACTGGGTTTTTTAAAAAGCTTTGCCATTACCATAGAAGAGCTGGAAGACGCCCTCAATGAAGGAGTCCGCTTTGACGGTTCCACACTCAAGGGCAATGTGAGACCTGATGAAGAAGAAATGATAGCCCTTCCGGATACCTCAACTTTTAAAATTCTTCCCTGGAGGCCAAAGGAAGACTCTGTGGCCAGAATGTTCTGCGATATTTATCGAACGGATATGACTCCCTTTGAAGGAGATTCAAGACATATTTTAAAAACAACTATGGAAAGAGCTTTTTCCATGGGATATCAGTTTTATGTTGGTCCTGAAATTGAATTTTTCTTTTTTAAAAACTCACAGACCCCTGAAATTCTTGACCAGGGGGGATACTTTGACCTAACTCCTCTTGATGTTGCCACAGACTTCAGAAGACAGACAGTACTCACCCTGGAAAAAATGGGTATAGATGTAATATCATCGCACCACGAAGCATCACATAGCCAACATGAAATAGACCTACGCCATGAAGACGCACTAACAACTGCCGATAATATAATGACTTTTAAATCCATTGCCAAAGAGGTAGGCCAAATGAATGGAATATATGCATCATTCATGCCTAAACCCCTATCGGGCCAAAACGGTTCCGGACTACACATTCATCAATCTCTCTTCAAAGACGAAGAAAATATTTTTTTTGAAAGTAACAATGAAAACCACCTTTCCCGGGAAGGAGAGTTTTTCATTGCCGGACTTCTCAAACACAGCCAAGAGTTTTTTGCAATAACCAATCAATGGATAAACTCATACAAAAGGCTCATAAATGGCTTTGAATCTCCAACCCATGCAACCTGGAGCACAAGAAACAAATCTTCCATGATACGAATTCCTCAAAGCAGAGCAGAGAAACCCACATCCATGCGAGTGGAACTTCGCAACCCCGACCCTGCCTGCAACCCATATCTGGTTTTTTCTGCAATTTTAGCAGCCGGTTTGGAAGGTGTAAAAAACGGCTATCCCCTGCCCGAGCCAATGGAAACAGATTGTGACCAAAATTTCACGGGAAATCAAAAGCTCCCCTCTAATTTATACGAAGCTCTAAAGAACTTCAGGCAGAGCACACTCATGAAAAAAGTCCTGGGTGAATATGCCCATGGTATTTTTATAGCAAATAAGGAAATGGAGCTGGAAGAATTTAACCGACACATAACTGACTATGAAATTCAAACCTACCTCCCAAAACTTTAACATTGCCCTCATCGGCTGTGGCAGAATTGGTCATCTTCTGGAAGAGGACCATCTGCGAAACAAACCCTGCACTCACACTGGGGGTTTGCAGGAGGCCGGTCTAAAAGTAACCCATGCCTGTGATACAGACCGAGAGCGTCTCAAATCTTTTAGTGAAACATGGGACATAGACAATTCCAATACCTATCTGAACCATGGGGAGCTTTTAAAAGAAAAAATTCACTGTGCAGTCATATCCACACAGACCCCCTCTCATTTTGAGATAGCCAGAGATTGCATAAATGCAGGGGTAGAGCTCATAGTGTTAGAAAAACCTGTCACCTCTGACCTTTCTCAGGCAAGGGAACTTCTTAAACTTTCAGAGAAGATGAACACCACGGTCATTGTAAATCACGAACGACGATATGACCCTCGTTATCTTCTCACCAAGGAGCTCATACAAAAGGGAGAAATCGGCACGGTGACCTCAGTCACGGGCATTATGGGCACAGGGCCATATAGAGGAGACTCTCATTTTCAGGAGGGAGGAGGCCCTCTCCTTCATGACGGAACTCACTTGGTTGACATCATCCTCTATTTTTTCGGAGAGTGCCATTCACTCGTGGGTAATTTTTCTCGGGGAAAACGCAAGCGAGGTTTTGAAGACACTGCCCAGGGTTGGCTACAGATGAAAAATGGCACCAGTGTATATCTAGAATCAGGAGGTATGAAAAAATACTTCGACTTTGAGTTAGACATAATTGGAACAGAGGGAAGAATTCAGATTGGAAATGGATTCAACCGTTTATATAAACCCCGGGAGTCAACTCTTTACAAGGGGTTTCGGGATTTGGAGGAGGTTCCTTTCCCGGAAGTATCCGGGGGAAACTGCTTTGTGAACCTATACCAAGAGGTGAAAAATTACCTGGCAGGAGGTTATGAAGGAGTTCCTCTTTCGTCGCTGCGAGACGGCTACAGGGCTTTAGAACTGGTACATGGCATATACTACTCCTCCTACAAAAAAAACAAAAAAATAGTTCTCCCCCTTGATTCAAAAAAAATAAATCTAAAAAAAATTTTCAAACTATAGCTTAGACAAAGCCATTCTCCATGAGCTTCCCAAGCAGAGCCTCATCACTTCCCCTTGGAGATGTTTTTTGCAGCAGGCTTTCGATGTACTTCCCTAATATGTCAACTTCCACATTGACAACTCTGCCCTCTTTCCATTCCATGGCTGTGGTGTTTTCCATTGTCTCGGGAATGAGATAAAGTTTAAAGATATTCCCTTCTTTAGATACAACCGTGAGGGAAATACCGTCAACGGTTATGGAGCCCTTTGAAACAACATATTTAACGAAATTGGATTTGAGCTCCACTGAAAACTCAACTCCACTGCTATCCCTCTTCACTGCAAGAATTTTTCCGGCATAGTCAACATGACCTTGAACTATATGCCCTCCCATTCTTGAAGTTGGGGTCAGGGCCCGCTCCAAGTTCACCGCATCTCCCCTTTTAAGAAGAGCAAGGTTTGTAAGAGATAATGTCACATCTGAGGCGAAGAATTTGAAAGAATTTCCCGCCAATTCAGTGACTGTTTGACAGACTCCATTCACAGAAATGGAATCTCCTCTGGCAGTTCCATCCGTTATTTCATGACCGGAGACAACGATATCCATGCCATTGGACTTTTTAACAACAGATTCTACTTTTCCAACTTCCTCAACAATACCGGTAAACATTAGAGTACCTCCAAAATTGATTCACCATAGCCACAGTAGAGCAAATCTCCTTCAATATCATAGAATGAGATATCCTTTAGCTCAGATGCAAGAGAAATTGTTTCCCGCCCCTTGCCCTCAATGACACTCCTGCCACTGCCCAAGACCTTGGGTGTTATGAAATATAAAAACTGATCAATATAGTTGCCATCAAAGAAGGCTCCATTCACACGGCCTCCCCCCTCAAGCAAAATCGACATCACTCCTCTTTCTGCAAGAAAACTCAGTACTTCATCTATGGAAACCAAGTTGCCTCCATCCCCGGCAAGGACAATATTCATGGCTTCTATTCTCTCTGAATATTCCGGGTTCATGTCCTTGATTTGTTTCAACTCCTCATGAGTAGAAAAGATCAAATAATCTCCGCGAAAAAAATAATCATAGCGACTCTCAAAGAACTCCAGAGAAATTCCCAGAACCACCCTGAGGGGAGAGTTAAACTTGCCCACAGTTTCTCCCAAGAGGCTATCCATGTAGAAGTTTTTCCGCCCGAAACCTTTAACCCCTCTGCCTTGAAAAAAGTCGTGCACTTCCTCTGAGAAATCATTCATTCGTACATCTAACCTTGGAAGATCATGGCGAAAGGTTTCGGCTCCCACAACCACTGCATCGACCCGTCCCCTGAGGCAATGGACAATAAATCGGGAATATTCATTGGATATCCAATGGGAATCTCCCATGAGGGTAGCAATTTTCCCGTCCAGAGTCATGGCAGATTTGGAGATAACATGGGGTTTGCCTGAAAGAATCATTTTTCGAAATGGACGAATGAGATCAAAGGCTGCCTCCCCATAGTCATTGAGAAAGATAACTTCAATGCCGGCTCGACGCAATTGGTCAACTCCCCTTCCGCTAACGACGGGATTTGGGTCTTCCAGAGGAATATACACTCGCTTAAATCCCCTGTCAATAATCAAATCTGTGCAGGGGGGAGTTTTACCATGGTGACAACATGGCTCCAGGGTCACATAAAGATCGGCTCCTTTCAAATCATGTCCATTACTCTCGGCAGCTTGAACGGCATTGACCTCTCCGTGAGCCGAGCCCGCTCGGGAGGTACCGCCACATGCAATTTCCCTCCCCTCTTTGACAATAACCGCCCCCACGGAGGGATTGGGAGAAGTTTGCCCAATTCCCTGAAATGCAATGGAGAGAGCCTTTTCCATGAACTGATTTTTAACATTCATAATCCAATACCAAATTTCACAAAAATTTTTTCCCTGTCAGATTCCAGCCCCAGCTCTCTGTCCAGTATATGAAAATATTTCCTTTTAAGGGAGTCATTTTTTTTCTCTGCCTCAAGATAGCCCCCCAAAATGCTCCCTCCATAAAAAAGGGTTGTTATGAGACCGCTTAAAACTGACATTAGGGGAGAGCCTTCCTCATGAAATCCATATGTCATAAAGCTCCCCAGGGCAATGGTAACAAAGGCCACGGTACCTGTGCCGCCCCGACCGGAGTACCAATAGCCTCCTCCGGGAAAAATTCCCAATAATGCAGCCAGAGGGGGAGAAAGTGTATCGCTCGCGTATTCTTCTCTGTGCTGAAGAATACCGGGATATCTTTCCCAATATTCTTTATTATCAATGGAATCTTTCACTTTGAAATTAAAAAACTCATTCATAATTTCACGCCTTTTGAAGGCACTGAACAAAAAAGAATTATCCCCTGAATAGTTTAAGAAGTCTTGTCCTGCTTTCAAGTTAAGCTTAAACATGCTGTCAATTTTAAAGATTTTGGCTCCGGCCATGGTGGGCCTGTCTAAAAAAACATTGTCATTTTTATATCCAAGAACATCATTAAATTGACCTCCTCCATAGAGAACATAGATTTGGGTAAGCCTCAGTTTATCTTCAAAGTCATTGCCCGGGAAATAGCTGAGCATTCTGTCTATTTCAACATTTGCCCGATAGTATTCCCCTTTATTTATGAGAAATCGGGTAAATGAAAGAATGGAATGGAAAGACATGGGGTCATGAACCGGCTTTGCCTTGAGTGAGGGGCTAACAACCAGACAGGCAAGGCACATCGCCATAAATTGGAAGACCAATGAAGATGAATTTTTCTTTTTATGAAAAGAGTCTAAGGAGAAGGTTTTAACAATTATCTCTAAAATGGTTATCAATTGAAAGAACCTTAGAGCAGTTTTAAAAATATTATGCGCCGTGAACAGAGCCCACGGCACAAGAATACTATTTTTTCCTGTTGCTCATTTTATCCCAGGCAATGAGAACCGGAGGAGCAATATATACGGAAGAATATGTTCCAACAAAAATACCGAAGAGCAGAACAAGGGCAAACTCATTAAGCACTTCCCCTCCCAGGAGATAGAGGGACAGAACTGCAAAAAGAGTCGTTAATGAAGTCAACAATGTTCTGGAGATCGACTGGGTAATAGACTTATTTATAACTTCTGAAAAAATAAGCTTTCCCTTAACCTGATTGTTTTCCCTGATACGGTCAAAAATGACAATTGTATCATTTACAGAATATCCGAAAATGGTGAGCAATGCAGCAACAACCGGTATATTTATTTCTACTCCTGCAAAACCGCAAAATGCAACACTGGCAATAATATCATGTAAAAGAGCAGCCATGGCTCCAAGTGAATACTTAACTTCAAATCGAAAGGACAGATAGAGCATCATGAGAATTACCGCTACGAGAAAAAGTTTCAAGGCCGACTTTTTAAGAAAATCTCCAATTGCAGGCCCTACCCTCTCTTCGCTTTGGAAAACAACTCCGGGGAACTTCTCAGAGAGACTTTTCTTCAATGTGGCCTTACCCACAGCCCCCTTGGCACCATCTTCCGTCATTTTAGTTGAGACTATAAATTCGTGTTTGGACTCCTCCCCTATCTGCTGAACCATGGGGCTATACTTAGCCAGGGATTCTCGAATTATTTTCTCATCAACTTTCCCTTGAGTAAACTTGGTAATAATTTTAACACCACCAACGAAGTCAATTCCATAGTTAAGTCCCCCTTTGGAAAGGGTTCCTCCTATGAAAACTCCTATCATAATCAGCGATAAAAAAATCGCCAATGTCTTAAATTTCAAAAAATTTATACTTTTAGTCTTATCCACCCTTTAACTCCTCAGATATACAGTTTTTTAATCTTCTTGTTAAGAGAAATTATCTCATAGAAAAAGCGAGTTACATACAGGGCAACAAACATACTGGAAAGAATACCAATAAAAAGGGTAACAGCAAAACCCTTGATAGGTCCTGTACCAAACTGAGAAAGAATAAAAGCAGCAATGAGAGTAGTCAGGTTGGCATCAAAAATTGTCCAGAAGGCCTTGTCAAATCCTGAAACAATGGCCATTCTAACTGACTTGCCCTTTTTTATTTCTTCTTTAATTCTTTCATAGATAATAACATTGGCATCAACAGCCATACCAACTGTCAAAATAAAACCTGCAATTCCGGGGAGAGTCAGGGTAAAACCAAGCAAAGAAAGTAACGCTAGCATAAAGACAACATTTAAGATTAGCCCCAAATCGGCAATAATTCCCGCGGCCTTATAATAAACCAACATGAAGAGCATCACACCCATGAGTCCAACAACTATTGCCTTTACTCCCGATTCAATGGAATCCTGTCCCAAGGAAGGACCAACTGTTCTCTCTTCAATAATGCGAAGATCAACAGGCAGAGCTCCTTCTTTTATTATACGGGTAAGAGTCATTGCCTCATCCCAGGAAAAGCCTCCGCTGATATTACCGCTGCCGGAAGCAATTGTTTCACGAATATTAGGGGCATTTCTTACCTTGTTATCCAAAACAATGGCCAGCTTTCGACCATGATTTTTTTCAGATGTGGCATCTGCAAATTTAGCAGCTCCATCGGCAGTGGTCTTAAACCCCACAATGATCTGACCATATTCGTCTCTATCAACCCTGGCCTCTTGAATATCAGTTCCCTGAAGGAGTACCTTCTTTTCAAGGGCAATGGGATAGTCAGGATAAATTTTGCCCGTACTCTTATCTCGTGCAAAGTAGAAAAGAAGTTCCGATTCTTCAGGAAGGTTTATTGCCCCGGAAATTTTATCCAAAAGTTCTGCTTGCTCTTTCCAGCCAAGGGGAAGTTCTTTTTCTTTATAGTTTTCAGACAGCCATTTTTTTGCCGCAACTGTTGACTTATCGTCTACCAGACGATATTCCAACATCCCCGTTTCCCCAAGAGCTTTTTTGACCCCATCGGGATTTTTAACTCCGGGCAGCTGAATTTCTATTGCCTCATTTCCCCTGGGTCTTATTGAAGGTTCTGAAACACCGAATTTATCAATTCTGTTTCGAATCAATTCAAGTGCCTGCTGTGTAATCTCATTACGATCTTTTTCTGTGAGTTCCCGACCTAACTTTTTCTGTATGCTGTCAAAATTAGCCTGTAAAACCAAATGCATTCCCCCCTGCAGGTCAAGGCCAAGATTTATTTTTTTAGCAAGGAAGGTTTCTTCAACCCAATGCTTAAGAAAAGTAACATCTTTCACCCCCGGAAAGATGGCGATTTCATTCATCACTGCATCTGTAAGATTTTTCCCGGAAATAATTAGACTGTCTCCCTTTTTCACAACAGAATATTCACTTCCCTTAAACCTTTTTTCAATCGCCTCAATTTGACTTTTCGTAACCCCCGAAGACAAATCAATTTTGATCTCCTTACTGCCCACCGTTGGAAGGATGAGCAAAACCGAGAGGGCTATAAGTAACACAATAAATATTAATTTGTAAGTCATGCCTTTAGTCATAACGACCCCTGTTCCTTATTTCCTATAACTGTTTAATACTTTACGCTTAGATCTTTTACCGGAAGAACCCCTGTTTCTGCTTCGATAAAGGAAAAATATGAGCAAAATAAGGAGTAAAATCATCCCCTTTGCAACCAAATCAGAAAGACTTCGCCCAAAAAACCAAAACCCCTTTTTATCTTTCTTACGGGAATCATTAAACAGGCTTTCTGCATCAATATCATCAGCAATACTTCTCTCATGATCTCCATCATCCATTGATGAGGCTCTGTTTTCCGTCAGAATGATACCGGGAATTCTTCGGTATTTAAAATTACCATCCTGTAATTCCAGGAATACCTTATTGTTAACGCTTGGTTCTTCCTTCTTGACCTCTTTAGCCCGAACCACTTTCTGTCTCTTTGTGCTAACAATCTTTTCTTTGCTAACATTTTTTTCATCTCGAGGTTTTAAATTATTTTTTTCAACGGGGGAGACTATCGTTTTGACAGCTTTTTGAACTTTCCCCTCTTTGGCCTTCTCCTCGAGAACATCCGGCTTTTCTGTTACCGACACCTTCGACCGCTCCGAGGGAACGGCTGCCTTCTCAACAACATCTTCAACGCTCTGCCCCAAGGCAGAAACGCTAAAGATCATGAAACATGCCAGTATTCTTAATTTCATATTTCCACTCTTAATTTAAGAAATTTTAGTCTGAATGGAACTCTTTGCAAATTCAACATTGGTATTAGTGGCTATTCTAACAACAACAATATCTTCTTTAACAGTGGTTACTGTTCCATATATACCACCTGCAAGAATAACTCGGTCTCCTTTTTGGATAGCCCGAATCATACTCTGTCTTTGTTTTTCCTTTTTCTGCTGAGGCCGAATCAACAAAAAATAAAAGATAACAATCATTAAAATCAGGGGTATAAAGGTTTGCCAGCCTCCAGATGAGGCAGCAGCCTGTCCCTGTGCATATGCTACTCCAAACATTCTTTTTCCTCTTTTCTCAAATAAAATAAACTAAATTCAGACAATTTTCTCCATAGCAAGATGTTATGTCAACCTATTAATTAAAATGAGTGTTGGAATGACAGGAGGAAGAACCTCCTTCATAGAACATAGAACCATTAGAAACGAATATCACCTATTGCAAACTGAAAGTTATAGCCGCTAATGGATTCAAAACCATCGTCATAAACCATCTTTTTCCCGAACCAAAATCGCAATGGCATCATTGGGATCTGTACTTTAAAGCCAAAGCCATAGGAATAGATAAAGTAAGAAAGCAAGTTCCCATCGAAGAACTGATCGATTCTCCTGAGTTTCCCGCTGGCAAGGTCCTGGTCAATATACTTTCGATAATCTTCATTAAGCTGTTTCTCCCAAAATTTATCCGACCAGAGAGAACCGGCATCAAAGAAGAAGACCATCCATAGCATCTGAGGATGAATGGGAACCCTGAACTCAGCCCCGTAGAGAATTCGATCATAGAGCCCCACATATCTCCATGAATCAGGCAAATCAGGATCTTCATATTCCCAACCCCGCACTGTTTCAGTACCCCCGATCTCAAGTCTGTCATCCTCCTCCAACCATTTGTTTGATGAAAAGGGCTTGTTTTTATTGAGCCATGCCGTTCCCCAGGGCTTTGCAATGAAATCGGCACTGGCACGAAGCTCAACTGCGGTGTGATGATTTTTAAGATAGGGAAGAGTGAAGGGAGAAAAATATACAGCTGCACCGGGAGAATACATCACATAGCTGTCATCTCCTCGAAGAATGGGGCCTCCCGTAACTTCAACGGTAAAATTAGCCTTTGTTCCCCGTATGGGATTGAGATAGTTGTTCAAAGTATTACGGGAGAGGTAAAACTTCATGGTGTTTTTCAACTGCCAGTCACGGGCAACATTTTCAAAGACATCATCGGGACTATTCCCGGAAGGATCAAAATACCGCTTAAAAACCTGAAATACCGTTCCCCCCACTGTCCAATAGTTCCAGAACCTGTAATTCAAACCAAGAGAATACCCCAGTCCCTGTTTTTTATACTTGGCATTTTCATCATCTGTGGCAAAAATCGATGATGTTTGATATTCATAAATGTAGGAAAAAAGAGAAGCACTAAAACCAACGGGAGCTCCCAGGAACCATCTGTCTTTAAAAGAAAGAGTGAGGGATGATTTTTCCGGGCCATACTCCACCTTAAAGCCAAGAGAATTTCCAGTACCGAAGAGATTTCGTTCCGTGACATCGGCGAAAATGGAAAATCCCGAAGTGGTTCCATAACCACCACCAAGAGAAATTGTACCCGAAGGCTGTTCTTCCACTTCCACAATGAGATTCATATAACGCTGCTTACTTCCGGGCCTCACATCAATGTTCACCTGCTTAAAGTATCCAAGATTATATATAACTTCCCGCGACCGCTGAACCCTGGACTGATTGAAAAGATCTCCCTCCTTCACAAGCAACTCCCGACGGATAACATATTCCTTGGTTTTTTTATTGCCCTTTACAATTATACTTTCAATATAAGCCTGCTTGCCTTCACTGACATAAAAATTGACCTTCACATACTTTCTGCGTTCAGAACCTCTTGGAGTTTTTACCTCTTTTTCAACTATATCTTTTTTAGGTATGACCCTTGCAAAAATATATCCCTTGGATGCATAGAGAAGCCCTATGGATTGTCTATCCATTAAGAATTTACTGTTGTTAAAAATTTCCCCCTCTTCCTTAAGTTGAAAATTATTTTTTAACCTTTCAATTTCTTCTTTTGAAAGAACATTGCTCATACCCTGGGCAAAAGTCAGGGTATATTCAGGATCAAAATAATAACGAGGTCCTTCGCTTATTTTTAAAACAATAAAGATACCTCTTTTGTCTTTCTTATTGGGATCTAACCACTGATACTCAAATTTTTCATCAACGATTTGGGCATCAAGAAATCCTTCCTGTCTATAGTACCCTAAAATTTTCTCCTTATCCATTTCATAGGCATCTTTTTTGAAAGCTCCGTCTGAAAAAATTCCGTCTTCTTTGGTCTCAAGAAGACCATATACATTATCCGGAGGCAGACTGTTTATACCAAGAATGGAAAACTTGCGAACCTTCACCTCCTCCCCTTCATCAATAATAACTTCTATTATAACAGATTTTTTTTCATCGCCCTTTTTCAAACGATAGGTAACATATACATTAAAATAGCCGTCTTGGCGATATTTGTTCTTAATGGCCTCTATCCCTCTTTGGACCTTGTCCTTTCTAAAGACCTCTCCTTCTTTAATCTGAAAGGCCTCATAAAGATCATTTTCAAGAAGCTCTGAATAGCCCTTGAAAACCACTTTTTCCACAACAGGGCGTTCTTTTACCAAAAACCTGAGTTTAACTCCCTTGCCATATTCATCAATATCAACTTCTATATTCTGAAAATTTCCCAAGGAAAATATTTTTTTGATATCAGCACGCACTTCCTCAGCCTTCAAAGGATAGCCCACGGTTGTAACCATTATTTCCTTGAGGTCTTCTGAATCTGCATTGACCAATCCTTTGAATTCTATCTTGGTGACGATCTTATTTTCATATTTAGACGGCTGTGAAGACAGCAGCTGCCCAAAGAGGGAGACAATGACCAAAGCCGTAAGAATAGATGGCACTTTTAAAAACATTTTTTTCAGCATTATTACATATACTTCCTGATTTTTTTCTTTGCTTTTTATACTTTTGCATTACAGCATGTCAAGGAAAATGATTGCAATAAAATCAACTATTTTACCGTTGAAATCACAAACTTGGGTATCCCTGCACTATTTAGCTTATCTATAACATAGACAATTGATTCATAATTGGACTTTCTATCCCCTCGAACGATTACCGTCAAACCCTGATTTTCATTGGACCATTTTTTAAATCGAGAGGGAAGCTCTGCCTTCTTCACTTCCTTATCGTTGATAAAGAACTCATTGTCCTTTGTTACAGTGACCATATATTTACCTGTTTTTTGTTTCCCGGACTGACGAGCCTTGGGAAGATTCACCATTATTGAAGACTCATTTCCCAGGGAGGAGGTTACCATGAAGAAGGCAACCAAAAGAAAAACAAGATCAATTAGAGGAGTCATATCAATGACAGCTCGGCGTTCAAAACGGCGATTAAAATATATCTTTTTCATTAATCCCTGCCATCTTCTTCGAGAAAACCATTGGCTATTGTTTCCGTAAACCGAAGATGTTTTTCCATCTTGGCAACAAGATAATTATAGAAAATAACCGCAGGAATTGCCACAAGAAGTCCCAAAGCCGTTGTGACCAAAGCCTCGGTGATTCCGGAAGCCAAATCACCGGAAGCAGAAGCCCCCAGTTTCGAAAGCGCACTGAAGGACTTCATCATACCTGTCACCGTGCCGAATAGCCCCAACATTGGCGCTATTGTGGCAATGGTTGAAACTGCTGAGGCAAATTTTTCCAAAGAGGCCAAGGTTTTTTGAGCAATTGTTCTAACTGTCATCTCGTCATCAGAACCTGTTAAATTATCCAGCACCTCTCCTATGAAGTCATAGTATATTGATTTGACAGAGCCTCCCTTTTTCTTGAGAAGAATCTTTTTCACCTCGGCAAAATCTTTTCTTATGATGAGACCAAGAACCTTGATCAAGTCCCTATCCTCTATTGCCCTATCCGCCGCTCTATAAAAAAAATAACGCTCCCAAAAAACTGCAAAGGATATAATAGAAAGCAAAAGAATTGGGAGAATTACCACAAAGAGGGGAATTGATTCAAAGACAGAGATAAAAAAAGAACTATTCATAGCAACTCCTTAAATTGCAATTCGTATTCCACCGAGGAAACGGCGTCCCTGTTCAGGAAAACCTTCCCGATATAAAGAAACATCATCGTAGAGATTGACCACCTTTCCATAAAGCTGCATTCCTTTGGAGACTTTAAACAAAAAAGACAGCGTTCCATTTAAAGAGGAGTCCTTTTTCAAATCTAAGTCGCTACGTTGAAAAACGCTCCCGGAAAAATCACTTTCAAGCAAGAGTGAAAATAGATTATTTTCATAAAAGAGTTCAGACTTCAAAACATTATTAGGTCGAAAGGTAATATTTCTCTTATTCCCGGTCTCTAAATATTTAAACCTATTGTATTCCAGCTCTATTCCAAAGGTATGACCCGATATATCAAATTTAGTTACAAAATCAATGCCGGCGGAGAAGAAATTTAGAGGAATTCCTTCGATATAAAGAAGATTTCCCGGGGTAATGTTGTAATTATGGAAATTATCATTATTCTCATAGGTGGAATAGAGTGTTATCTTGAGATTTTCCAACATCATAGTTCCCATATTCAAACCGGTTACTTGAAAAACAGATTTAATCTCTGTTTTATGAATAATCTCAGGATCAATATCATATCGCATGTGAACATATCTATTATTTGCCAAAAAAAGAACGGGGTCATAGTGTATATTATTGTACTCATAGTTTAATTCAAAGGACAGATTCTTTATACCAATAGTTGACAGCCCCCCTCGAAAGTAAAGATAATCCGTTTTGTCCTTATTAAAAAGAAATCGAGGAGAAGCTGTGAGCATAAAAAATTCGCTTATTCGAAAAACTCCAGTGAAGTCGGAACTGACGGAATAGTCATCACCACTGCCGGTATTTTCTTCATAGTCAATATATTCTCCGGCAACCTCTACTCCAACTTTATTGGAAGCTGACCAAATATAATCCATTGACATGATGCCTCCAAAACGCGAGAAGCCCTCTTCTTCTTTTCCGTAAGACCTGCGAATAAGACTATTTTGATTGCCTGAAAAATAGAGATCAAAAATCCATCTCGCAGGTGCCGGTTTATATTCATTTTTTAGCCGCCCTTCAAAAAAAGAACGATTTTCTTCGGAGAAATCAGGGTGGTCGAACATACCATGGGAACTGTTCATGGACTGGAACTCAGGAATAACCTTCCAGTACTCATTTATTTCAATTTCACCGGTAAAATCAGCATAGTTTTTTCTATAATTTGAATGGGAATAATTTTCAAATCCCGAGGAATCCTCTGAACCTGCGTTAACCTGATAGGTAAATGAAGGGCCACCATATATGATGGAGAAGGTAACATCCCTTTCATAATCACGCCCCAAGAGCATTTTACCATCGACATTAATATGGTTACCCTCCAAAACTTCACCGTCCTTTGCCCGGGCAAAGGAGTAGGAAAGTATGAAAAGCCCAAAAAATAAAGTTAAAACTCTGAACACAGATTACTCCTTAAAAAAATAAAGAGAGCCCTGGGCTCTCTTTATGACATATCAATTTAACTGGGCAAAGACTGTCTTTAGCTCTTATGCCATAGGGATAAAAGAACCAAAGACATGGATTAGATTTATTTCAATAAATCAATTTTATCCTTTAATTCCCAACGGAACCCTTCATCTTCTCTTCCAAAATGTCCATAGGCAGCAGTTGATTTAAACTGAGGTCTTTTCAAATCAAGAGAAGAAATAATGCCTGCAGGTTTCATATTGAAGGCATTTCTCACACGACTTTCTATTTCTCTTTCAGAAACTGAACCGGTACCGAAGGTATCTATCATAACAGAAACGGGATCAGGAACACCAATGGCATAGGCCAGCTGAACCTCACACTTTTCAGCTAATTGAGCAGCTACAATATTTTTGGCAATGTAACGGGCCATATAGGCTGCAGACCTGTCCACCTTGGAAGAATCCTTTCCGGAGAAAGCACCTCCTCCATGACGGCCCATGCCCCCATAGGTATCCACAATAATCTTTCTTCCCGTTAAACCGGTATCTCCATGGGGCCCGCCAATTACAAACCTGCCTGTGGGATTAACGAAGATCTTTGTATTTTTATCTATTAGACTGGCCGGAATTACTTCTTTTATGACCAAATCCATAACAGCTTCTTTCACTTTATCTGTGGTAGTTTCCTCGCTGTGTTGAGTGGAAAGAACCACGGCATCAATCATACTTGGCTTGCCGTCTTCATATCGAACGGTAACCTGAGATTTGGCATCGGGTCTTAAAAAATCCACCTTGCCCGCCTTTCTCACATTGGCCAATTCCTTCACAAGGCGGTGAGCAGTTAAAATGGGCATGGGCATAAATACCGGAGTTTCATTCACGGCAAATCCAAACATCATGCCCTGATCTCCGGCACCCTGCTCTTTAAAGTCACCCTCTCCTTCATTCACTCCCTGAGATATATCCTGTGATTGGGAATGAACATAGATATGAACATCGCATGAAGCGCTGTCAAATCCAGCAGAAGGGTCATTGTAGCCAATGCCGGCAACAACTTCTCTGGCAATCTTTTCATAATCGACCTCAGAGTCCGATGAAATTTCACCGGAGAGCACTATTCTATTAGTAGTAACCAATGTTTCAAGAGCAACTCGTGAGTTGGGATCTCCCTCAAGGTGTGCATCAAGAATGGAGTCTGAAATCTGATCGGCAATCTTATCGGGATGGCCCTCGGAAACAGACTCCGATGTAAAAATATAGTCCTTTTGTCCCATTATTTATCCTTTGCTCCTCCTTTATCACTTTTATCGTTTTTATCGCCCTTATCTTCTTTTTTCACTGCATTCTGCTCCAATCCTGACTCAGGTTTAGATGTTCCTAAAACATCATTTTTCAATGATGAACTGTGGTTGGACTGTAAAACAGCCAAGCCCAAAGAACCTATCATGAAAAAAGCAACCATGAATGTAGTTATTTTAGTTATGACATCAGCGGTGGAGGAACCGAAGGTTGATTGACTTGCTCCTCCTAAAATCCCCATGCCGGCACTTTGATCTGATTGAAGCAAAACAACTATTATCAAAAAGACACAAAGAACTACAAAAAATACTGTAAGTGCAGATATAAGAAAACCCATTATAGCCTCGTAATTATAGTAAAGTTACGCCAAAAGACGCTTTTGGCATAACTTATCAAGAGGCCAAATCATGTCAAGAATCTATTTAAAAGTCACTTAAACATTGCAGATTCCCAGGAAAGAATCAACCTCAAGGCTTGCTCCTCCCACGAGAACTCCATCTATTTCTTCACAGGCATGGAGCCCGGCAATGTTGTCCGGCTTAACAGATCCGCCATATAAGATGGGGATAGACCGGGCGAGATCCCCGTCATATATCTCGGCGAGTATCTTTCTTATGGTAGAATGACTCTCACTGGCTATTTCAGGAGTGGCCACCTTTCCCGTGCCTATTGCCCAAACGGGTTCATAGGCTATGACCATTTTCGAAACCTCGTCTTCGGAAAGACCGTCCAAGGCAGAAGAAATCTGCTCCTTCAAAACTGACTCGGTTCTTCCCGACTCCCTCTCCCCCAAGAGCTCCCCCACACAGAGAAGAGGAGTCAATCCGGCTTGAAGTACAGCCTTAACTTTTTTGTTTATATCCGAATTTTCTTCTTTAAAAACATGTCGTCTCTCGGAATGTCCAATCAGAACAAAATCGCAGCCACAATCCCGTGCCATATCAACTGAAATTTCTCCCGTAAAGGCTCCTTCTTTCTCAAAATAAACATTTTGAATTCCCGTTTGCACCATACTTCCGGAACAAAGTTCACTTATTTCGCGAAGATAGACAGCCGGAGGAAAAATTAAATACTCACGTCCCTCCCTGGTCTCAAGCCCCTGGAGAAGGCCCTGAACTAACTCCAGGGCTCCCCCATGATCCTTATACATTTTCCAGTTGCCTGCAAAGATTTCTCTTCTTTTAGAACCAGTCATATCAGAACTCTCCTGCAAAATCACTTGGAAATATGTAGAGCAAGGTCAAGACATCGCATGGAGTAACCCCACTCATTATCATACCAGCTCATAATTTTAACCAAGTTGCCTCCCGACACCTTGGTTGACTTGGCATCGAATATGGAGGAGTTGCTGTTACCGGTGAAATCCACGGAAACCAGCTCTTCATCACAGTATTGTAAGATTCCCTTCAATGGACCCTCGGCTGCCTTTTTAACAACTTCATTGACCTCCTCAACTGTGACATCTTTCTTAACATTACAAACAAGGTCAACTATTGAGACATCGGGAGTCGGTACCCGAATGGCTCCTCCGTCTAACTTGCCCTTGAGGTCAGGAATTACCAGAGCAACAGCCTTGGCTGCTCCAGTGGTAGTTGGAATCATGGACAGGGCTGCAGATCGAGCTCGGCGCAGGTCCTTGTGAGGGGCATCCAAAATCCTCTGGTCATTGGTGTATGAGTGAATTGTGGTCATTAGACCTTTCTCAATTCCAAAGGTATCATTAAGAACTTTGGCAACGGGAGCGAGGCAGTTTGTTGTGCAGGAGGCGTTTGATATTATCTTATGTGAATTTTTATCAAAACTCTCTTCATTAACTCCCATGACCACAGTAACATCTTCATCCTTAGCCGGTGCACTGATAATAACCCTTTCTGCTCCGGCCTTGAGATGGAGGGAGGCTCCCTCTCTGTCCCTGAACACCCCTGTGGACTCAATGAC
>PDWI01009835.1_pt1 | contig 20208 bp, 15 predicted proteins | sample 1430891 | NCBI WGS metagenome assembly PDWI01 (sample SAMN01162508, study PRJNA174530) | Oral metagenome, whole genome shotgun sequencing project. | biome: Marine environment; feature: Marine mammal; material: Swab sample of the gingival sulcus; isolation source: swab sample of gingival sulcus... | reverse complement strand
CGGCCATCGGTCAGCACCACCTGGGGCCAGCGCCCGCCACGCAGCACCGTGCCCATGTGGTGGCTTTCCTCCCGGTCCAGCGTGACCACATCGCCCACCTCAGGCCGCTGGTCCTTCTCCGTTGCCAGGTAGAAGTGGCGCACGGGACGGCCTAGTCGTAGAGGTGTCGGCCGGGCGCGGGCACCTTGCCGGCCAGAGCCTCGCGCACGCTTTCCAGCCGGGCCTTGGTGTCCTTGTCCAGCTTGTCCGGCGTCCAGGACAGCACGCGCACCAGCTGGTCTCCGGTGCCGGGCCGGTTCACGTGGGGGATGCCCTTGCCGCGCATGCGGAAGACCTTGTGGCTCTGGGTCCCGGCAGGAATCTTCAGAGCCACCTTGCCGCCCAGGGTGGGCACCTCCACCTTGGTACCCAGCATCAGGTCCACCGGAGAGACGGGCACGTCGATCAGCAGGTCGTCACCATGGCGCTCGAAGGTTTCGTCCTCCTGCACATCGAAGACCACGCGCAGGTTGCCGGTGGCGGCGCCCCGCTCCCCCTTGTCGCCCTTGCCCTGCAGTTCCATGTAGTTGCCGCTGCTGACCCCGGCGGGGATCTTCACCTCGATGACTTCCTCGCCCCGCACCGTGCCGCTGCCGGCGCAGTTGCCGCAGGGGTTGCTGATGGTCTGGCCCTGGCCGTGGCAGGAGGGGCAGGCCGTCTCGGTCATCATCTGCCCCAGCAGGCTCTGGCGCACCTGGCGCACCCGGCCCAGACCGCCGCACTGCTGGCAGGTGACGGGCTTGCTGCCGCTGGCGGCCCCGCTGCCGCCGCAATCGCGACAGCCGACCTGCTTGTTCACCTTGATCTTTTTGCTCACGCCCTTGGCCGCGTCCCGCAAGTCCACTTTCAGGGCGATCTGCAGATCCCGGCCCCGCTGCTGGGCCCGGCCGCCGGCACCACCACCGCCGCCGCCGAAGATGTCGCCGAAGCCGCCCCCGCCCCCCATGCCGAAGTTGCGCAGAAAGCTTTCCAGGGCGTCGTTCAGATCCACATGCACGCCGCCGGCCCCGAAGCCGCCCGGCCCGCCGAAGCCCCCGCCTTCCGGCGCGTGACCGAACTGGTCGTACTGGGCTCTTTTCTGGGTGTCCTTGAGCACCTCGTAGGCCTCGGTCACCTCACGGAAACGCTCGGCCGCGCCGTCATCGCCGGGGTTCTTGTCGGGATGGTGCTTGATGGCCAGCTTGCGGTAAGCCTTCTTGATCTCGGCGGTGGAGGCGTCCTTGCCCACGCCCAGCACCTCGTAATAATCCCTCTTGCTCATCCTTGCCTCGTTCCCTTGACTGCTGACGATAATCTAGCTACTGCCGATGACTAGCTGCTGACGATGACCCGCGCGGGCCGCAAAACCATGTCCCCGAACTGGAATCCCTGCTGCGCCACCTCGATGACGTGACCGGCCTCCACACCCTCACGGGGCATGGAACCGACAGCCTCGTGCACGCTGGGGTCGAACTCGCACCCGTCCACCGGGATCAGCTTGGCGCCGCGCTCCTTCAAGGCGGCCTGGAAGCGCTGGAAGATCAATTCCACGCCCTGACGCACGCTCTGGCCCTGCTCATCCAGTTCCGTTTCGTTCATGGATCTCAGCGCCCGCTCGAAGTTGTCGTAGACCTCCAGAAAAGGGCGCAGGGTCTCGGCCTGGGCAAAACGCCGCGCGTCCTGCACCTCGCGGCGGCTGCGTTTGCGCACGTTGTCGGTCTCGGCCACGGCGCGCATCCACTTGTCCTTGAACTGATCCCGCTCCAGAGCGAGCTGTTCCTCCAGGCAGGGGTCGGGTTCCGGCACGATGACTTCGGGGTCTTCGTTGGCCCCGGTATCTTCGTTGGTCCCGATATCTTCGTTGGCCCCGATATCTTCACCGGCTGCGCTCTCTTCGCCGGTTTCATGGGCATCACCGGCCTCGGCCCTCTCTTCCTCGGGCGCCTGCCGTCCATCCTGCTGCATGGCCTGTTCCTTTTCCAGTTCTTCCTTGCGGCGTTCACTCATTGTGCGTCGCGCTCCTCGTCATTAGGGGGTTGCGTTCATGATCCGGCGCATGGCATCGATGCCCAGCAGCGCCCTCTGATACCACATGCGGCGGGGGCCCAGCACCGCCAACCGACCTTGTCGGCCATCCATCTCGAAACGGCCCGTCAGCATGCTGAACTGCCGCAAATTTCCCAAGGGATTCTCATCCCCGATCCAGACATCCACCTCGCCGCTGCCCTGTTCGTCCAGGGTCTCGAGAGCCTGATGGATGGCCGCGGGCGATTCGATGAAACGCAGCAGCGCCTTCAGCGGTTCCGGCTCCTCGAATTCCGGCTCATCCAGAACCGAAGCCACGCCTTCGAGGCTCAACTCGCCCCGCTCCGCATCCTGGAAAAGGCTTTTGCCGCCGCGCGCGATGTCCGCCGCGCAGCTGGTCACCGGCGTGTGCACGATGTCCAGGTTGTCCAGCAGACCCCGGCGCACCTCGCCCACGGTGCGGTCCCGCGTGCGGTCGGTGATCAGACGCGCGGCCTGCTCCATGACCGGCCGCCCGTGCTCCCGGCGCAACGTCACCAGCCCGGTGCGCACCTGCCCGCTGGCCATGATGACCACCATCAGCACCCGGGTGCCGCTACGCGGATACAGCTCGATCCGCTGGATCCGCACCCCGTCCAGGCTGGGCCCGACAATGATGCTGATGTTCCGGGTCAGCCGGTTCAACAGACCGGCCAGTAGCCGAATCCGATCCGGATGCCCCGCCGCCGCGGCTAGATCCCGACTGGCCGCCAGACGCATTTCTTGCGGGACCTCCGGCGCCCGCAGGGCCCAGCCCCGGCGCAGATGGTCCACGAAGACCCGATACCCCCGGTCCGTGGGCAACCGCCCGGCCGAGGTATGGGGCTGATGCAAATACCCGGCATTCTCCAGATTCTTCATCACGCCACGGATGGTGGCCGACGAGACCGCGCGCTGCAGAAAGCGCTCCACCAGCCCGCTGCTGACGGGTTTGCCGGTCTCGATATTCAGGCGCACCACGGCGTCCAGGATTTCCAGGGAGCGGGAATCTTTGCTGATCATGGCATTCCGGCCATCGTTGGGCACGTTCTTTCCAGTGGAGGCCACAAGGTAATCAATGGCCTTTTGCGGTGTCAACCCGCCCGCAGCCGGCTCCCGCGGGTCGTATCCGGGCCTCGATCGCGTCGATGATCAGAAAGCCGCGCGGGGTGAGCCGCAACCGCCCGCCGTCCGTGCGCCAAAGGCCTTCCACGCGCCCGGCCTCCCAGTCCAGGCAGTGGGGCGCCAACCAGGCCAAAGGCACCCCCGCGGCCGTGCGCAGGCCCAGGATGATCCTCTCCAGCAGGCGCGCCCGCAAATCCAGCGGATCCTCGCTTTCCTCCGGAATGCGCCCCGCCTCCACCGCCGCGCAGTAGGCCCCCACATCGCTCAGGTTGGCGTAACGCCGCCGCCCGTAGCCGCCGTGGGCCGCCGGGCCCAGAGCCAGCCAGGGCCGACGCCGCCAGTAGCCCTGATTGTGCCGGCTGCCGGCGCCTGGCCGGGCGAAGTTGCTCACCTCGTAGTGCCGGAAGCCCTGTTCATCCAGGAAGCGCACCAGGGCCAGATATTGCGCCTCGGTCTCCTCATCCGGCAGCAGGGTCACCGCCCCGCGCCGCACCTTCTGTTCCAGCTCCGTGCCGGCGTGCAGTTCCAGGATGTAGACGGAAAAATGCTCCACGCCCAGGGCGATGGCCTCCTGCAGCTCAGCCCGCAGGACATCCCACCGCAAGCCCGGCCCCAGAATCCAGTCGGCGCTGACCCGCGGAAAATGCCGGCAAGCCAGCCTCAGAGCCTTCCGCGCCGTCTCCGGTGGGCAGGCCCGCCCCAGCAACTTCAGGACCTCCTCGTTCAGGCTCTGCACCCCCAGGCTGACACGGTTGATCCCCGCCTCTCGCCAGGCGCGCGCCTTTTCGGCGGTCAGGGATTCGGGATTGGCCTCTGCCGTCACTTCCAGGTCCGCCGCCTGGGGAAACTGGTGCAACGTGCCCGCCAGCAGGCGCGTCATCAGCTCCGGTTCCAGCTGCGAAGGGGTGCCCCCGCCCAGATACACGGTCGCCAATCGCCGGCGGCCGGTCAGCAGGCCGCAAGTCTGCCGCCGCAGTTCCAGCTCACGGCAAACGGCATCCACAAAACGACGGCGGACCGCAAAACTGTGGTCCGCCGTGCGCGAGAAATGGCAATAAGAACAGAGGCTGCCGCAGAACGGGACGTGAATATAAAGCCCGCTCACGGCATCAGTGGATCAGATCCAACAGGCGGTTCCACCGCACCTTGCCGCGCCGCGGATCCCACGACCAGTAGATGATGGCCGCCTTGCCCTTGACCAGCTTCTTGTCCAGCGGGCCCCAGTAACGACTGTCCGCGCTGTTGAAGCGATTGTCACCCATCATGAAGAGATGCCCCTCGGGCACCACATAGGGCAGCCCGCCCCCCCACGGCCATTGCTTGAGGCGCGGGTTCGCCGTCAGGGCGGAGTAATCCCGTTTGGTGGCCGGTAGGGGGCAACTGTCCGGGTCATTCCAGGCGGGGATGCAACTGTGGTCTCCGCCGTAGTCGCCCAGGTTGCTCTCGTAAATGTCGCCGTTGACGTACAGGACGCCTTCCTTCACCTGGACGGTATCGCCCTCCACGGCCACGCAGCGCTTGATGTAGTCCAGGTTCTTGTCCCGAGGATAAGCGAAAACGATGATATCTCCCTGCCGCGGCTCCCGGAATCCGGGCATCTTCACGGTGGGCAGGCCCTTGACCAGGGTGAAGGCCGGCAACACCTGTTTCTGGAAAAGACGGACCCCCGGGAAGCGCACCCGCTCCGGGGTGCGGGCGCCGTAGGTCACCTTCTCCACGAAAAGGAAATCCCCGATCTGCAAAGTATCCAGCATGCTGCCGGTGGGGATGGTGAAGGCCTGGAAGAGCAGCATCTTCAGCACCGCCGCAATGATCAACGCGCTGCCGATGGCCTTGCCGTATTCCTTCCACCAGGGAACTTTGGGCGTTTTCTGCTCTGCCTGCCGTTTCTCATCCGCGGTGGTGGCGGCGTCCTTTTTCCTCTTGTTTTTAGCCATGTCGTCTCCGGGTCAACGTTCCACTTTCAGCACCGCCAGGAAAGCTTCCTGGGGAATCTCCACACTGCCCACCTGCTTCATGCGCTTCTTGCCTTCCTTCTGCTTCTCCAGCAGCTTGCGCTTACGGGAGATGTCACCGCCGTAGCACTTGGCGGTGACGTTCTTGCGGAAGGCCTTGACGGTGGTTCGGGCCAGCACGCGCGTGCCCACGGCGGCCTGGATGGCCACGGCGAACATCTGGCGCGGAATCAGTTCCTTCAGCTTCTGGCACAGCTTCAGGCCCCAGCTGTAGGCGTTCTCTCGGTGCACGATGCAGGTCAGGGCATCGACCATGTCGCCGTTGATCAGCAGGTTCAGGCGCACCAGGTTGTCCGCCCGATGGCACTTGTACTCATAATCCAAAGAGGCGTAGCCCTTGGTCACGCTCTTGAGTTTGTCGTAGTAGTCCACCACCAGCTCGTTCAACGGCAGATCGAAATCGATCTGCACCCTCTCGATATCCAGGTATTCCATCTTGGTCTGGATGCCCCGGCGCTCCAGGCTGATCTGGATGACCGGCCCCACGAAATCCTTGGGCGTGATCACCGAGGCGTGCACGATGGGTTCGCGGACCTCCTGGATATCCCGCTCGTCCGGCAGGTGCGCCGGGTTCTCGATGAGCAGTTCGGTGCCGTCCTTGAGCTGCACCTCGTACTCCACGTTCGGCAGGGTGGCGATCAGGCTGAGATTGAACTCGCGCTCCAGACGCTCCTGAATGATCTCCATGTGTAGCAGGCCCAGGAAACCGCAGCGGAAGCCGAAGCCCAGAGCGGCGCTGGTCTCCTTCTCCCAGGTCAGGGACGCGTCGTTCATCTGCATCTTCTGCAAGGCGTCGAAAAGGTCGTCGTACTGGTCGTTATCCGTGGGGTACAGGCCGCTGAAGACCATGGGCTTGGCCTCCACGTAGCCGGACAGGGGCTCGGCGCAGGCCTGGTCCTGCAACGTGATGGTGTCGCCCACGCGCACATCCCGTACGTCTTTGCTGCCGGTGGCGATGTAGCCCACCTCGCCCGCGCTCAGCCCCTTCAGGGGGACGCGTTTGAGGCGGAAGTAGCCGATCTCCCCCACCTCGAAATCCTTCTCGTTGTTGTAGAGCCGGATGCGCTCGCCCTTGCCGATGGTCCCGTCGAACAGGCGCACATAGGCCACGGCCCCCACGTACGGATCGAAGATGCTGTCGAAGATGAGGGCCTTGGGCGGTGCCGCCGGATCCCCCTGAGGCGCGGGCACCCGCTCCACGATGGCCGTCAGCAGCGCGTCCACGCCCTCGCCCGTCTTGGCCGAGACCTTGATGATCTCGTCGGGATCGCAGCCGATCAGGTCGATGAACTGCTCGGCGATGAAGTCCGGTCGCGCGGCGGGCAGATCGATCTTGTTGATGACCGGGATGATCTCCAGATCATGCTCCAGAGCCAGGTACAAGTTGTTGATGGTCTGGGCCTGCACTCCCTGCACGGCATCCACCACCAGCAGGGCGCCCTCGCAGGCGGCCAGGCTGCGGCTCACCTCGTAGTGGAAGTCCACATGTCCCGGAGTATCGATAAGATTCAGAACCCAGTCGGCCCCCGCCTCATCCTGGTAGTCCATACGGATGGGATGGCTTTTGATGGTGATGCCGCGTTCGCGCTCCAGATCCATGCTGTCCAGGACCTGCTCCTGCAGTTCCTTGCCCTGCAGGGTACCGGTCTGCTCCAGCAGACGATCGGCCAGGGTGCTCTTGCCATGGTCGATGTGCGCGATGATGCAAAAATTGCGGGTTATTTCCTGATTCGAGGCCATCATTCCATCCGGATCGGGGTTCGAGGCTGAAGGTTCGCAAACCGGGACAAGGTAATCCCAACTACGGTTTCGGACAAATATTCGCAACCATGGGCCCCGAACAATATTTCAGGACAGAATTCCGAGGCGGCGATCCCAGGGCACCGTTTCAGAAACGCCGTCCCCACTGGAAAACCACCAACTGCGGGGGCGAGGCCGCGCCGGGCAGATCCTCCCCCAGGTAGCCGAATTGCCCTTCCCAGTCATTGGGCACGGGCAGGGGGTTCTTGTCGAAATCGAAAAGATGGGCTCCCACGTAGGAATCCAGGGCAATGATCAGCAGAATCCCGCCGGACCACCAGGCGAAGTCCCGCACCTGCTCCCAGTTCTCGTCCGCCTGGACGCGATAGAAGCGGCGTTCGGCGCTGTCCGCCTCGAAACGCAGGGCGAATTTGTTGGCCCGGATAGCCCTCCGATCCCGCATCAGCATGTTGGACCAGTAGAACATTTCCACGCCAAAGGCCAGGGCGGCGCGCCAGCTGTTGTCCGTATAAAGCTGCCCCCAGCCGGGAAAAAGGGGCGTCATGAGGACCGCGCCGGTGGGGCTGACACCCGTATCCCAGGAATCGGGACCGGCGAAAGCCACCGCTTGCGCGTTGGGAGGCGGCGTCACGGCCACGGCGCTGTCCGCCAGGGCGGCCCCGGCCGGCAGCGGCGCCTCCTGCTCCGCCAACGCCACGGCGCTTCCCAGCAGGAACAACAGCAGGGCCAACCAGCGCAACATCCTCAAGCTCCATCCCAATCCGCCGGCACACGCACCAGCAGGTTTTTTTCCACGATGTCGACCCGGTGGGTACCGGCGGCCAGCGTACCCGGCTCCCCGTCCCGATGGAACCCCACGGGCCGGGACACCATAAACTCCAGCCGCCGGAAAGGCGACACAGAAATGGCCGGATGAGCCAGTCGCCCACCCCCCGCGGCCTTGGGCAACTGCCGCATGGCCGTCCAGGGCGCGATTTTTCCGATCAGGCACGCGTCCAGTTGCCCGTCCGCTGGATGAGCCCGCGGCGCGAAACAGAATCCGCCGCCGGTGAAAGGCGTGTTGCAGATCTCCGCCAAAAGATACCGGCCGCGCAGGGTCCGAACCTGCCCGGCGGCATCCTCCAGCTTCCAGACCACCTCATCCCCTCGGTAGCCGAGCAGGACCATGGCCGACGCCAGGCTGTACCGCGCCCCGCCCAGCCGGCGCCACATGCGGGCGGCCCGCAGGCTCACCAGACCGCTGGCCAGCAGGCCCAGGCTGTTGCAGAAGAAATCCCCATCCAGCCGGCCCGAGTCGAAAGCCCGATCCCGCCCCGCCATCAGAGCCGCCAGCGCCTCCGGGCGCGCGAAACAGCCGATGGCCCGGGCGAAGTCGTTCCCGCTGCCGGTGGGCAACACGCCCAGGGCCGTCCGGGTTCCCACCAGGCCGGAAGCCACCTCGTGCACGGTGCCGTCGCCCCCGACAGCCACCACCAGAGACGCCCCCGCGGCGGCCGCCTCCCGGGCCAGCCGGGCCGCGTGCCCCGGGCCGCGGGTAGGCCACAGGTCAGCCTCCAGACCCCGGCCGCGCAACAAGTCCCGGGCGGCCGGGCCGGACAGACGCCCCCGCCCCGAACCGGCGATGGGATTGGCGATTATCACGGTGGCAGTCATGGAAAAAGGCCCCACATAGGAAAGAGGTGGCGGGAATGTGTGGGAATCGAACCCACCTCGGACGGTAAACGCGCCCGACAAAAGGATTTGAAGTCCCCGGCCGTCACCAGACGACACTCATTCCCGCGGGGCATATCTCTAGACAATAGGCCATTATCCCGGTTTCCACCAGAAAAAGACCGCCTATTCCACCGTCACCGCTTTGGCCAGATTGCGCGGCTGATCCACATCCTCACCCCGCAGCACGGCGATGTGGTAGGCCAGCAACTGCAGCGGGATGACCGAAAGCAACGGCGTCCAGATATTCATGGTCTCCGGGATGGTGATCACGTGATCGCTGAGGCTGGCAATTTCCCGGTCCCCCTCGGTCACGATGCTGATGATCTTCCCGTCCCGCGCCCGCACCTCCTGCACGTTGCCCACGATCTTGTCGTAGCTGCCGTCCTTGGTGGCGATGACCACCACCGGCATCTGCGGATCGATCAGGGCGATGGGTCCATGCTTCATCTCCGCCGCAGGATAGCCCTCGGCGTGGATGTAGCTGATCTCCTTCAGCTTCAGGGCCCCTTCCAGGGCGATGGGGAAGTTCACGCCCCGCCCCAGGTACAGGCAGTTGTGGTGATCGGCGTAGACCTTGGCGATTTCCTTGATCTGATCGCTCTGGTCCAGAACGCGCTGCACCAGATCCGGCAGCTTCTCCAGTTCCTTGAGCATCTGCATGCCCCGGTCCGCGCTCAGGATGTTGCGCCGCCCCAGCAGAATGGTCAGCAGGGCCAGAATGGTCACCTGGCTGGTGAAGGCCTTGGTGCTGGCCACCCCGATCTCCGGGCCGGCGTGGATGTACACGCCGCACTCCGTCTCGCGGGCGATGGTGCTGCCCACCACGTTGGTGATGCCCAGCACCTTGGCGCCCTTGCGCTTGGCCTCGCGCATGGCCTCCAGGGTGTCGATGGTCTCGCCGCTCTGGCTGATGACCAGGCACAGGGTCCCCGGCTCGATGATGGGCGAACGGTAACGGAACTCCGAGGCGTACTCCACCTCCACGGGAATGCGCGCGTACTCTTCCAGCAGGTACTCGCCCACCAGACTGGCGTGCCAACTGGTGCCGCACGCCAGGATGACGATGCGCCGGATGTTGCGGATCTCCCAGTCCGTCAGTTCGATCCCCCCCAGCTTCACATCCCCGCTCTCGGGCAGGATGCGACCGCGGAAGCTGTCGCGGATGGTCTGGGGCTGCTCGAAGATTTCCTTGAGCATGAAATGCTCGTAGCCACCCTTCTGGATGGCATCCAGATCCCAGGTGATCTCCTGGATCTCCTTGGCGATGGGCTCGTTGTTGATGTTGAAGGTCTCCACGCCCTCGGGCGTGAGGGTGACCATGTCGCCATCGTCCAGGTAAATGACCTGGCGGGTCTGGCCCATGATGGCGGCCACGTCGCTGGCCAGGAAATTGCTTCCTTCGCCCACGCCCACCACCAGCGGGCTGCCGCGCCGGGCGCCCACGATCAGGTCGGGATGGTCCTTGTGCACCACCGCGATACCGAAGGCCCCCTCCACCAGATGCAGCGCGTGCTGCACGGCCTGCACCAGGTCCCCTCGATAAAGTTCCCCGATGAGATGCACCAGCACCTCGGTATCCGTATCGGAAAGGAACGTGTGCCCCTGCTTGGTCAGCTGCACCTTCAGCGCGGCGTAGTTCTCGATGATCCCGTTGTGCACCAAGGCCACGTCACCGGCGGTGTGCGGATGGGCATTGATGGCGTTGGGCGCCCCGTGGGTGGCCCAGCGGGTGTGGCCGATGCCACAGGTGCCGACCATGTCATCGGCCTCCAGCTTGGCCTCCAGGTTACGGATCTTACCCTGTTCCTTGACCACATGGGGCCCGTCCTCCCGGACGATGGCGATGCCGGCGCTATCATAGCCCCGGTACTCCAGGCGTTTCAGCCCTTCCAACAGGACGTGGGCTGCGTCCGGAGTCCCCGTGACGCCAACGATTCCGCACATAGAATTCCTCCTGAACCATGCTTTCCGGCCTGAAAAGCCGGCAACAGCGTATTGAACCGGGCTCCCCTCCACCCGGGAGTCGGTTCATCTTGCGCCTCGGCAATGATGCGCACCACCGGTTCGGTATTGCTGGGCCGCACGTGGACCCAGGCGCCATCGCCCACCCATTTGAGGCCATCGCGCCTGTCCAGCTCTCCGGGGCCCAGCGCCTTCAGAACTGCCTCCAGGGCCGTCCCCTCAGGCAGATCTTCCGCCGCCACCTTCGTCTTGACCATGCACACCGGCGGCAGGGCCGCGGCCATCGCGGCCAGACTTTGCCCGCTCTCGGCCAGGGCCTGCAGGATCATGGCGATGCCTACCAGGGCATCGCGCCCCGCGTGCACCGCGGGATAGATGACCCCGCCGTTACCCTCGCCACCCAGAATACAGTTCTCCGCCAAAATTGTTTCCACCACGTTGGCCTCGCCCACGGGAGTGCGGTGGACCTTCTGCCCGTGGCGGGCGGCCACCACCTCGATCAGACCGGTGGTGCTCAGGTTGACGGCCATGCTGCCGGGGGTCTTGCCCAGCAGGAAATCCGCGGCCAAGGCCAGGGTCATCTCCTCGCTCAGGGCGGTGCCGTCCGCGGTCACCAGCGCCAGCCGATCCACGTCCGGGTCCACGGCGAAACCGATATCCGCCTCCTGGGCCTTGACCTCGGCGCTGAGCGCCTCCAGGTGGACCGGGGTGGGCTCCGGGTCGTGGGGGAAATGGCCGCTCAGCCCACAGAACAGGGGACTGCAGCGCACCCCCAGCATCTCCAGCAGAGCGGGCACGATGCTGCCGCCGGCCCCTTCCACCGCGTCGACCACGGCGTGCAGCCCGCGGGCGCGGATGCGCTCCCTGTCCAGCCAAGGCACCGCCGCGATGGCGTCCAGATGCTGCCGGTCCGCGCCGGGATGCTCCTTGACCCGGCCCAGCCCGTCAAAGGCCACGTGGCCGCTGCCGTCCTCGTAGAAGCGGCGCACCTCACGGTTCTGGGCCGCCGTCAGGAACAGGCCGTTGCCCTGCAGAAATTTCAGGGCGTTCCACTGCTGAGGATTGTGGCTGGCGGTGATGATGATACCGCCCACGGCATCGCTTTCCTGCACGGCCACCTCGGTGGTCGGCGTGGTGGCGATACCGATATCCCAGATATCATGGCCGGTGCTGGCCAAGGCGGCCGCCACGGCATCAAAGACCATGGGGCCGCTGGGGCGGCTGTCACGTCCCACGATGACGGGACCGGCGGGCAGCCAGGCGCCGTAGGCCGCGGCCCAACGGGCGACGGTGACGGCATCCAGGCCATCGCCGATGACACCACGGATTCCGGAAATGCTGACACGAAGGGGCAAGATCAACCTCCAGTAAGGACCAGAAAAGTCGGCACCCGGCACGATGCCAATCCCGGTTATAATACCAATTAGGCAGCCGGGGTACCAACAACTTTGCCAAGTTAAACTTGGCCAAGCCAATGTTGGACGACCAAGCCAATTTGAATGACCAAGCCAATTTGGACAACCAAACAAAAAACCTGCCGAACGGCAGGTTATGTTCTTGCGAGGAAGCTGGAGCTGGTGAGGAGACTCGAACTCCTGACCTGCTCATTACGAGTGAGCTGCTCTACCAACTGAGCTACACCCTAAATTTTAGGAAGATGGTGCCTGGGGGCGGAGTCGAACCACCGACACCATGATTTTCAGTCATGTGCTCTACCAACTGAGCTACCCAGGCACCGGCCGGACCACAGTGCGGTCGGGAGCGGAAATAAAACAATATGAGCAGGAGAAAGTCAAGGCGTGGAGAAAAAATTTCCCCTACGCCCTGCCAAGGATGATTCAACCGCAGGCCCGAACCCCCGTCAATTCCTGGATACGACCCACGATTTCGTTCAGTTCAAAGGGTTTGTACATGCAGGAATCAGCCCGGGACCAGGTGGCAATGAAGCGTTCCCGGTCACGACTTTCGACCTTCCGGGCCGTCAGCAGCATGATGGGGAAGCGGGTGGCCTGCGGATCGTTGTCCATCCATTCCTTGAGCATGCGGCTGACCTCGTAGCCGTTGCAGCCGGGCAGCATCACATCCAGGATCATGAAGTCGGGGGGCGTCGTCTTGGCCTTCTCCAGACCCTCCAACCCATCGATGGCCGTCATGGTCTCGAAACCCCGCTTACCCAGGCTGAATTCCAGAGTCTCCAGGATATCGGGCTCGTCATCCACCACCAGGATCCTGATTTTACGCTCCATTACATTTTTCCTCCACTGCGAGCAAAGAATGCCACTGTCCATCCTGTCCCTTCGGCACATCAGCCGAAAAATTAACCCGAAAAAACCGGGTCCGGTTTTTCGACTTCATAAGGCAACAGGATACGCGCCCTGGTCCCTTCACCGGGGGTGCTTTCCAGCATCAGGTCCCCCCCATGCGCCCGGGCCAACCCACGGGTGATGTGCAATCCCAGCCCCGTGCCCGGCACCGGGCGCGCCTTCTGGTCGTGAACCCGCCGGAAGGGTTCCAGAGCCCGGCGGCAGGCTTCCTCGTCCATACCCGGACCGGTGTCGGCCACCTCGATCACGAAATTCCGTTCCGGACCCGCGGGCTGCACCGTCACGCCCACCCGGCCGCCGGCCGGGGTGAACTTCAGAGCGTTGCCCAGCACGTTGGTCAGCATCTGCACCAGCTTGTCCCGGTCTACGCCGACCACCAGTTCCGCGGGGCCCCGCACGGCCTCCAGCAGCAACCCGCCACCGATGGCCTGTTCCTGGTGCATCTGCACCGTTTCGCGCACCAAGGGCATGATATCGGCGGCCTCGGTGTCCAGTTCCAGACCACCCACGGCGGCCCGTGAGGTGTCCAGCAGATCGTCCACCAGCCGGTTCAGTCGGTCCACATTGCGGCTCATCATGTTCAGGAAGCGTTCCTGGTCCCCGTTCAGAGGCCCCGTCTCCTTCCCGATGACCAGCTGCAGGCTGCTCTTCATGCTGGCCAAGGGGGTGCGCAGTTCGTGGTAGAGGGTGCTGACGGTCTCCGCCAAAGACTCCTGCGGCCCCTCGCCGGCCGTGGCGGGCTGCAGGCTCAGAACCCGCAGACCGGATTCATGCACCTCCGGCCCCACGCTCAGGGTCAGATCGGGCATGCCCTCACGCGTGGATCGCACCACATCCGTCCTGCGGCCCGTGGCATCCAGACGGGTCAGGGCACCGGCCAAGTAGCGTTGCCAAGCGCGGGGCGAGGACCCCAGCGTGTCGTGCAGCAACTGCCGGCAGGCCTGGTTCATCAGCAACGCCCCGCCGGGCCCCACCACGGCCTGAGGCGCGGGCGCCGTCAGGAAAAATTGCCGGAAAAGATCCGGCATTTTTTGCCCGTCCAGGAATCCGACGCCCATGGTGCCGGGCTCAATGTTTTGATTTTCAATGACTTCCATGATTCTCCCGCCTTCGTATAGGACCATGCGGCAGGATTTTGCAAAGGACATGCCACCAGGGATATGCCACCAGAAGAGGCCGACGGCCGTGCCATCCGGGGCCCGACGGTCCGGCAAGGATCAGGAGCGTTGCAGAAGGGGAAGCAGGTATTGGCCGGTGATGGATTTCTTGTTCCGGGCGACATCCTCGGGCGTCCCCTGAGCCACCACCTGCCCCCCGTGGCGGCCACCGCCGGGCCCCAGGTCCACGATCCAGTCGGCCTGGGCGATGAGGTCCAGGTTGTGCTCGATGACCACCACCGAATGCCGCCGTTGCACCAGATCATGCAGCACCTTGACCAGGGCGCGCACGTCCTCGGCGTGCAGACCGGTGGTGGGCTCGTCCAAGAGGTAGAGATTGCTCTTGCCCGAAGGCATGGCCAGTTCTCGGGCCACTTTCAGGCGCTGGCTCTCGCCGCCGCTGAGGGTAGGTGCCGGCTGGCCCAGTTTCAGATAGCCCAGCCCCACCTTCTTGAGCAGCCACAGCCGCTGGCTGATGGCCGAGACATCCGCGAAGAAGCCCAACGCCTGTTCTATCGTCAGATCCAGGACCTGGGCGATGTTCAGCCCCTTGTACAGGACCTCCAGGGTGCTGCCGTTGAAGCGCCGTCCGCGGCAGTCCTCGCAGGGCACGGTGATGTCGGCCATGAACTGCATCTCCACCCGGTGGTAGCCCATGCCCTGGCAAGAGGCGCAACGCCCGCCGGCCGTGTTGAAGCTGAAACGACCCGGCGCGTAACCGCGGGCCAGGCTTTCGGGCGCGCCGGCGAAGAGGTCCCGGATGGGGCCCAGGATCTGCAGATAGGTGGCCGGATTGGAGCGGCTGGTCTTGCCGATGGGCGTCTGGTCCACCTTCACGACCTTGTCCACGGCGTGGCCCCCCTGGATGCTGGTAAAGGGGAAAGCCCGGCCCATGCCGCCGACCACGCGCGTCATGAGGCCATCGTGCAGGCAGCCGTTCATCAGGCTGCTCTTGCCCGAGCCCGAGATTCCCGTCAGAACCACGAACCGCTGCAGGGGCAGTTTCACGTCGACATTGCGCAGGTTATGCAGCCGCGCGCCCTTGATGGTCAGCCACTGGTCGGGCCGTTCCCGGCGCTCATCGCCCGCGCGATGGGGCACATCGCCGCGCATGTGGCGGGCCGTCAGGGTGTCGCCCTTGTCCATGAGCGCTGCCAAAGGCCCCTGGTAGACGATGTTCCCGCCATGGGTGCCCGCCCCCGGCCCCAGCTCCACGAAATGCTCAGCGGCGCGCAGCACGGCCAGGTCATGCTCCACCACCACCACCGTGTTGCCGCCCTCCACCAACTCCCGCAGGGTGGCGATGAGGCGCTCCACATCCCCGGCATGCAGGCCGCAGGTGGGCTCGTCGAGCACGTAAAGGGTGTCCACCAGACGCGAACCCAGGGCGTTGGCCAGATGGATGCGCTGGGCCTCGCCGCCGCTGAGGGTGCGGGTCAGGCGGTCCAGCGTCAGATAGCCCAGCCCCACACGGTCCAGGAAGCGCAGGCGGTGCAGCACGTCGTCCCGCACCTCGCCGGCGGCCTCGGCGGCCGCCTTGCTCAGGCGGATGCCCTCGATCCGGCCCAGGGCCTCCTCCACGCTCATGGCCCCCACCTGCCCCAAGTTCATGCCCTGCAGGCGGACGGCCTTGGCTTCGCTGCGTAGGCGGCTGCCCCCACAGCTGCGGCAGAGGGTGTCCCCCATGAAGCGGCGAGTGAAGAAGCGATGGTGCCCCTTCTTCATCTCCTTGCGCATGTTCACCAGGTAGGGGATGACCCCTTCATAAAGGTTGTCCCCACCCTCCAGGACCAGCAGCTGCTGCTTGCGCTTGAGCTTGGCGAAGGGCACGTCGGCGGGAATCTTGGCGCGGGCGCAGAAACGCAACAGGCCGGTGAACTGGCGACCGAAGGCCTCCGTGGCCCAGGGCTTGATCGCGCCCTCACGCAGACTCAGTTCCGGGTCCGGGATGATCTTGTTCTCGTCGAACTCCAGCTTGTTGCCGAAGCCGTTGCAGGCGGGGCAGGCCCCCTCCGGGCTGTTGAAGCTGAACAGACGCGGCGTGAGTTCAGGAAAAACTCGACCGCAGCCGTTGCACGTCAAATGGGAACTGAATTCATGGCGGCCGGCCGGCTCCAGCAAGCGCACGGCCACCCGCCCGTTGGCCTGCTCCAGGGCCAGCTCGGCGGCCTCGATGAAACGCGAACGGGTGTTGGCGGTCAGCTTGAGCCGATCCACCACCACGTCGATGATCTCGCCGGGCTCGGGCACGGGCCAGGCACCCTCGGCGGCCTCGTCCAGGCGCACCAGCTCCTCGCGCAGCACCGCCCGCTGGAAGCCCTGGGCCAGCAGAGGCTCCCACCAGCCCACGGCCCCGCTCTCGCTGGCGATGTCCATGGGGAAGCAGACCATCAGCCGCGCGCCGTTCTCGTGCTCCTTGCGCAGGGCTCGCCACACGGTAGCCGGGGTGTCCTTCTCCACCCTGATATCGCAGTCGGGGCAGTAAAGGCGGCCGGCCCGGGCCCACAGGACACGCAGGTAATCGTTGATCTCCGTGACGGTGCCCACGGTGCTGCGGCCGCTGGTCACGGCGTTGCGCTGCTCGATGGCGATGGCCGGGCTGATGCCGTCGATCCAGTCCACATCCGGCTTGGGCAACCTGGCCAGGAACTGGCGGGCGTAGGTGCTGAGGCTTTCCACGTAGCAGCGCTGGCCCTCGGCGTAGAGGGTGTCGAAGACCAGGGAGGATTTGCCGCTGCCGGACAGACCGCTGACGGCGGTCATGACGCCCCGGGGGAAGTCCACATCCACGTTCTGCAGGTTGTGTTGGCGCGCGCCTTTGATGCGGATCCACTCGCTCATGGGGGCCTTTCGTCGGTGAACCCGGATCGCGCGGGCACGATCCGGGATAAGAATTCGGTCGAACAGGATAACAGCAGTTGGCCGTCCGGCCAATCCCAATTAGTTTGGGTCCTGAATGACGCTCCGCCAAATCCTCCACGTCGAAACAGTGTTCCGCGCCGAAAGGACCAGCATGCCCGCACGCTTCGCCGCCCTACTGAAAACCATCCACACCCTGCGCAGCCCCGGCGGCTGCCCCTGGGACAGGAAGCAAACCCTGGTGGACGCGGCCCGCTACCTCATGGACGAAGGGGGCGAACTGGTCGAGGCCGCCCTGGCCGAGGACCAAGAGGGCTGCGAGGAAGAACTGGGCGATCTGCTCTTCATGGTCTGCTTCTGCGCCGAGATCCTGGGCGAAAGCTACCCCACGGATATGCACAAGGTGGCCGAGGTGGGCAACCGGAAATTGATCCGCCGCCACCCCCACGTCTTCGGGGACGACCAGGCCCGAGACTCGGGCGAAAGCCAGGAGCGTTGGAACGCCATCAAGGCGGAGGAAAAAAGGGCCAAGGGCATCGACCCGCAAAAGGAGTCGGCCGTCAAGCCCATGCCCGCCAGCACGGCGCCCCTGCATGTGGCCTACAACTACCAGAAAAACGCCGCCGGCGAGGGCTTCGACTGGCCGGATATTTCCGGCGTCTGGGAGAAGTTGCACGAAGAGCTGGACGAGTTGAAAGAAGCCGCCCACGGCCAGGATCCCGCCGCCATGGAGCACGAACTGGGCGACCTGCTCTTCAGCGTGGTGAACCTGGCGCGCTGGCTGAAGATCCAGCCGGACATGGCCCTGCGCCGGGCCAACAACCGCTTCCGGCGGCGGTTCATCCACGTGGAAAACAGCTACCGCGCCGAGGACAAGCTGCTGAAGGACGCCTCCCTCGAAGAGTTGGAAGCCGCCTGGCAGGAAGCCAAGCGCCGGCTGGCCGCGAATTAGGCCACGGCCTTACTCGGGGCAGCCGTCACCGTCCGCGTCGCCGTCGTAGTCTTCGGGCTCGTCCGGGCAACCATCCAGGCTGTCGGGCACGCCGTCCAGGTCGTTGTCCCGGTCGGGGCAACCGTCGTCATCCTCGTAGCCATCGCGGTCTTCCGGCGTGTCCGGGCAGGCGTCCCGGCTGTCCTCCACGCCGTCATGATCCCGGTCCAGGAAATCATCGGGGCAGCCGTCGTCGTCGCGATGGCCGTCCATATCCTCGGGCTCCAGCGGGCACAGGTCGTAACGGTCCAGGATGCCGTCCCCATCGTTGTCCGGCTCGGGCTTGCCGTCCCCATCCTCGAAGCCGTCGAAATCCTCCGCTTCATCCGGAGCCAGATCCCGCGCGTCGGGGATGCCGTCGCCGTCGTTGTCCTCATCGGGGCAGCCGTCGTCATCCCGGAAGCCGTCCACGTCCTCGGCAAAACGGGGGCAGTGGTCGTGGCGGTCGACGATGCCGTCCCCGTCCCGATCCCGCCCCCCGACACCGAACTGCCGGGACAGGCCCACCGCCATGCGCCACTCCGGGAAAGCCGGGTCCCAACCCGAATCCGGATCGTCTTCGATAAGGCTGACAAGGTAGGAGCCGTGCAGGGCCCATCCCTCCATCACACCCCAGCGCAAACCCGCCTCCAGGGCACTGAACTGCTCCTTGGCGCTGATCACACCCGCCCCCGCGAAACGGTCCCGGCCATATCCCACCCACAGGCTGGTGGTGCGCTTGCGGAACTCCAGGGCCGCCCGCAGCAGGATCTGATCGTTCCGGCCGGCGCCCCCCATGGCCGCGGCCGCCGGGTAACGGGGCGCCCAAGGCTGGAAACCCTCACCGCCGGTGCCGTGGCCGTGCTCTTCATCCCTGTTCCAGCGATAGCCCAGGTTCAGATGCAGGCGCATTTCCGGCGCCTGGCCCCGGGCGAAGAAACGCCAGGTCACGGCGGCGCCCGCCTGGGGCGAGAAGGCCCCTTCCCCCAGATCGTCCCCGCCCAGAGGAATGTTGCCGCCGCCGTAAAGGGCCCCGCTCAAGCCCTCGGTGCGAGGCCCGCCCAGGGTCAGCTGCCAGTCGCCGTCAGCGAGGCCGCTGCCGGTGGCGGGGATCGGCCCCACACCGCCGCTCCAACGACGCCAGGGCCAACGCGCCCGCAAGACCACTCCGGGTAGCGGGCTGGCCTCCACCCCGGCAACCACATCCAGCAGGCTGATGCTCTCCAGCCGACTGCCCACCTGGTAGACGGCCGTGCTGGTGCGATAATCCAGACGCACCGCCAGCAAGCCGTCGGCCGGCAACAGAGCGCCGGTCGTCTGACCCAGATGAATGCTGTCCTGATGCTGAACGCGGACGGGTTCAATCCGCGAGCGGTCAGCATGTTCCAGGGAATCGGGCGGCGCCTCCGCGGCCAGCACGGGGCCCGCCAGCAGGACCGGGATCAGCAGCTTGAGCAAAAGGGTTTTCAAACGGATACTCCCTGATCTCGAAGGTCGGCGCCGCCGGCGACCGCGGGCCGATCAAATTCGTCACGCACAGACCCGATCACCGATTCGATCAGATCCTCCAGGGTCACCAGGCCCAGCGGGCTGCCCCCGGGCTCGGCCACCACGGCCATCTGCTTGCCGCTGTGTCGCATCTCCTCGAAAAGCTCGAAGGGCGACATGCGCACATCCACCACCAGAAAGCTGCGCCGCAACTGCTGGGGCACCGGGCCGTCGTGCCGATCGCGGCTCAGAAAGAGCAGATCACGCACCAGAACATAGCCCTTGAGGTGGTGACCGTCTTCCCGCGTGATGGGCAAACGGCTGAAACCGCTGCTGGCCGCCGTCCGCAGACACTGCCCCACCGAGTCCTCCGGGCCCACCGTCACCAGCTGATCCAAGGGCCGCATGATGGGCCCCAGGTTCAGGCCCGCCAAGTTCATGAAGCGGTCCACCGCCGTGGCGAACCGCGCGTCCCCCTTCTGGGGCACGGTGTTGGAAAGCAGCAGGGCCGTCAGGCTCAGACGGTCGAAGCCTTCGGCGCCCCCTTCGCTCTCGCCCGCCGCCCGCGTCACCCGGCTCCAGAGCCGAGTGTAGGCCCGCAGCAGAACCCGCACCGGCGCGAAAATTCCCATGGCCACCCCAATGGCCGGCACCGAAGCCAGGGTCAAGGCCTCCGGATGCTCCCGGTACAAGACCTTGGGCAAGATCTCCCCGATGATGATCACCAGCGTCGAGACGACAGCCACGGCCAACCACTGCCCGTCCTCGCCGAA
>PDWI01004002.1_pt1 | contig 20212 bp, 20 predicted proteins | sample 1430891 | NCBI WGS metagenome assembly PDWI01 (sample SAMN01162508, study PRJNA174530) | Oral metagenome, whole genome shotgun sequencing project. | biome: Marine environment; feature: Marine mammal; material: Swab sample of the gingival sulcus; isolation source: swab sample of gingival sulcus... | reverse complement strand
TAATTATATTAAACGCTTGTTATATAGCAAATAAATTGTAATTTTGTGTTTTAAAAAAATAAAAGAAGAAAAATGAAAGACTTTACTACGGTTATAAAACCTAAAAGCAATATTTTTGATATAGATTTCAAAGAGATTTGGAAATATAGAGACCTGTACACAATGTTTGTAAAAAGAGATGTTATCACGCAATACAAACAGACGATACTTGGTCCTTTGTGGTTTTTTGTGCAACCTTCAATGACTACTATTATGTATATGGTGGTCTTTGGAGGGATAGCCAAAATAAGCACTGATGGATTGCCACAACCGCTTTTCTATTTGGCAGGTATAATGTTTTGGCAATATTTTGCCGACTGCCTCAACAAGACCTCTTCAACCTTTATTGCCAATCAGGGTATATTTGGTAAAGTGTATTTTCCTCGTATAATAGTGCCTCTATCTACCGTTACATCAAGTCTTGTCAAGTTGAGCATACAATTTTTGCTTTTTGTGATTGTATATATATACTACCTATTTATGGGTGTTGATGTTGCTCCTAATATTTACCTTTTACTTATGCCGTTTCTTATATTTATGTTGGCTGGGCTATCGTTAGGGTTTGGTATAATAATATCTTCTATGACTACCAAATATCGTGATTTGACCATACTTTTTACATTCTTTGTTTCTCTTTGGATGTATGCGACTCCTGTGATATACCCACTTAGTACAATGCCGGCAGATAAGCAATGGATAATGGCACTAAACCCTGTAACAGGTATTATAGAGGCATTCAAGTACGGGGCTTTGGGAGTAGGTATGTTTGACTGGGGAATGTTGGCGTATAGTTTTGGTTTTATGGTGTTTGTTCTTGCCATAGGCATTGTTATATTCAACAAAGTTCAACGTAGTTTTATGGATACAGTATAAAATATTTTTTTCAACAAAATATAAATAGAATGACATACAGAGAGGCAATTGATTTTTTGTACTCCACTGCTCCTATGTTTCAGACGGTAGGCAAACAAGCCTACAAGACAGGGCTTGACAACACTCATCTGTTAGACCAATATTTTGGTTATCCGCACCGTAAGTTTGCGACAGTGCATATTGGCGGCACAAATGGGAAGGGCTCTACCACACATATGTTGGCTGCAATACTTCAAAAAGCAGGTTATAAGGTAGGTTTATATACATCTCCACACCTAAAAGATTTTAGAGAAAGGGTAAAAATCAACGGAGAGATGATTTCGAAACAAAAGGTTAGTGCTTTTGTAAAAAAACACCAAGACCTTATATGCAACATACAACCATCTTTTTTTGAGATAACCACTGCATTGGCTTTCAACTATTTTGCAGAACAAAAAATAGACATTGCTCTTGTGGAGGTCGGGCTTGGCGGACGACTTGACTGTACGAATATAATATCGCCCAAACTATCTATTATAACCAATATTAGTCTTGACCACACCGATTTGTTGGGTGAGAGTATAGAAAAAATAGCGATGGAGAAATCGGGTATAATAAAACCCAATACTACGGTAGTAATAGGCGAGACAGACGATTTGACAAAAGATATTTTTATAAACAAAGCAACCTCACAGAGGTCTAAAATAGTATTTGCAGACCAAAAATATAATAAAAAAAGTATTCCTAATTGCCAACTAAAAGGATATTGTCAGCAGAAAAATATCAAGACGGTGCTTGCCTGTGTAGATGAACTGATATGTCTAGGCTACAAAATAGAGCAAGAAAATATCTTACAAGGACTCGAAAAAGTAACTGAAATAACGGGGCTTATGGGACGTTGGCAAACAATCGGCGAAAATCCTAAAACTATTTGCGACACAGGACACAATCACGCTGGGATATCTCTCATTGTAGAACAAATCAACGCTCAAAAATACAACCATTTGCATATTGTTTTTGGAATGATGGCAGACAAAGAGAGGACTAAAATATATGAACTTCTACCCAAAGATGCCACATATTATTTTACAAAAGCTTCTTTGCCTCGTTCTTTGAATGAGGTCGTTCTGATGGGTGAAGCAAAAGAGTTTGGGCTAAATGGCAGATGTTACTCTACCGTAAGAAAAGCCCTTGCGGCGGCAAGACGAAAGGCAGAAGCAGATGATTTTATCTATGTTGGAGGAAGTACCTTTGTGGTGGCAGATGCATTATAGCCCTCCAAAGAGGATATCGGTGAAGATAATAGAGATGATGTAATATTTTTATAAGGTGTAAATTTTTGTTTCTGTAATTATACCTAAACTCACACTCTTTTATGTGTAAATAGAAATGGTGTTTACGCACTTCTATAGATTTAGCCAAGATGATTTTGTATACTCCCCGCAAAAATGCAGGACTTTGTCGTATTATTTAGGGAATATGTGGGGGTTAAAAATATTTTTAATAAATTTGCAAGCCTATTAAGAATTAATCGACTTATAACATATTTTTGATAAAAAACAGAAGAAAAAAATGAATAACAATAAAGAAGTTAAAGCCTTGGCCGTAGATTCAGCGACTTCGCCTATGAGGTCCATATCAATTCCGCGCCGTGAGGTTACAGAAAATGATATAGAGATAGAGATATTGTATTGTGGCATTTGTCATTCTGACTTGCATATGCTTCATAATGATTGGGGCAATTCAATATACCCTTTGGTGCCTGGACATGAGATCGTCGGTAAGGTTACAAAAGTGGGTGATGGCGTAAGCCGATTCCGTGTGGGCGACTTAGCGGGAGTGGGCTGTATAGTCGATAGTTGCTGCCAATGTAGTCATTGTCATGACGGGAATGAGCAGTTCTGTGAACAGGGATGGACTTTTGTCTTTAATGCTCCAGACCGTAGGCATGGCGGAATAACCTATGGCGGTTTTTCCGAAAATATTGTAGTGGCAGAAAATTATGCCGTCTCTGTACCGAAAACACTCGACATCAAAAGTGCTGCCCCGTTATTGTGTGCCGGTGTTACCGTCTATTCTCCACTCAAACATTGGGGAGTGTCGAAAGGCAAAAATGTCGGCATCGTAGGTATCGGAGGGCTTGGGCATCTGGCGATAAAGATAGCCAAAGCGATGGGGGCTAAAGTAACCGTCTTTACAACTACAAAAGCAAAAGCAGACGATGCTCATCGACTCGGTGCAGACAATGTGATATTATCTACCGACCGCTCTCAAATGAAAAATTGTAACAAGCAAGACTTCATACTCGATACAGTATCTGCCAAACATAATGTAAACTCTTATCTAAACCTCTTAAAAACAGATGGGTCACTAGTAATAGTGGGACTCCCCAACGAACCACTTGAAGTAGGGGCGTTCAATCTGGTCAATGGACGCAAGAGTTTCTCGGGTTCTAATATAGGCAGCATAGCCGAGACGCAAGAGGTACTTGATTTTTGTGCCAAACACAATATCTTGGCTGATATAGAACTAATAGGAGTAGCCGAAGTGGACAAAGCTTTTGAACGACTCTCGAAGGGAAATGTTAAATATCGTTTTGTCGTAGATATGAACTCTTTATAGAGTTACAAAAGTTTTTTTGCACTGTTTTTGTAAAAAATAGTATATATATAATAGAAGTCTCAAATAAAAATAGTACTTTTGCACAAAAGTATAGTATGACAAAGGATAATCATAAGATTATTAAAAATGCAATAGCGAAAATAAAGAGGCTCGAAGAGGAAAATCTTTCCCTCAAAGAGTCGATTTCTTCGTTGAAGCAGATTGAGCAAAAGTATACTATATTGCAAAAAGATTACGAAAGGTTGAAGTTGGCAAAGGCTTTTGGACACTCCGAAGAGGATAAGAAAAGGGCATATCGCCGACTTTCTAATATGATTGCGGAAATAGATAGATGTTTGAAACTTCTTAACGACTAAAACAAAGATTCGGTTGTAGATGGAAAAGCAAAATATAACGGTAAAAGTGGCTGGAAATATATTGCCCCTCGAAATCAACAGATATGAAGAGGAGTTTTATCGTATAGCCGAAACAGTTTTTAAACATAAAATAGAATATTACGAAAAGAAGTATGCCTCAATGCCCCGAAATACCATTATAGCAATGGCTGGGTATGACTTACTGGTAGGCTTTTTGAGAAATAACAACTCTATCGATTGTAGCGAGGCTCTCAACGGTTTGGCAGAACTGTTGTAAATGCATATAAAAGACAGGCTATTAATACCCGTAAACATACAGCGTTTCTGTTGTCTGTTTGCGGTTTTTATTTGTGAAGTTTAAGTGAAGTTTAATTATAAAAATGTAATAATAGAAATGAATATACCATTATTATTGGGTGCTTTGGCAGTAGGATTAGCAATAGGTTTTGCAATCAACTATCTATTGTCAAAAAGTAGAGGTAACTCTATCATACAAAAAGCTACCGCAGAGGCAGAAGCCATCAAAAAAAACAAAATGCTAGAAGCAAAAGAGAAGTTTATAAACTTAAAAGCAGCCCACGAAAAAGAGGTCGCAGAGAAGAGTAAAAAACTTCAACAAGCAGAAAACCAACACCATCAGAAGGAGCAATCCATCAAACAGAGGTTTCAGGAGTTGAATTATAAAAATCAAGAGTTGCAAAATGCAAACAAAAAACTTGATGCTATAAGAGAAAACCTCAACAATCAAATAACAGTAGTGGAGAGCAAACAAAAAGAACTCGACAAACTGAAAGCCCAAGGCATCGAAAAACTCTCTCAAATATCAGGTCTATCTGTCGAAGAGGCTAAAGCAAAACTAATGGACAGCATCAAAGATGAGGCTAAAACAGAGGCATTGTCTTATGTCTCGGAGATGATGGAAGAGGCTAAACTGACAGCAAACAAAGAGGCTAAAAGGATAGTCATTCAGACTATTCAAAGAGTAGCCACTGAGACTGCTATCGAAAACTCTATAACGGTGTTTAATATAGAGTCGGACGAAATAAAAGGACGAATCATAGGACGAGAAGGACGAAATATAAGGGCATTAGAAGCTGCTACTGGAATAGAATTTATTGTAGATGACACGCCAGAGGCTATCATCCTGTCAGGCTTCGACCCCGTTCGTAGAGAAATTGCTCGCCTGTCGCTACATCAACTAATAACCGATGGTAGGATACACCCCGCTCGTATCGAAGAGGTTGTAGCTAAAACACGCAAACAACTTGAAGATGAAATAGCCGAAGTGGGCAAGAGAACAACCATAGACCTTGGCATTCATGGGCTACACCCCGAATTGATTCGTATGGTCGGCAAAATGAAATATCGCTCATCTTACGGTCAAAACCTACTACAACACTCTCGTGAGGTAGCTAATCTATGTGCCATTATGGCTGCCGAATTAGGGCTTAATCCTCAAAAAGCCAAAAGAGCAGGGCTTTTGCATGACATAGGTAAAGTGCCAGACGAACAGCCAGAGTTGCCACATGCTCTATACGGTATGAATCTCGCCGAAAAGTATAAAGAAAAACCCGATGTCTGCAATGCTATCGGAGCTCACCACGATGAAGTGGAAATGACCTCTCTCCTCTCGCCGATAGTTCAGGTATGTGATGCTATCTCGGGAGCCCGTCCGGGAGCAAGAAGAGAGATTATAGAGTCGTATGTAAAACGACTTAATGACCTTGAAAATATAGCAATGAGTTACGAAGGCGTTGTCAAGACATACGCAATTCAGGCAGGTAGAGAACTGCGTGTGATAGTTGGAGCAGACAAGATAGACGACTCTGCCATAGAGACATTATCTTACGACATATCTAAAAAGATACAAGATACGATGACCTATCCAGGACAGGTGAAGATAACCGTTATCCGTGAGACTCGCTCAGTAAGTTATGCAAAGTGATTTTTTTAGATAAAATTTAGTTTTTTATAAAAAATACAAAAAAAAATGTCAGACGATAAGAAAGTTATTTTTTCTATGGTAAATGTGTCGAAATCATTTACCCCCAATAAGCAAGTGTTAAAAAACATATATCTTTCGTTTTTTTATGGTGCAAAAATAGGTATTATTGGTCTTAATGGCTCCGGTAAATCTACTTTGCTGAAAATTATCGCAGGGATAGAAAAGAGTTATGATGGCGAAGTGGTATTCTCTCCGGGATATTCGGTAGGATACCTTGAACAAGAACCTCAATTTGATGAGAACAAAACTGTCAAAGAGGTCGTGCAAGAGGGAGTAGCCGAAACAATGGCTCTCCTTGCTGAATTTGAAGAGATAAATGCCGCCTTTGCAGACGAAAATGCCAATTTTGATATTCTGCTGGCTCGTCAGGCGGAGGTGCAAGACAAACTTGATGCTTGTGATGCGTGGAATATAGATACTAAGTTGGAGAAGGCTATGGACGCTTTGCGTTGCCCAAACGAAGAGGCTATCATCAAAAACCTATCTGGGGGAGAACGCCGACGTGTTGCCCTATGCCGTCTGCTATTGCAACAGCCAGATATTCTACTGCTTGACGAACCAACCAACCACCTAGATGCAGAGAGTATAGATTGGCTCGAACAGCATCTGCAACAATATCAAGGCACAGTAATCGCTATCACGCACGACAGATACTTCCTCGACCATGTAGCCGGGTGGATACTCGAACTTGACAGAGGAGAAGGAATCCCTTGGAAAGGGAACTACTCTGGCTGGCTTGAACAAAAAACTGCTCGTATGGCTCTCGAAGAGAAGCAAGAAAGCAAACGCCGTAAGACCCTCGAAAGAGAACTGGAATGGGTACGAATGGCACCTTCGGCTCGTCAAGCAAAGGGGAAGGCTCGTCTAAACGCATACGACCAACTTCTCAATGAAGACCAAAAGGCTCGAGAAGACAAACTCGAACTCTTTATCCCAAACGGTCCTCGACTTGGGAATAAAGTCATAGAATCGATAAATGTATCAAAAGCCTTTGGCGATAAGTTGTTGTTTGAAAACCTTAATTTCACTCTTCCACCCAATGGCATTGTTGGGATAATAGGTCCTAATGGGGCTGGTAAGACAACGCTTTTTCGTATGATAATGAATATGGAGAGTGTAGATAAAGGCTCTTTCGAGGTAGGGGAGACAGTCAAGATAGGTTATGTCGACCAAATGCACAAAGATATTGACCCCCAAAAAAGTATTTTTCAGGTAGTATCTGGCGGAACAGAGTTTATTCGGGTGGCAGGAAGAGAGATAAATGCTCGTGCATATCTTTCTAGGTTCAATTTTACCGGAGCCGACCAAGAGAAGCTTTGTGGAGTGCTTTCGGGTGGAGAACGCAATCGTCTCCATTTGGCTCTCACGCTTAAGGCGGAGGCTAATGTATTATTGCTTGACGAACCGACAAACGATATAGATGTCAATACACTTAGGGCATTGGAAGAGGGATTGACCAACTTTGCAGGGTGTGCTGTGGTCATCTCGCACGACCGTTGGTTTTTGGATAGAATATGTACTCACATACTTGCTTTTGAGGGCGACTCAAAGGTCTTTTTCTTTCAAGGCTCTTATTCGGAGTATGAGGAACATAAAAAGCAAAGAGATGGATACCAAGAACCTAAGCGGATTAAATACCGAAAACTTATCTAATAGGTGTTGCTGAGGCTTGTGTAAACTTGTATGGATCGTGGCAGTGATTGGGGGAGTATGGTAAACCATTTAGGCTAAATTTTGCTATAATGTATGTTGCTATACCCATTAGTTGATGGTAAATGAAGTTATTTTGGTGTCGTTTGTAATATAATATTTTTTAATAAAAAAAATATGAAGACCGCTTTTATTGTGGGATTAGGAGGTTTTTGTGGTACGCTTTTAAGGTATGCCATCAATAGTTTTTTTGCTCGTCAGATGCTAAAATCGTTCCCATACCATACGCTTACGGTCAATCTGTTGGGGAGTTTCCTCATAGGTATCGTATTTGGGTTGACGGCTCGGGGCAATCTTATTAATGAGTCGTGGCGATTATTCCTTATGGTTGGGCTGTGTGGAGGCTTTACTACATTTTCCTCTTTCTCGTTGGAAGGCATTGCGATGCTCGAAAAAGGCAACTATCTGTCGTATCTGCTATACACTGTATTGAGTGTGATTGGCGGGGCTATCTTGGCGTGGCTTGGAGTTGTTGTTACCAAATAAAAAATTTTTTATTATAAAATCAAAAAAAAAGTGTAATTTTACATTTGTAAAACAAATAGTATTTTTAATACAAAAAAGAATTAGTAATATGGCATTGAACAAAGTATTTTTAATTGGAAATGTAGGGAAAGAACCTGAGGTACACTATTTTGACGCTAATAGTCGTAAAGCCTCGTTTACATTGGCAACAACTGATAGGGGCTATAAAAGACAAGATGGCACAGAGGTAAAAGAGCGTACGGAATGGCACAATGTAGTGGTATGGAGAGGCTTGGCAGAGGTCGTTGAGAAGTATGTGCATAAAGGTAGTAAACTATTCGTAGAGGGTAAAATAACAAGCCGTTCGTACGAAGATAAAACCGGCACAAGGCGTTATGTTACAGAGATAACAGCGGAAAACATAGAGTTGCTTAACCGCACAGAGGCAAGTCAAGAAGATAGCGTTGGCAATAACAACAACCACTCTAATCCATCGCCTATGGGTAATGATTATAGTGCTGATATGCCGGATAATGACAGTGATTTGCCGTTCTGAAAAACAAAGTGCGAATGATATATGAAAACCTCTCAAAAAGTATAAACTGACGGGAGGCTTTTTTTTAATTGTCATAAAGCAGGATGTAAGTAGAACATTTTTTATACCTTTGTGGTGATTACTATAATATATGAAACATATGACAGACAACAAATATCCATTACTAAAAAACATTGATAGTCCAGCAGATATTAAAAAATTAGATGTTAGTTATCTTCCTCAATTATGTGGCGAGTTGCGGGAGTTTATAATAGAGCAGTTGGCAAATAATCCCGGACATCTCGGGTCGTCTCTTGGAGTGGTAGAGTTGGCAGTTGCCATTCATTATGTCTTTGATACGCCCGATGATAAACTGATTTGGGATGTTGGACATCAGGCTTATCCACACAAAATATTGACAGGCAGACGAAATAATTTCCATACAAACAGGCAGTTTAAAGGTCTCTCGGGCTTTCCAAGTCCAAAAGAGAGTGAGTATGATGCCTTTGGGGTGGGGCATGCAAGTACATCTATCTCTGCCGGGTTGGGTATGTGTGCGGCAAGTACTATCAGCAAAAAAAACAATAATGTGATTGCTGTCATAGGAGATGGCTCTTTGACTGGCGGTTTGGCATTTGAGGGGTTAAATAACGCCTCTATTATTGATAATAACCTCTTGATAATAGTCAATGACAACCAAATGGCAATAGACCCTATTAAAGGTGGTTGGAAAGATGCTCTTAACAGTCTTCATACATCACGAGCATATAATAAAATACGCTACAAATCATATCGTTTTTTTGAAAAAATAGGAATAATAAATCAAGAGAGAGCAAAAAAACTCACTCGCATATTCAATACCATAAAAAGTACGCCAACAAGCAGTAGCCACAATAATATTTTTGAGATGCTGTCTATTCGTTACTTTGGTCCTGCTGATGGGCATAATGTCGTAAAACTGGTAGAGACACTAAAAGAACTCAAAAAGCATAAGAAACCTCGGATTCTTCATATTATAACACAAAAAGGCAAAGGATACGAACCTGCCGAAAAAGAGGTTACCACATGGCATGCTCCCGGCAAGTTTGACCCCAATACTGGCGAAAGGAGTAGTGTGGAGTCAGAGATACCTCTTTTCCAAGAGGTGTTTGGGCATACGTTGGTGGAACTGGCTGAAAGAAACGACAAAATAGTGGGCGTTACTCCAGCGATGCTTTCGGGCTGTTCGATGAATATAATGCAAAAAGCTATGCCAGATAGAGTCTTTGATGTTGGCATAGCCGAAGGACATGCTGTTACCTTTTCTGCTGGAATGGCAAAAGAGGGGCTTGTACCGTTTTGTAATATATACTCTTCTTTTATGCAACGAGCATACGATAGTGTAATACACGATGTTGCTTTGCAAAATTTGGGGGTGGTCTTTTGTCTTGATAGGGCAGGAATAGTTGGTTCTGATGGAGCGACTCATCACGGATTATTGGATATTCCATATATGCGTTGTGTGCCAAACCTTACTGTTGCTGCACCCCGCAACGAACAGGAATTGCGTGATATGATGTTTACTGCACAGCAAAATAATATGGGGGCGTTTGTTATTCGATATCCTCGAGGTAAAGGTACTATGGCTGATTGGCGTAACGATATGCGACCTATCGACATCGGTAAGGGAGAAATGCTAAAAGAGGGCAAAGACATCGCTGTGATTACGATTGGTACGATGGCAACTCCTACCCAAAAGGCTATTGCAGAGATAGAAAAAAACAAACAAGGAGTAAGCATAGCACATTACGACTTGCGATTTGTAAAGCCACTTGACAAGGATATGCTACACAATATCGGCAGAGGCTACAAAAAGGTTGTTACGATAGAAGAGGGAGTGCTTATGGGTGGTGCCGGGAGTGCGATAATGGAGTTTTTTGCAGATAATGGATATGCCCCACAAATCAAAAGGTTAGGGATAGATGATGCTTTTGTAGAACATGGGACGCAAGAAGAGTTGTATAATATGATAGGGATAGATGAAGTGGGCATAAAGTCTGCTATTGAAAGTTTTGTATAAAAAACAACTATACAAAGAGTATTATTGGTTGGCATAATTGGAATATGAAAATATTAATAGTCGGAGCAGGTGAAGTTGGACGGCATTTAGCAAAACTTCTTACAAAAGAGAACCATAGTATAATATTGCTTGACGCAGATGATGAACGGCTTAAAGACCTTGAAGCGTACGACTTTATGACAGTAGAGGGCAGTCCGACATCGATATATGACCTCAAAGAGTGTGAGGTCGGTAGCGTAGATCTATTTATAGCCGTTACGCCGAGTGAGAGCGTAAATATGACCTCCTGTATGATAGCAACCAATTTGGGTGCAAAAAAGACTTTGGCAAGGATAGACAACAACGAATATCTTATGCCCAAGAACAAGGAGTTTTTCGCACAACTCGGAGTAGATTATCTGATATATCCAGAAGTCCTTGTAGCACAAAGCATAGTCGATAGTCTCAAAAAGAATTGGATGCGTCAATATATCACATTTAATAATGGCGAGATTATAATGTTGTCTGTTAAAGTTAGGTACGGGGCAACGATATTAAACAAAAAGTTTATCGGTGGATATTTCAGCCACGATAGGTATAGGATAGTTGCTATCAAGAGAGGTTCAGAGACCATTTTGCCGAAAGGCGAAGATGAAATATTAGAAGATGATATTGTCTATTTTATCACCAAAGAGTCGCAACTTGATTTTGTACGCAAAGAGGCAGACAAGGACAATTATCTGATTAAAAATATAATGATATTTGGAGGCACTAAAATAGCTCAAAAGGTAGTACAGAAATTACCTAGCAATTTTAGAGCAAAGGTGATAGAGCCAGATATTGATTTGTGCGAGATTATTTCAGACAAAACGCCTCATACTTTGGTGATAAATGCCGATGCAAGAAATGTAGATGTTTTAGAACAAGAAGATATTGCATCTGTTGATGCTTTTGTGGCTGTGTCGTCCAGTTCGGAGGCTAATTTGCTGACCTGTATGGTTGCTAAACGATATGGTGTCAAAAAAACTATTGCGGAGGTAGAAAACATTGATTTTTTCACTCTTGCCGAATCGATGGATGTTAGTTCTATTATAAACAAAAAGAGTATTGCCGCAAGTTATATCCACCAGATAACACTCGACTTTGACGTGCTTGATGTAATGAATTTACCTGCTATAGGTGCCGAAGTTGTCAAGCTTATCGCCAAAGAGGGCTCTAAGGTAACTAAAAATATCATCAAGCGACTCAAACTGCCTGACAATGTAAATGTTGGGGGGATTATACGCAACGGAGTTGGTATGATAGTCAATGGAGATACTCAAATAGAACCCAATGACGAGGTTATTATTTTGTGTAAAGACAATTCGATTCAGAAATTGGCAATGTGGTTCAAATAGGTTATGGTAGTAAAAAAGGTCAATTCAGGCTTTAATTTTCGTTTGGTGTCAAGGGTACAGGGAGGTTTGCTTGTCATTGAGAGTCTCTTTTTCTTGTTGTGTATGGCAATGGAGTTATACTACAAAGAGGATATTATATATTCATTTTTAGTTCCTTTTGTCGTTTCTATATCGTTGGGGTTTGCTGGGTTGTGGCTTGGTCGAGGGGCATCTACTACTATTGGCAAAAGAGAGGGGGCTATTATTGTTACTATGACATGGGTTATATGTTCACTTATAGGCATGTTGCCATATATTATTAGTGGTTTTATACCGAGTGTGTCTGATGCTTTTTTTGAAACTATGTCTGGCTTTACTACGACTGGTGCGACTATTCTTACCGATATAGAGGTATTGCCTAGAAGTTTACTTTTTTGGAGGAGTACGACTCATTGGGTAGGAGGTCTTGGTATCATTGTTATTACAATGGCATTGCTTCCTATTTTTGGGTTTAATGGCTCTTTGATATATTCGGCTGAGGTTACAGGTATTGGCAAAGATGTAATACACCCCAAAGTGAGTGGTACGGCAAAAAGGCTTTTGTTGATATATCTTATTTTGACCATAGTTGGCATAGTGGGGTTGTGGTTGGCTGGTATGACTCCTTTTGATGCTGTCAATCATTCTTTTTCGAGTGTCTCTACGGGTGGTTTTTCTACAAAAAATAGTAGCATTGCTTTTTGGAGTTCTCCTTCCATCGATTGGGTTATCATAAGTTTAATGTTGCTGTCGGGGGTCAATCTCTCTTTGTATTATTTTGTTGCTGTCGGGAGGTTCAAAAGAATTCTTAAAGATGAGGAGTTGCGAACTTTTGTTTTGATAATGCTTGTTTCTGCCGCTGTTATGACTATCGTGCAGAGGATACATAGCAATATGCCGTTTGTTGGGTTGGGCAAGGCAATCCGTGATAGTGTTTTTACTATAACTTCTCTATTGACTACGACAGGCTTTTGTTCTGTCGATTACTCTGTTTGGGAGCCTATAGCCTTTATTCTAATGCTTGTCTCTATTATTGGAGGCTCTGCGGGGTCGACTGCGGGAGGCTCGAAGGTTATCAGGGTGCTGTTGGTGGTTAAGTATTGTTACTTTGAATGTAAACGAATGATACACCCCAATGCATACTATCCTGTTAGATACAACGGCAAATTAATTCGTAATGATATTGTTACTCGAATGTTGGCGTTTCTATTTATTTATGTTATAATACTTTTTGTGGGGTCGGCGGTGTTGTCTCTTTCGGGCATTGGTTTTGCGGAGGCGATGTCTGGTATGATAGCATCGTTAAGTAATGTTGGACCGGCGTGGGGCAAATTAGGACCTGTTTTCAATTATGCGGGCTTATCGGATTTTGCTAAATGGTTTTTGTCTTTTGTGATGATGGTAGGAAGGCTCGAATTATTTACCGTTATAGTTATATTTACTCCTGCTTTTTGGAAACGATGAATATGTTTTTTTGTAGAAAAAGACGAAGTTAAATACTTTGTTTGTAAAATATAGCTTTTTATGTATAAGAAATATACTGAGATACTTGCTAGTATCTTTGGCGGTAGAGTGCAGAAGATAACTATCAATGCAGGATTTACTTGCCCTAATAGAGATGGGGTCAAAGGGCGTGGCGGTTGTATATACTGCAACAATGCGAGTTTTTCGCCGTCATATAACGATTCTCACAAATCTATTACGAGTCAGATAGATGATGGGATAGAGTTTTTTAGCAAATATAAGGCACAGAGATATATTGCCTATTTTCAGAGTTATACCAATACATATCTATCGGATAGAAGTAGAGGTGTTGATGAGGCGTATAGTTTGTCTGATAAGGAGTTTGAGTCGTTGAGAGCGATGTATGAAGAAGCTTTGTGCCACCCTAAGGTGATAGGGATAGTGGTTGGCACTCGCCCCGATTGTGTAGATGAGCGGTTGTTGGATTATTTTGCCGATTTGTCGAACCGATACTATGTGATGATAGAGTATGGAGTAGAGAGTACCAATGACCGGACGCTTGATATTATCAATAGAGGTCATACCTACGCCGATTCTGTGTGGGCGATAGAAGAGAGTGCGAGGCGCGGAATAGAGACGGGGTGTCATCTGATATTAGGGCTTCCTTCGGAGGGAAGGAATGAGGCTATTTTTCATGCCAAAGAGTTGTCTCGGTTGCCGATAGATGTGTTGAAGATACATCAGTTGCAAATCATCAAGGATACTATATTGCATAAGCGTTATCAGTTGTGTCCGTCAGACTATCCGTTGTTTTCTCTTGGGGAATATATCGAACTATTGGTTGATTTTATAGAGGTATTAAATCCTAAAATTGCTTTGGACAGGTTTATTTCGCAGTCGCCACCCGAGTGGCTTATTGCTCCGAGGTGGGATATAAAAAACTTTGAGTTTGTCCATAAACTCGAAAAGCGTATGCGAGAGCGGGGGGCTTATCAAGGCAGGTATTATGTAGGGGGGTAACAAAAAGAGACTAATCGCATTAGACGAGCAGTCTCTTTTGTTTTTTTGTATTAAAGGCTTTTTTAGTCTATGATGCCTTTGTATGCTTCTGCGTCAAGTAGTTGGTCTAATTCGGCAGGGTCTGTGATTTTTATTTTCACCATCCAGCCTTTTCCGTAGGCATCGCTGTTTACGAGTTCGGGTGCGTCTTCTAATTCGGCGTTAATTTCGATTATCTCGCCACCTACAGGCATCATTAGGTCAGAAACTGTTTTGACGGCTTCGATAGAGCCAAAGACTTCATCTTTTTCTATTGTTTCGCCTTCTGTGTCTATATCCACAATGACTATTTCACCTAATTCGCTTTGAGCAAAATCTGTTATGCCAACAAAAGCAAATTCTCCTTCTACACGAATCCATTCGTGGTCTTTTGAATACTTCAAATTGCTTGGTACATTCATAATAACTATACTTAAAATTTAAAATTGATTTGTCATATACTCTATAAAATAAGATTGCAAAGGTAATTTAATTTTTTTAGTTGTCAAATAGATAAATGAGTTTGATTTAGTTAAAAAAAACAATTAATTTTGCATCGTAATAAATATTTTTATAGTTTAATTAAAAAAAATGGATATGACAAAGAATTTATTATTAGGAATGCTGTTGTGTGTTTCTATACTTTTCACAAGTTGTGCAACTATTTTTACTGGCACAAAAGATGTTATTAATTTTGACTCAAAGCCACAAGGTGCTACTGTATATATAGATGGTTTGGAGGTTTGTAAAACGCCGTGTCAAGCCTCTGTGAAAAGAAGTTTAGACGACACTACGGCTGAATTTAAATTAGATGGATACGAAACGAGAGTTATCAAATTAGACAGGAAGTTTAATCTTGTAAGTATTTTGAATTTTGGGGGGCTTTTAGGATGGGGAGTTGATGCCTTAACTGGCTCTATTATGAAATATGACAGGAAACATTACGATTTGAAAATGAATAAACTAGCAAAAACATTGTCAGAAGAGAGGACATTGAAAATAGAGATTAACACAAAAGACAAAAAAGTTGATTTTTATGTGGCTAAAAAATAGAATAGTATAAAATAAACATATTATCTCCTCATAAGGTTTATGCTTTTGAGGAGTTTTTTTTGTATAAATTAAAAAAATAGATTTTTTTTCTTAAAAAACTTGACAAAGGGTAGTTCAATGTATTATCTTTGTATTTTCACAACCAAAATAAAAATAATAGTATGAAACTTTCACAATTCAGGTTCGACCTGCCCGATAATCTTATCGCTCAACAGACCTTAAAGAATAGAGATGATGGCAAAATGATGGTGTTGCACAAAAAAAGAGAGAAGATAGAACATAAACGATTCGTAGATATTCTCGATTATTTTGACGAAAAAGACCTCTTCGTATTCAATAATACTCAGGTCTTCCCCTCCCGCATGATAGGTATCAAAGAGAAAACAGAAGCCGTAATAGATGTTATTATGCTCCGGGAGTTGAACCCAGAGGTGAAACTGTGGGATGTGCTGGTAGACCCCGCACGGAAGATACGAGTTGGCAACAAACTTTTTTTCGGAGACGACAAGAACATCGTGGCGGAGGTTATCGACAATACCACTTCCAGAGGGCGTACGCTCCGCTTCCTATACGATGGCTCACACGAAGACTTCAAAAAGGACCTCTTCTCATATGGAAAAACATTGATGCCCCCATACATCAACCGTACAGCCTCTGCCGCTGACACAAAGATGTATCAAACCCTCTTTGATGAGGTGGAGGGTGCTGTGGTCGCCCCGTTCGCAAATATACGGTTCAGCCAAGAGATGTTGAAGAAGATGCAGATAAAGGGTATTGACAAAAGTTTTGTTACCTTACACTGCTCGTTGAGTGCTTTCAGAAATATAGAAGTGGAGGATTTGCAAAAACATAAACTCGACTCCGAACAGATGGAGGTAACCCCCGATTTTGTAGAACTCTTCAATAAAAAATATGCGGAAGAGAGAAATATCTGTGCTATCGGTACCTCGGTATTGAGGGCTTTGGAGACCGCCTCTACGGTCAAAGGTAAGGTAAAAGAGTATAAGGGCTGGTCGAATAGATTTATCTTCCCCCCATACGAATTCCAGACCGTCAATGCGTTGCTCTCAACAATGCACCTGCCTTGTTCTACTATGCTGATGAATAAAGCAGCTTTTGGAGGATACGATTTTGTGATGAATGCCTACCAGACCGCTATCAAGAAAAAATATAAATTTGGTTGCTATGGCGACACAATGCTAATAATCAACGACTAACAAACGGTAAAGATAATATGTCAAAACCATCAATACCCAAAGGAACACGAGACTTCCTCCCTTACGAGATGGAGAGAAGAAATTATATATTCGATACAATAAAATCTGTCTTTTGTAAGTTCGGATTTGTACAGATAGAGACCCCCGCAATGGAAAATTTATCTACCTTGCTTGGGAAGTACGGTGATGAGGGCGATAAACTGCTGTTCAAAATACTCAACTCGGGTAACTTTATGGAGGGGGTCAGCATCACAGATAGTAGCCAATTGTCCGCCAATAATATCGGACCGAAAATCACAGAAAAGGGATTGAGATATGACCTCACAGTGCCATTTGCAAGGTTTGTAGTACAAAATAGAGATAAAATATCATTCCCTTTTCGCCGCTATCAAATACAGCCCGTATGGCGTGCCGATAGACCTCAAAAAGGGCGATACAGAGAATTCTATCAATGTGATGCTGATATTATAGCCTCCGACTCGTTGGTCAATGAGGTCGAACTAATTGAAATGATAGACGAAGTATTTGCAAAATTAAATATGAGAGTCGCAATTAAGTTCAATAATAGAAAAATATTGACCGCAATAGCAGAACTCGTAGGAGAAGCAGATAAGATAATCGACATCACAGTGGCAATAGATAAACTAGACAAAACATCTCTGACCGAAGTCAATGCCGAACTCGAAAGCAAAGGTCTCTCGCAAGAAGCAATAGCACAACTACAACCAATCATTCTGTTGGACGGCAACAACAAAGACAAAATAGCACAATTAAAGTACATCATCGGACAAATCCCAACAGGAGAAAAAGGTATAGAAGAGATAGAGACAATATTGAACTATCTAAACAAAGTAACGCTAAACGCCAATTTGGAACTCGACCTAACTCTCGCACGAGGATTAAACTACTATACCGGAACTATTATTGAGGTCAAGGCACTTGATGTGCCAATAGGCTCTGTCTCTGGCGGAGGACGATATGATGACCTAACTGGCATTTTTGGACTGAAAGGAGTATCGGGGGTAGGAGTCTCTTTTGGGGCTGATAGAATATATGATGTGCTGGACACACTAAATCTTTTTTCTCAACACTCCGCCTCTACAACGAAAATTCTTTTTGTAGCATTTGACCAAAAGGGTATAGAGTATGCTTTGCCGATATTGCGAATGTTGAGAAAAGATGGTATTGCCGCAGAGATATACCCTTCGCCGACAAAGATGAAAAAGCAGATGCAGTATGCCAACGACAAAAAGATACCATTTGTGGCTATTGTAGGCGATGACGAAATAGAAAAACAAGGCGTGATGCTTAAAGATATGACTACCGGCAATCAAAAACTTGTGATGTCCCACAAGTTAAAGGATAGTTTGTAATACATAAAAAAAGCCACCTGCAAAACATATTGTAAGTGGCTTTTTTTTGCTCTCCCTCTTGGACTTGAACCAAGGACCCTCTGATTAACAGTCAGATGCTCTAACCAACTGAGCTAAGGAAGAGTGTTTTCTATTGATATATCAACTTTGATTGATACGAGTGCAAAGGTATATCTTTTTTTTTATTTGAACAAAAAAAAATATAAAAAAAAGTAGTCTGCTATAAATCAGTCGTTTGCAAGAGTATTTTAGAGGCTATCTCTTCCATTTTTTCAGTTGGAATGGTTCTCTTTTGCTTAGAAAAATTCAAATCTCCTTCGCTGTTGAGCGGAATTAGGTGTATGTGGGCGTGTGGTACTTCCATTCCCATCACTGCCACGCCGACCCTCTTGCAGGGAATGACTCTCTCTATTGCAATCGCTGTTTTACGAGTAAAATCCATAAGTCCACGATATGTGTCATCGTCTAAGTCGAATATGTAATCTACTTCAACCTTAGGAATTACAAGAGTGTGTCCTTCGGCAACTGGATTTATGTCCAAGAAAGCAAAAAAACGCTCGTTCTCTGCCACTTTGTAGCAGGGAATATCTCCATTAACTATTTTTGAAAAAATCGTCATCTCCAATCAGAGGGTTATATCTAATATCTCAAATTTCAAAAGTCCGGCAGGAACATTCACCTCTACTATGTCTCCTCGTTTTTTGCCCAGAAGCCCTTTGCCGATAGGCGTATTGATAGCTAATTTCCCTTCTGCTATATTTGCTTCGCTTTCAGAAACAAGAGTGTAGGTCATCACCTTGTTGGTGTTTAGATTCTTTACCTCCACATTGTTTAGTATCTGAACACTGTCCGTGTTTAGTTTGCTTTCGTCTATTATGCGAGAGTTAGCCAAAGTCTCTTTCATCTTGGCAATTTTCATCTCGAGCATGCCTTGTGCCTCTTTGGCCGCATCGTATTCGGCATTTTCAGACAAGTCGCCTTTGTCTCGTGCTTCTGCTATCTGTGCCGAAATGGCTTTCCTATCAACCGCTTCCATTCTCGCTATATCGTCCGCTAACTTCTTATAGCCCTCTTCTGTCATATAAACAGTTTTCATAGTGTGTAGATTTATATGTTTAGTAAAATAGATAAATAAAGAGAATTTCGGTATTGACATCACCGAAACTCCCCAATTATGAAAAAAAAACAAAGTATTTAATCGCATATAGTGTACGATCAAACACTCTGCAAAGATATAACAATTTTTTTGAACAAAAAAATATTAGTTGAAACGCTATTGTTCTATCTCGAAAATAATTTAGAAGTTCCGTTGCTATTTAAATTGTATTTTTGTGTTTGAAGCAATGGATTGGCACTGTTTTATGTCTGTTTTTGTGCCGAAAAAATATTAACATTGGTTAGCGTACAAATTTAAAAACGCTTGAAAAGAAATTTAGGAGATTGGTATTTATCTTACAATACTGTTTATTTTAAGTTTGATATAGCAACTTCAAACAAATTTATTATCTTTGCACTTTAATTTATATAAAAAATATGTTTAACGAAGTATTATCTATTGCAGGGAAGCCAGGACTTTTTAAAATGGTTTCACAAGCAAAAAATTATGTTATAGTAGAGTCTCTATTAGACCAAAAAAGAGTGCCATCATATCCTAACGAAAAAATATCTTTGTTGAGAGATATTGTGATGTATGCCAATAGTGGCGATGAAAAGTTGGGCAATATATTCAAAATGGCATTTGATAAAGAAAATGGGGGCAAGATAACGGTCGATGTGAAAAACAACAATGCCTTGAAAGAGTATTTCGGCGAGGTATTCCCAGATTTTGATAGGGACAGAATATATCCTAACGATATTAAAAAGTTTATTAGCTGGTATAATCTGCTCATAGACAACGATATTACAGATTTTGTAGAGGAAGATATCCAAGAGTCGTCTGCCTCAGAAAATAAGGAGGCGTAGCCTCTTTGTCGTAAGAGAAATATAGGCAACCGCTTGAAGTCCGAGATGTCAGATGGCGGTTGGTTGGT
>PDWI01004001.1_pt1 | contig 20221 bp, 18 predicted proteins | sample 1430891 | NCBI WGS metagenome assembly PDWI01 (sample SAMN01162508, study PRJNA174530) | Oral metagenome, whole genome shotgun sequencing project. | biome: Marine environment; feature: Marine mammal; material: Swab sample of the gingival sulcus; isolation source: swab sample of gingival sulcus... | reverse complement strand
AAAAATATTCAATGAAACACCTATGAAATGGATAATCAAAAAAAGAGTTGAAAAAGCAAAATTTTTAATACAAGAACTAAACTATGAAGTTGGAAATGCCGCTTTAACAGTTGGATTTAAAAGTCAAGCTCATTTTAGTAGAGTATATAAAAAAGAGTATGGAAATACTCCTAGCTTTATAGACAAATAAACAAACCTTACAGACAAACAAAATATAAAAATATCTGATATAATTTTCTCACTATTTAATAAGGAGATTAATATGAAAAAGATAGTTTGTTCTTTAGCTCTATGTACACTTGCAAGTTTTGCAAGCACGAGCATTGATGGTTTTAGTTCCCCTGAGAGTGTTATTGTTAAAAATAACAATATTTACGTTTCAAATGTAGGAAAAGAGTTGAAGCCAACCTTAAAAGATGGTGATGGTTTTATCTCAAAATTAGATATAAATGGAAAAATCACTGATTTGCACTTTATAGATGACTTAGATGCACCAAAGGGTATGGAAATCATAGATAATACTCTTTATGTTGCAGATATTGATGCTTTAAAAGCTTTTGATTTAAAAACAAAAAAGAAGCTTTTTTCAATAGTTTTTAAAGGAGTAAAATTTCTAAATGATATAGAAGTAAAAGATAAAAAAACTCTTTTTATAAGTGCAAGTGATGCAAATATTATTTTTGAAGTTAATCTTAAAAATAAAAGCTATAAAAAACTAGTTGATTTGAAAGTACCAAATGGGCTTTTTTATGAAGATGGAGTCTTGTATGTAGCTCAACTTGGAAGTAGTCCAAAGTCTATGTTTGATGCCAAAGGAAGTTTATATAAAATTGATTTAACAAATAAAAATAAATTAACCAAACTAGCTAGGTTTAAAGGTATTTTAGATGGAGTTTGGAAGATTAATAATAAAATTTATGTGAGTGACTGGGTAAGTATGAAAAAAACAGGAATTATTAGAATTTATGATTTAAAGACAAAAAAAGAATCAATTTTGAAACTAGAGCCATTTTTAGGGGCTGCTGATTTTTGGATTGATGAAGTATCAAATAAGTTATATTTACCCCAAATGCTTGGAAATAAATTAAGCATTATAGAACTTAATCAATAGAGTTTAAACTATATTGATTTATTGCCTTAAAAATATCAAGCAAAAATAATGAAGTGGATATAAAGTTACAATTGTAATACCTCCTGCGATAATTAAAACATTTTTAGCATTTTTTTAGGTTCTAAAGCCATCGAATTCGATGGCTTTAGAAAAGAAGATAGTTTTAAAGTCTTGTAAGTTCGCAATCAAAACGATAGCAAATCACATTAAAAATCTCACAGTAAAATCTTGTTTTGGCCTAAAAAAATCTTTTTACTATTGTTTTTGGTGCAATTTATTGATTAAGTTTACTCCTTTAAAATTCATAATTATTAACTTTTTTCTACTGTGTTTGCCTAATAAGGTAGTTCGTTTGACATCTATATTAAATGCAAACGTATTTTTACCACAATTTATCCTAAAATGTTTATTGTATTCTACATCTACAAGCCCATTACAGCATAGATAGCACTCTAAACTTTATATCTTACAAAGCATCTTTTTACATTAGGGGATATTTCGATGAAAAATTTTACATATGGTAAAATATGCTGAACATGGATTGTTTTAAGGCGTCTTTGACTTGTTTTAGTTTAGTTTTACTTTTCTCCGATACTAATAAAAGCTCTAAAATAGTCTTCATTAAGTTCAAGACTACCTATAGTATATTATAAATTTACAGTTTCAATATATTATATTTCTTATCTAAATTTTACCCAGCATCTATTTATAGTATTGCAATTTAAACATAACAATCTACCAGTTTCAGTAGCGCTTAAATCATAACAAAAAATAAAAAATTTTTACATGTGCTTAAGACTTATTGTTTGGTTATTTCATTAGCATTATTACATCATAATGCTAATTTAAAGCTTAGTTATTAATATTCACATACTCTATCGCTTTGCAACATAGTTTCTCTTTTTTAACTCCTTGTCTTTATACATGTTCCTGTCAGCAGCATGCATAGCTTTTCCAAACTCATCGCCTGAACCGATATCGCAAAAACAATATCCATATGATACGCCAAATTGATTTTTACGCATATTTTTTATTCGTGTATTTTGATACTTTATAGCTAATGTTGATAGTTGAGTTTGAATATCTATGCTTTTTGGCGCATGATAAACCACCACAAACTCATCTCCTCCTATTCTAAATATATCTTTTTTATATTTAGGATCTAAACCTTCTTTTAAATATTTTGATAAAAGAGCTATAATATGATCGCCATATTTGTGTCCATACTGGTCATTAATATACTTTAAGTTATCTATATCCATCAATATAATATAAAAACTTCCTTTCTCTTTTTTATAATCTACGCGCTTTTCAGATAAAGACAAACGGTTTCCAACTTCAGTTAATCTATCAAAAAATGCTAATTTTTGATAAAGTTCAGTTTTTATCTTTTTATCTCGGTCAGAGATATAAAAACTGAAAAATTCATAACATTGAAACACACCAAAACCAAAAACGCCTAATTTAAAAAAATTACTAAATACTATAAATCCTTTTAAAATACCCATGATAGATTCTATGCTAGTGCCAAGTATGAGGGGAGAAAGAGAGAGTACCATTAAAATCTTTCGACTCTCTTTATATGTCTTAGCAACAATACAAGCGTACATAATCAATACAAAAACATAAAGAATTATAAAATATGTATAATTTGCCATCACGCTAAAAGTTTTTATATTTAAAAATACTAAAACATATTGAATACAAATATTCATAGAAGCAAAAGCCATAGCAAATTTTAATTGATGACGTAACTTTTCATTGCTCCTAACAATAATAGCATTTAGAATAAAAACAGGTATAAACATGAGAGATGTGTAGCTAAAAAGCTGTAAAAATACTGTATATTTACTTAGTATAAAATAGCTAATAGGCATAGCGCAAACAATAAACACAAAAAGACACATTGTAAGTAGCGCTATATAAATAAAATATTTTTCAATGGATGTGCGTTTTTTAAAAGGGTTTGTCGTAGAAAAGACGCTTACACAAATAATAAGCAAAAATAGCAAAATCAAATAATTAAATGCGCTTCCATGAATGAAATAGTCAGATAAAATATTTATACGCTTACCAACTTTTATCTGTTTTAACTCATACACTGAAGAGTATGGCTGGTCATTTTCATAATATAAAATTATTTTATTCTCTTTGATATTTTTTGGCAAATCGATAAGAAAAAGTGAATTATTTTGTGCATATTTTGATTTATTTACTGCATTGAAGTTTCTATATATTACTTTTCCATCCACTTCACAGCGAATAGTTGCATTTCTTGATATAAATGATAAAGCTTTGCCATCTATCATTCCTATATTATTCATATTTAAAACAATATTAAAATTTCTATCGGTTTTTATGGAAAATGGTGCACTTTTACGGTAAGTAGTGCCATCTTCAAAAACTACATCGATAGGACCGCTAAAAGAGTAAGGAGCTATTAAATCTGTCTTAATATCTGAAAAAATGTCCTCTTTTGTGACAAGAAAAAAACAACCTATACAAACAATAATCATAGCACAAAAATATACCACTCTATGCAAATTGTTAAAAATATACGAAAAAAATTTCATTGACACACTTCTATAAATATAATTTTTAATTTTAGCAAGGCTTATAGTAAACCAATTAACTAATCTTAACTACACCCCCTATGGGGTTAAATATCGACCTATTTACATATATCTTTAGATATACATGTAAAAAAAATTTATTCAATCTCCACTGCTTCCACACCACCAATTTTTGCATAAAAAAGCCAAGCGCTTACTTTTTTACCATTTTCTATCGCCTCAAGAGCTTTTTTATAGTTTTTTACCTGTTTTATATGCTCAATTTGAACATTTTGCGAAGTTTTATAATCAACTATAACATACCTATCTTTAAAACATACCAACAAATCAAGCTGTTTTCGTTCACCTTTAAACATCAACCCTTGCTCTTTTTTGAGCTTGCCATTTTTTATTAAGGATAAAAAAGTTTCATTTTTAACAAGCATATTAGCTCTTTTTAACACCTCTTTTGTATCGATAAGTTCACCATATCTATTTTCAACAGCCATATATGCTTTTTGTAAACTTTTTTCATCAAACTCATCTACTAACTCTAAAAGATAGTGAAATGCCAAACCAAAGTAGATGGATTTTACATCAAACTCATCATCTTCTTCTACATGTAGATTTTTTTGCAACCCATACGAAGTTAAAGGCTTAAAAAGATGAAGTGGCTCTTGTGTTTGAACCTCATTTGAAGATTCAATCTCGCCTTTTTCAAATTCATTTAGGTTTAAAAACTCCATACTTGAGCTTTTCTCTTTTTTTAAAACTATCAAAGACTTTTTAGCCCTTGTAAACGCCACATACATGGCATTTTTACTATCGACTGTGTTCAATAAAGCCTCTTTATCTTTTGCATTTTTATATTCACTATCGACAAATTCTCGATTTTTCATCCTAAGATAAAGGTTTTTAAGTCTTTCATTTTCATACTCAAATAAAAAAGTATAGCTTTGATAGTTTGGGCGCGTGAGTTTATCTAAGACGATGACATGTTTAAACTCTAAGCCTTTAGATTTGTGAATAGTTAAAGCTTTTATGCCTTTTGCGTCACTGCTTTGAGAAGGTTCATTTAGTCGGTCTAGCTCAAATAGTAAAGTTTGTATATTTTTATACTCCTTAGCAACTTCTATAAAACGCAAAATATCCACATCGCAACCATCAAGTCCGAGAAGATTGACTGCTTCTATAAGTAAGTTTTCAAGGGGTTTATCAAAGTTTTCTAATTTTACATGTAAGCTATCTTTAAAGTCATTTCCAAGTAAAACTAGAGTATTTTTTTCACATAATCTTATATCAAAATAGCTATATTTTAAAAATTCACACAAAGCCTTTACTTGCCGTACACTAGTTAGTTTTTTAGTACTTTCCACATTTACATGTAAACTTTTATCCCAATTTAAAATATACTCTTTTACCGCAGCTGCATCAGAGTTTGTGTGACAAAGTACGGCTATATCATCGCTTATAACTCCATTTTCAAAAAGGGTTTTTATATTTTCTATCATCTTTTCAAGCAAATCTTCGCAAGTTTGAACTTTTACATAACCTTTTTTTTGGTTTTTATCTTTTACCTTTTGTGGAGTAAAATCTGGAAAAATTGGCTTAAATATATCATTTACATATTCAACCAAATTCCCATAACTTCGGTAATTTGTATCAAGAGAACTCACCTTAACACCAAATCGTTTTGAAACCGCATCAAAAAGCTCTTTACTTCCCCCACGAAAACGATATATAGACTGCTTTGTATCACCCACATAAAAAAATGTACGATTTTCTTTTATACCTTTTCCTGAACTTATCTCATTTACAATGGGGCTTAATATATCAAATTGAACAACATTTGTATCTTGAAACTCGTCGATTAAAAGATGCTCAATTGCCCCATCAAGCCTAAAATATAAAAACTCATTTGAGATATTTTCATTTAAAAGTTTATATACTAAAAATGTCACATCGCTAAAAGTTAGCTCATTTAATTGGTTCGATAGTTTAAATTTTACATCTTCATAAAGCTTAAAAAGTGAAAAAAGCTCACCTAAAACATAAGCCTCTTTTTGTTTGCAATACTTACTAAAGCTAGATTTTAGCTCACAAAACATCTCATCAAGCCTATCTTCATAAACTTTTGAAAAAGTACGATAATTTAAACTCTCCTTTGACCAAAAACTTTTTTGTGCAAGTTTTTCTAAGCTATCGGCTTCAAACATTCCAAGTGCCGTTTTTGACGCACCTTTATCTTTTAAAAAAAGGTAAATCTTTTTTACATGTAAAAGTACTTCTTCGCCGTTTGGGTAAGAGGTTTTAGAAAATTTTTCAAAATCCAACTCTTTGCTTTTTTCATAAAGCAAAACAAAAAAACCAAATACATTTAAAAGTTTTTTCTGCTCATTTGCCATAAAGTTTATAAGTGAATTAAAAACATTTTTATCTTTATACGCCTCTTTTATGAAAAGCTCTTCTAGCTTGCCTTTGTGGGTTTCATCAGTTGTAAGAAAATCTGGCATTACCCCTAAATGTAAGGAAAATTTTCTTAATATTTTTCCAAAAAATGCGTCTATGGTTTCTACATGTAAAGAAGCATTTAAAAACCGCTCGCTCACACCTTTTTTTAAAGACAATATCTCATCTTTTGACTTACCTGTTGCTTCACAAATGCTTTTAAGTTCATCTTGATTTTCTAAGTTTATAAGAGTTTTAAATATCCTCTCTTTCATCTCATTTGCGGCTTTTTTCGTAAAGGTAAGTGCTACGATATTTGAAGGATTTGCCCCTAAGAAAAGTAAACTTAGATATCTAACTGTTAAAGCGTAAGTTTTACCACTTCCTGCACTTGCTTTTAAGGCCAATAGTTTCTCCATTACTCACGTCCTAGTAAGATATTGTAAGGCGAGTAAGCACAATCTTTATCTTCGATGGAGTAATTTATCTCTTTTTGATTTTTAAGTTCATTTAGTATTTCAAAAAGCTTATCGCACTTTTGCTCCATCTGCTCTTCCCAAACGATGTCTCCGCTATTTAAGTCATAAAAACCTGCATTTTGTACATTTTTATACTTTTGTTTTGCTAAAAGAAAGTAAAATTGTAACTGAAAATCCACTTGATTTTCAATCTTTTTCTCCATATTTATCTTACCACTTTTGTAATCAATCACACAAAAGCTTCCATTTTTATGCTTATCAATTCTGTCGATTTTTCCAAAAAATTTTACGCCATTTATCTCATATTCAAGTACTTCTTCAAACACATAAGGCATCCAACCATCTTCAAATCTTTTTATCTCATTTTCACAAAATCTAAAAAGCTTCTTTTTCCACACTTCCCTCTCTAATAGCCATAAAGCCTTTGGATGATGCTTTACATATAAAATATCACTTAGTGCATTATGTAAAGTTTTTGCATCATTAAAAAAAGTTTTATTTTGATAAAGTTCAAGTAAAGCATCGTGCAAAAACTCTCCTATATGATTAGCCCCAAGTTCATCACTTGGCAAATCTTTATCGTCAATATTTTGGATATATCGATGATAGTATCCCCTTTTACATGTAAGAAAGTATTTTAACTTACTTGATGATAGAGGTTTTAAAAAAAGAGTATTTTTTTCTGTCAAATCTTCACAATAAAAAGTAGGTTTTAACTCTTTTTTGTCAAACAATAGTGAAGCATAGGAGTTTTGATTGTATCTATCATCATTTTTTACATGTAAATTTTGTAAAAATCTTGATGGCATCGAAACATCGTTTTTCACGTAAGAAATAGAGACTCTTTTTGCATTTTCTATAAGCCTATGATAGTAGTAACGTTGCAAGTTTTCCCTATCTTTTAAACTTGGAAGTTTTGCGTGTTCTCTAATGCTTGAAGATAAAAACATATCTTTACTCACATATCGAGGAACAAATTCATCATTAAAATCAGGTATGATAACCCCTTTAAACTGAGCGCCTCTTGTTTCTAAAACTCCCATAACAACAACTCGCCCACCACTTACATCATCTAAACTAACTTTGCTAAGCCGTTGTAAAAATAGCTTAAAAATTTGCGACAGCTTTAATTTAACCTCTTTTAATATAATACTTATATGGTAAAGTTCATTTTGAAAAATTACCCTTTCGCTACTTGAAAATTCAAGCTCCAAGCTATCAAGTAACTTTTCAAAATGCTCATACTTTACTACATTGCTCCAGCTATTTTTAAAATCCACCATCTTTTCATCAAGACAAAAGTATTTTATGCGTTCACGCGTTAGTGGACTATCTTCAAAAATAGCCTCCTCTATGGCTTGCAAGGTTTGAAAAATCTTACTTTGTGAAAATGAAAAACCCATGGCAAAGTTTAGATTGTGAGCTTTGTCATAAGCTTTTAAAATAGGGGCAAAACTCTCATCTGGCAAAACAACCACTATATCTTCAGGTTCAATTCCATCTTTTACAAAATTGTCAATCTGTTCATAAATATATCCAGCTTGCAAACTCCTTAGAAAAAAGTTTTTACATGTAATTTCTGGTCTATTTTTTGGAGTGCTTAAAAGTGTGTAAGATTTATCATTTAAACTCACTTTTACATAACCATTTTCTTTTATACAAATTCCATTATCTAAAAACATATCGCGCATTTTTTGATTATATTTATTTACATGTAAATAAATATGCACTTGCAAAAATGAACTTATATGTTTAAACAATTCCCACTCAAAGCGGTTTAAAAAACCTTCTACATATAAATTTATTGTTTTATATCTTTTTAAATACTCTTTGTTGATTTTATAAAGAGTGGGTAGAGTGATATTATCGTAAAAACCGTAACTTTTTAAAAGGGTTGTATATCTTTTAAAAAGCTCTTGAAGTATATCTAAATGTTCGGCATATTCTGCGTAAACATCAGCATTCCTTAGCTCATCTATACTTTTTTTCTCAACTGCTAACTCTTCAAAAAAACGAAAAATGTATGAACTATTTGATAAAAAAGCTAAAAATTCATCTGGGATATGTAACTTTTTAAAGTTTTCAAATTTGCATGCTTCTTGCATAATAAGAACTCGCCTATCTTTTGAAGCAAGTTTAAGTCCATCAACCAAAACAGCATACGACTCAAAGTTTGCAATAGACATAGCATCTGGCAAGAAACCATCTTCTTTATAATCTAAATAAAAATCCCTAACCATACGGCTAGTTGGAAAAATGTGTAACATTGTTATTTAAAAGCAACAGCTTCGTATTCGTCAAAACCTTGTAGCGAGCCAATTTTTATCATAGCTTTAAATTGCCAACGACCTGGCTTTTTAACAATGATATTTTCAAAGATAAACCTTCCATTTTGAGCTTTTGAAGCGCTTAACTCTTGGTTATGTTTATTTGTATCTGGTCTTGTTATCAAAAGTGTAATATCAGCTTTTTCAACAGGCTTGTTAGTTTTTATATCCAAAACAGAAAAACTTATCCTATTTGGCGTATCCATTTTTAAAGTATCAAAATCATACTTGACATTATAATGGGCAAAAAACTCCTTTTGCATCTTTTGTATCTCGTTAATATTTCTATCTACATGTTGATATTTTTTCAGATAATATGTATCCATTTCAACTGGATTATCAAGAGCTATAATTATGGTCCAAATGCAAGCACCAATGATGGCAAATATGGAGAGTATAATCCCATAAGGCCAAAAAGTTTTTTGATTTTTACTGTTTTCCAACTACTTTCCTTTTTTTATATATTATCACTCCAATACTCAACAACAATAGTGTATAAAATATCACTTTTAATATATTTATAACTGTTTTGTTTGCATTTCCGATACTACTTTTTAATTTTATACCATAACTTTGTGAAACTTGATCTACAATATCTCCATAACCGTTTAGTAAAGCTGCTGAATATTTATCATTTCCTTTTTTTGATGCAAGAATTGGAAGTATAGTTCCACTTTGTGGGTATGGGCTTAAAACTCCATCTTTATCAAATCTTTTTGACATATCACCACTGTGAACTATGTCCACTTTCATATCATCTCGCGCGAGAGTTAGCAATATAAAAGGCTGTTTTAATTTTTTAGATATATTTTGCTCATATTGTTTTATAGATATTCCGTTAAAAGTTTTTACGGCTATTACATAAGTATTTACGCCTGTTTTTTCTTTTAACTCTTTGCCCATTATCTCCATCTTTTCCACAGCTCTTTTATCGACTATTCCTTCATTTTTTAAAAATACAGAAGCACTGAGAGTTGTGGAAAAAATGATAAAAAATAATACACCCACTAAAAAGTGGGCGTATTTTTGAAAACTTATTTTCATTAACCGATAAAAAGGTGATTTGGAGTAAGTACAGCCCAAGCTGTAAGTGCCGCTAAACCCACTAACATTAATGTTATTATCTTCTCCATCACTTCTCCTTAACTATCTTTTTGTGCGCCGCATTATCAAGACTTTTCATCTTTATAGCCGATGGATTATCAAGTTTGTATGGCTCTTGCATTACGCTTTGTTGCACTTTTATGCCCCACCAAGTAAGACCTGTTAGGATACTTAAAAGTAAAACAGTTGCTATTAGCATTCCTGTTACGCCACTTAGTGCAAAAACGTGTCTAAATTTATTTTCATTCATTACCGCACTCCTTATTTTGACAATGACACAACATAAGTGCCAACAGCTTTTTTCTGAACATCACTTAAAAGTCCATGGCTAAATACAGGCATATTTCCTATAAAACCTTGCTTTCCGTGATCTAAAACATCAACAACAAAAGCTGCGCTTCCATAAGCTGCTAAGCTAGGAGCACTTCCTTCCATGCCTTTTCCATCTTCGCCATGACAAGCTCCACATGTAGGCCATAAACTCTCGCCCATCGCTACTAAATCTTCATTTTTAGTGGATTTGATAGCGCTTATATTTTTAGCAATGTAAGCCGAAACTGCTTTTGCACTATCTTCATCTAGTAAACCAGCTGGCATTTCTCCAAGCGGATAATTCATACCTTTTGAACCTTTTAAGATAGTTTCAACCAAGGCTTCTTCTGTTCCCCATGTTGTAAGGTTGGCTGCTTTTCCATTGATACCGCTTCCAGTAACACCGTGACAAGGCGCACATTTAACTAAAAATATACCCTCGCCCATTCCCATCAAGGTCTCTTGTGATGGATTTGCCCACTCTTTTTCAAACTTAGCATTATACTCTGCCACCTCTTCATTGTACTCACCAACTTGCGAGTATTGATTTACAGGGTAGCCCATTAACATATACCAAACTGCCCAAATAATAGCACCTATAAATATAATAGCCCACCCAAAAGGAAGTGGGTTTTTATACTCGCCTATTCCATCCCAATTATCATCTGCCAATTCACCGCCAGCCACATCATCGCGCATCTGCTTAACATACTTACCAGCAACAAAAAATGTTATGATAAGAATAGCTGCAGCGCCTATAATGGCAAGCATATTGACATTGTCACTTAAGTTAAACCAATTCATTTTCCTGCTCCTTTTGCATCTTTATCATCTGCGTCCATAGATTCGATAGGAGTATCATACAAATCATCATCTAATGCAATGTTTCCATATTTTTCATAATTTCTTCTGCCTGTTCTTTCGGACTTATATAGATGAAATATATATCCATATAATATAAACACCAAAAACACAATAAAGAAAAAATACCCATACGCCTGAAGCGTTCTTATCGTTTCTATATCCACAGCATAAACCTTATTTTAAGCTATTTAAGTACGCTATTAAAGCAACGATCTCTTTTATCTCACCTGCTTTAAACGCATCTTTAACGCTTTTATCTCTCATATTTGCAACAATTGCTTCAGCCTCTTTTTTAGCATCTGCTTGCGCTTCTTCCCAAGTACCTAATTTTGTATTTCCTTTTGCATCATAAGGAACATTAAATACTTTTTTTACAGTTACTGCTTCAGCATAAGCAGTCTCTATATCAGCAACCGTAGCAAAAAGGTTCTTATATGCTGGCATTATGGACTTTGGAACAACAGAAGTTGGGTCTTTCATGTGATTTTCATGCCAATCAGTCGTTCTAACTCTACCAACACGCCACAAATCTGGACCTGTTCTTTTTGAACCCCAAAGAAATGGTCTATCAAATGCATACTCACCACTCATACTATACGGACCATATCTATCGGTTTCAGACTTAAATGGACGAATAAGTTGCGAGTGACATGTATTACATGACTCTTTTATATACACATGACGACCTGCAAGTTGCAATACTGTATAAGGTTTTTTGCCTTCAAGTGGGCGAGCAGCATCGGCAAATGAAGGTAAAATCTCAACCAAACCTGCATAAGAAATAACTAAAAATACACCAACCGCGAAAAAGAACGGATTTCTTTCTAACCAATGAAACATTTTACTCTCCTTTCTCTACGCTGCCATAGGCGAAGCGCTTCGTGGTTCACGATCAAGCTGCTTAGCCGACATGGTTTTAATAATGTTATAAACAAATATAAAGAAACCTAAAAGATACAATAATCCACCTGTTGCTCTTATCACATAGTAAGGAATTATAGCTACAACCGTATCGATAAATGAATAAGCTAAGTTACCAAATTGATCAGTAGCTCTCCACATCATACCTTGTGTAATTCCCGCTATCCACATACTTGTAAAGTATAATACTATACCAGTAGTTTGAATCCAAAATTGAGCTTCAATTAATTTTTTACTATAAATCTCGCGATTAAACATACGAGGAGCCATATGATACATAGCAGCAACGGTCATAAATCCAACCCATCCAAGTGTTCCATCGTGAACGTGACCTGGTATCCAATCTGTAAAGTGAGCTAGTGCATTTACTGATTTGATTGATTGAATTGGTCCTTCTAGAGTTGAGAACATGTAAAAAGTTGAAGCTAGAACCATAAGTTTTATAAGTGGATTTTCTCTAAGTTGTCTCCACTCACCTTTCATTGTTAAAAGCATATTAATAGCACTACCCCAAGATGGTAAAATAAGCACTATAGAAAACACTGAACCCATAGTCTGCATCCAATCTGGAACAGTTGAATAAATAAGGTGGTGTCCGCCAGCCCAAAGATAAACAAACATCAATCCCCAAAACGAAAGAAGTGAAAGCTTGTATGAATATATCGGCTGACCTGACTCTTTTGGTAGAAAATAGTAAATTTGAGCAATTATACCAACAGTAAATACAAAAGCAACAGCGTTGTGTCCATACCACCACTGAACCATAGCATCGTTGGTTCCAGCGTACATGGATACAGAGTGATACCATTTACCCATTCCAGATACAAAATATGTTGGAACTTCCATGTTGTTAAAAAGATATAACATCGCTACACCAAGAAAAGTTGCGATGTAATACCACAATGATATATATAAAGATTTCTCTCGTCTTATACCGATAAGGCCAAACATAGCCACACCCCACAAGACCCACACAACAACAACTCCAATATCAAGTGGCCACTCAAGCTCTGCATACTCTTTTGAAGTGGTAATTCCCATAAAAAGTGTTACAACAGCTACCAGCATTACGACCATATATAACCAAAATTGAAGTTTCGCTACAAACATCACAAAAGGTGATTCTGCCATAGAAACTTTTAAAACACGTTGTGCCACATAGTAAAATGTGGAAAAAATACCACTTAACATAAAGCCAAAAATTACTCCTGCAGTATGTAGTGGACGAAGCCTGCTAAACGTACCATATTCACCTGCAAGGTAGTTTAGATCTGGAAATGCCATTTGATAGGCAATAAATACACCAATTGCCATGCCGATGATTCCAAACAATATGGAAGCATACATAAACCATTTAGCAATCGTGTAATCGTAGTTCAATGCATTACTTGGGTGCATTAAATCCTCCTACTAAGATTTTTATGTATTGATTTGTCACATAATGGTATGATTATAAAATAATTCTACTACGATTTCGCTTAATCAGATTTATTTAGTCTTATTTAAAAATATTAAAAATTATTATAAAAAATTAGTTTTATAAACTAAATTTATATTAAACAAATTGTAAATAAAATGTAAATAGCCCAATATATCGTATTTACATGTAGATTTCAACAAATTATGCTAATTGATACTTTGGGTAGCTAAAAAACCTATAAAAGATAGATAAATTCCATAAAAAATTATAACAATACTTGCTAATTTGATGGTTATGTTTTGAAATATTGAATTTTTAAAAGAACTAACAACAAATCCAAACCCAACCATAGCAGGTAAAGTTGAAAATCCAAATATCAACATGTAAACTCCGCCATAAAACGCTGAGCCTGTTGCCACAGCAGAAATAAGAAAAAAGTAAACCAAGCCACAAGGTAAAAAACCGTTCAAAGCACCAAGCAGAAAAAAGCTTGATATTGATTTAGAGCTTAAAAGAAAAGAGAATGTCTTTTTAAAAAGCGGATGAAGGGCAAATGAGCTTTCTAAAAGGGTTAAAAATCTTATCTTTCCAAGCAAAGATAAGCCCGCTAAAACCATCAAAATACCCACAACAAAATATACATACCCAGCGGAGACTTTTGAAAAACTAAGACTTTGACCAATATAGCCAAATACCATACCTAAAAGCACATAAGAACTTATGCGTCCTAAATGGTAAATTACATGTAGAAAAAATTGTGTTAATGCAGATGAACTTTTATCTATCTTTGTGCTAGTATATGCAAGGACAAAACCCCCGCACATACCTATGCAATGCCCAAAACTACCTAAAAAAGCAACGCTAATTATAGCTAAAAAATCGATACTACCTATCATATACCTTTTTGCATCGCTTTAAATACTAAACTAGCATACCTTTACGCCTAAGCTCCTCTTCGTAAAGCTTTTCAAAAATAAGCTCATACTCTTCAGTGCCTGGTATTAGTTGGCGCTTATAGTGAGAAATTTTCTCTATAACCACATCTTCTATCTTTTCAAAATTTTCCAAATACTCTTCTATGGAGTTGTAGATGATATTTTTGATACGATTTTCAGATACACTATACTCTATCAAATCATCTTTCCAAGCTTTTTCTAAGATGTGGTGAGAAATATCGCTAAATCTATCTTCATAAGATAAAGTCACATCATACTCTTTGGCTAATTTTTTCTTGATAAGCCAAAACATATTTCGTCTATCAACTTGCATAAACTCTATATCATCTTCATTCTCTTCTAGCAACTCATGTACTCTTTGCTCTAACGCCATCTCTTTTTCGATATCTTCAACTATAAAATCTTGTGCTAGTTTTACAATAGGCTCTAAACCAGAATTCAAGGTGATGTATCCGCTATTTAATAAATCTATCGCCACTTTATTTGCTATATACGGCGCATGGGGAATTCGTATTTTCATAATATTACCTTGATGTTAAATTTAGTATATTTTATCAAAAAAAAGGTAAATATCTCTTTAGCAAAGTAAAAAAAGTTAATTAAATGTAATTTTATGAAATATATTATCTTTTACATGTAGCATATCTACATGTAAAAGTTTTACTTTCTACTTTTTTTAAAAGGAGGTCCTTTTGTTAAAAGAACAGTTATTTCTGATGCTACATTTGCATCCATTTTTGCCATTATCTTAGATACTTTTTTAGGCGAAAGGGTAAATAAAATAGCAGCCGCTTCTTCTCGCTCCATACTCGCAAGTATTGAAGCAGCCGGACTCTCTTTCATCTTACTATAGGTTTCGCTTAGCTTATTATTTTTTATATCGGTGATGGATTTTAGTAGTTTTTTATTTTCTTTAACTTTATCATCTAGCTCTTTTTGAGCTTTTTTGATTTTAGAAAGTAGTTTTTCATTTTTTTCTTGCTCTTTTTTAAGAGCTTTCATCTTTTTTACATGTAAAGAGTTGTTGGCTGCTTGTATGGCTTCAGAAACTTGTCTAGCCTCATCAATCTTCTCTATCTCCTGTAAAAGTTCAGCCTTTCTTTGTTCAAACACAGCGGTACAATCCGTTGTTGAAGATGCAAAAACAAAACCGCACATCAACAACCATAAAACTACTCTTTTCACTAACTCATCCTTCCTGCATATAGCTGAAGAGCTATCTCATCCATATCAAGTTGCTCTTGCTTTTTTAAAGCTTTTATCTTTTTAGCTATCTCTTCTTCTTTAAGATATATCATCTTTTCATACTCTAAGTTAGCGTTTTCATAAAGTCTTTGTGAGCCGTGCAATCTATCTTGCGCCTCAACTAACTCCGTATCTAAATTTCTCTTTTGACCCCTTAACATCAAAAGAGTATGTCTATGGAGCTGAAGTTGCTCAAATCCACCTTTTTTAGGAGTTTGTAAAGATAAAATATCTGCAACAACTTCACTTATGTTTTGTTCGATTTTTTTCACATTTTCTTTTGCTTGTATCAAAACGCTCTCTGCTAAATCTAGTTCTTGCTTTTTTACCTTTACAATCCCATCGAACTTACTCTTCATAACCTACCTTACGATAGTATCCTCTCTATCGGGACTTGTTGAAATGATAGAAACTTTAGTGTTTGTAAGCTCCTCTATACGTTCTATATAAAGCTTTGCATTTTGCGGAAGCTTATCATACTCTCTAACGCCTTCAGTTTTATCCCAACCTTTTATCTCTTCATAAATTGGTTTTACATTCTCCATATCTTGTGGAACAAAATCGATTTGCTTTCCTTCATACTCGTAAGCGTAGCAGATTTTTATACTCTCAAACCCATCTAAAACATCTAACTTCATTAAAGCAAATCCATCGCATCCATTTAATCTTGAAGCGTGTTTTACTCCGACTGCATCAAACCATCCACATCTTCTTTTTCTACCTGTTGTTGTTCCAAACTCATGTCCAACTTCAGCCATTTTTTCGCCATCACTTCCAAAGTCTTCCGTTGGAAAAGCACCATTTCCAACCCTTGTACAATACGCTTTTACGATGCCAGTTACATTGCCTATGGTTTTTGGGCTTAAACCAAGCCCAACACATGAACCAGCTACTACTGTATTTGAGCTTGTAACATAAGGATAAGTTCCATGGTCGATATCTAAAAGTGTACCTTGTGCGCCTTCTATAAGTATCTTTTTACCCTCATCTTGGGCTTTCCATATAAGCTGAGTTGTATCTGTTATAAAATCCCCTAACGAATCTTTATATGATGTTACTTCTTTTAAAATATGTTCTTTTGTCGGCACGTCAATACCAAGCATATCAAGCATTGGTTTGTGTATTTTTAAACTTTCCATTATGTTTTCACAAAGTAAGCTTGGATTTTTCAACTCTCCTACTCTTCTACCTATTCGGTTTATCTTATCACTATAACAAGGACCTATGCCTTTTCCTGTTGTGCCTATAGCTTTATCACCTTTGAGTTTCTCTTTAGCTTGGTCTATTAGTGCATGATAAGGAAGATTTAAGTGGGCTTTATCACTTATAAAAAGTCGCCCTTTTAAGTTTTTAAACTGATCCATCTCTTTGATAAGTGCCTCTGGGCAAACTACAACACCATTACCGATAACATTTACCGCTTTTGGGTTTAATATACCCGAAGGAATCAGATGAAGTGCATATTTAACACCATCAACCCATATAGTGTGACCAGCGTTATGTCCTCCAGCCGCACGACAAACCAAGTCATATTTTTGCGCTAGATTATCAACTATTTTACCTTTTCCCTCATCGCCCCATTGTATTCCAACAATCACATCTGCTTTGTTCATTATTTTTCCTGTGTTAAGTATTTTATAAGTACATCTATGTAAAGCCCAAATCCACTTGAAATAGAGTTTTCAAACTCATAATTTCCGCCAAGTCCTAACGTGTGGTTATCTTTCACAAACCTAAAAAAAAGATTATCATAATACCTCATCTTAGCATAATAAAGTGGAGCTATAATGATATTTTTTCCTACATGTAGTTTTGCTAAATCACCTATCTGCAAAAGAGGTTTTTTAAGCTCATCTGGAACCATATCTAAAACTTTATCGATTTGGCTAGGGTATTGCAAAGTAGCTAAAGCCGTTAGCCATGGCTCATTTTGCTTCAAAAGAGTTTCATGGTTGCCTGATTTGAAAACTTCTAAAGGCAGGTTTAATTTCTTCGATAATATTTTTGGAATTTCTATATTACTGATTTGCAAAAATGGATTTATATCAAGTCTATCAAGTATTTGCAAACTAAGCTTTAATGAAACTGACAAATCCCCCTCATCTAGTATTTCACCACCGATTTGATACACTTCGCTACTTGGATATCTAAAAACAGGCTGAATATAAAACCAGCGCTTATGTTCCGTTGTTCGACCAAGTCGTTTGGTGACTATCCTAACAACATCTAATGTGCTATCACCCCTAAGTGCTACTATATTGTTATTGCTATCAGAAAAACGGAGCAACTCTTTTTCGGATATATTAGCGTGTTGATGATAGGATAGGTATGGAGTTACTATCTCCTCAAAACCATTTTCATCAAGTATATCACTTGCAACTTTTTCTATCTTTCGCTTTAGTTTCGCGCTTTGCCCAAAGTAAAGCTTACTACCTCTTGGGATTTCATGTTCATATATCATGCTTATATCTTTATGGTAAAATTACAACGCATTATATCAAATATAGCTTATGTTTTCTACATATTTATAGCTCTTACATGTAAAATATTGTACTTTTTTGCCACCTAAAACTAAGATAAAATCTACATGTAAAAAAATTTACATGTAGATTTTTTGGTTAAAATTTATTTTTCTTAACTTCTTGAAGTATATCTTTTGACATCTTATCCATCTCTATGGTAACAACATTCGTTTGAGATGTGATAGTTGCATTATCGTTCGTTAGTGCATCAACCTTAGAAATGGTTTCTCTTATAACATCTATAGCTTCTGCTTGCTCTTTTATATCTTGCCCCATATCATTTATGCCTTGAGTTAAAACATTTGTACTTGCTTCTATCTCACCTAAGCTTTTTTGTGTTCTTTCTGCAAGTTTTCTAACTTCATCTGCAACTACAGCAAAACCACGTCCATGATCACCAGCACGCGCAGCTTCTATTGCTGCATTTAGAGCAAGTAGATTTGTTTGCTCGGCAATATCACGTATAATGTTCAATATATTTTTAATAGTTTCTGACTGATTTATAACATCATTTGTCTTTTGCATAACGTTTTCCATGATAAAACTCATATTTTCCACGTTTTGAACACTTAGCTTCAACGTATCGGTTTGATCTTTGGAGATTGCAGACATCTGTTGCATATACTCAAATAATCTCTCAGCTTTTTCGGCTAAGGATTCAGCTTGTTGGAAATTTTGCTTCAACATTTCACGAATTTCAGCTCCTAAAGCATCTACACCTTGCGCTATTCGCCCATTATCTGCCGTGGAAGCAGTAAAATCCTTATCTTGATAAGCATTTAATAAACTAACAAGTTCTTGACCATCTGCAATAATACCATTGCGCAAATATAATTGTAATTGAACAAACGCCTCTTTTAGTTTAATCAAAGATGGATTTGTAGTGTTTGCATCAAAAGTGGCGGCAAAATATCCATCTTTTATATTGGAGACAAATATATTAGCTTTTTCTATAAAATTCTTCTGTTCGATAAAATCTTTTTCTATACTATCAATACTTTTGTTTATCACATTTGCCATCTGCCCAAATTCATCTCGTAAATTTAGCTCTATACGATCAGCCCTATCTATCTTGTGATTTAAAAATTCAAAAAGCAAAGTTAAACCATTTTGTATTTTTAATATAATATTCACAACATATTTTGAAAGTAAAGTTGATATTATTATTACCACTACAATACTTCCTAAAATAGTAAAAAATATAGCATAAAGAAGTCTATCTAAATCCTTCAACATATCATCCTCATCAACTTCACCTATTAGATATAAGTCTATAGTATCGATATAGCTTGAAAGAAATATCTTATCTTCGCCATTATAATTTTGTTTCATAGAGACACCATTGTTGTTTTTAAGACCTATCCAAAAATCTTTACCTATGATATCTTGAATATTTTTACCAACCATAGACTGATCTTTATGGATTTTAATTCTACCATGTTTATCAACCATAAAAAATTTACCGTTTGTTCCTATTATTTTCGAGGTTACAAAATCTTTCACTTTTGTCACGCTAACCCCAATAGCAGAAACGCCAAGAAATTTACCTTCATCCATTATCTTGCTATTGATAAAAAGTGTTAAGTTTCCTGTAGCCTCATCTATGTCAAATTGCGGTTGAACTTTTTTATCAATCTCTCTTGTAGAAAAATACCAACTATCTTTTTTAGAATTTTTACTTAAAACCTTCAAGACATCTTTATCAGTATAATACTTTAAACTCTTATCCGATACAAGACTGATAGCAAAAACCCCTAAATCTTTCATGAAAGCACTTTGGGTTTTATACAAAGTTGCCAACTCGTCTTCAGGTTCACCATTTTTTAACCATTCAATCATAAAACCATTAAAAGAGATTAGTCTTGAAGAATCTAAATATTTATTTAAAAAGTTGTTAATATGATTCTTCTCTTTTTCCATTGCTGAAGGTAGCTCTGTATTCATAACTCTTTTGCTAATA